>Ga0210059_1017482_pt1 | contig 10213 bp, 7 predicted proteins | sample Ectturendosymbi2_FD_188042 | JGI IMG/M metagenome (GOLD analysis project Ga0210059, IMG submission 188042) | Ecteinascidia turbinata endosymbiont from Florida, USA - Sample 2 (SPAdes) (version 2) | ecosystem: Host-associated > Tunicates > Ascidians > Unclassified | place: Key West, Florida...
CACCTGGTCCTAGACAGCATTTCTGCTTTTCGACTCCGTCCGAAAACGCACATGCTTTCAGCTGTGCTTTGCCGATCGCTAAATAACTGTTTGGTTTCGATTAGACTGAAACGTACAGCACTATTTCGTTTCAATACGTAAAACCTTCATAGATATTTTCGTTGCACCAACTGAACTCCGAAAAAAAAATTATTACACACATTGTACCACAAAAAAACACGAAAAATTTTATTTTCGCATGAAAAAGCCACACAAAATTTTCTTTGCACTAAAAAAACAACGCAAAATTTTACTTGCATGTGGCCAGAGCATTCGACAATTGTCAGCTCTTGGATGCTGAAATGTAACGCTTTTGCTGTTGTAGTTGTTGTTGCAGAAAAAATTTGAATATCACAGAACATGTTGTGATTACCTTGTAGTGGCCGCATGTCAAGATTGTAGTGCATGAAACGAGAGGAAAAAACTCCAACATTTTTATCAGCTGGTCGTAAATATGGTTTGAGATTTGTGAAAAAGTTATGCACGCACGTTCAGGTGCTTGGCGTTGTTGCGGTGGTGAAGGACGAGCAGCAAGGGTGCAATGTGAGCCATTGTTGGCAGCAACTTTTATTGTCCTGTGTTGAAGTCTAAATCTCCATTGATATGTATTGTTGGGAAGCAACTAAAAGATCACAAGTCGCGATCACTGAATTACTGCTTTTTCGCAAATCAACGGGTGTTATTGTTCGCGATCCCCTTCCTGCCTTACAAAGGCTTTGCGCTAACGGTGCCGTTTGAAGACTGCCAAGTGCGAATGTTTGCAAAGCAGGGATAATTGACAAGTGCAAATGTTTGTGAAGCAGCCGAACAGGCGGCTCCAGCAGTTACTTGCTGTTGAAAATAAAACAATTTTGCAAAAGCTAAAACCGTCAACTCTCTACATGATGTTCCAACTCACACTAATTTTTTATCCACATCACGCTGGCATGCGTTCAGAAATGCTTTACACTAACGGGTCATTTGAAATCTGCCAAGAGCGAATATTTGTGAAGCAGCGTCGAAAACACGGCTGAAGCAGTTACTTGCTGCCGAAACAAATATTTATGCTCAACCAAAAATCATCAAATCTCTACATGAAAGGTTTTCACTCAGTAAGAAAATTTCTGAGTGATTGTTTATCCACATTACATTAGAAACCGCTCCCAATGAAATGCAATGTGACGAGACAAACAGCCACATGATTACAGCTGGCCGATCTTAGGCCGATCTTATTCCGATCTTATTTCGGGTTACAGCATGCCGATCTTATTTCCGCACTGGGCGAAACGCGTGCGCGACTGCAGGCAAAACCACCATGGCTGCAGGCAAAATAAACTGCGGTTGCTTTGAAATGCTCTCCTGACCACACCGTACGTCAAAAAACATTACAAATATATGTTTCTGGTTGCTAAGACTTGTGCGAAATGCTCGTACGTTACAGAAGAAAACATGCGACCCGGAGTTCAACGTTTGGCATTTGAAGTGAAGTTAGAGTATATCGCGCACCGATCCACGAATATACCGTGGGCGGCGGTCTGCGGTTGGGCAAGTTTCCAGACAACGGGCGCTTGATGTTTTGGTCAATTCGCTCAATTCGTTACTTTTTCGTCGGTCCCGGCAGAATTCCTATCTTTTGTGTACATTTCTGTTCGTCTAATTGGACATCGTCTAATTCGTGAATTTGCTCAATTCGTCACCTTTTTCTATCCCTTAGAAGCGTTTTGTTCGGCAAAAATGTTATTTCCATTTCGCTTTTGATGTTTAAGCAGCTAGTACGTTTGGGAATTCAAACAAATTAAGGATCTTCATCTGAGAATTGTTGCACCTCGCAATTTGTTGATCGAATTAATACACAAGGTGCCAAGCGCGACCCGACTCCCCATTGAGAGAACGCAGGATGTCTTTGCAGTTTGTTAAAGATTTAAAAGGTGCTGGATTAAATGGAGGAGTCCAGATAGAGTAGAGGAATTAATTGTTGTATTTAACCATAACGTCATTAACTTGTATTTTACTGCAAATAAGAGCACTATGTATACGAGTTACTATGATAAAGTATATGAGCTTCTATGATAGACTTTTCACTTGTTTGCATAATTCGTCACTTCGCCTAAATCGTCACTTTTGTCTAACCCCCTTGAAGTGACAAATTAGGCAAATTCTACTGTTATAAGAAATTTGTTCCAGTTGTTGTCATTCAACACGGCAGGATTTTGTAAAACGCCAGAGCCTGCAACCATTTCCAAAGGGTTTCAAATACACAAGTCTGTGCAGGAGTTTTCATTCTTAAAAATTAAGTTAAACATCTCCGTGTGACAAAAACAACGTGGCCTAGCAACGCAACATGATGTTGCCTCCCGCCATGCGGTCCAACATCTGCAGTAGGTCAACATGTCGTGAATTGACATCAGCGACAACCGGCGTAAGACAATGAATCACTGACGGCAAGAAAACGCTGCCAAATGTGCCGTCCATTGCATCGAAAAAAGACGAGGTTGGAGGTTCGTGTGCCGGAAGTGTGGAGCTCTTGTGTGCAAGGAACACTTTCGAATCTTCTGCCCAAACTCACTGCTGAAAGGAAAGCGTTGCATGCACTTCGATTTTGGTTGTATAGCATTCTTCAACGTTGCTACTGTAGGAAAGACGTTTGTCTGCAAAGCGTTGCCGTTGTGCGTACGAGTACTCAGCCCAGTTACGCTTGTGAGAGAATTCAATAGCACATTAGTCTGTCATTAAAAACCCTGTTGTGACTTTGCAAAAGGTGCGTTAACTCAAAACAAGCGTTGTAGCTACTACATGTTTGAAATCACTTTGTTTTTCCTTCTTTTGATCGATTCTGTGCAGCGGATTGCCAGATCGTAAAGAAGTTTAATTGTCCAATTTGGGCCAAACGCACCTTGTGGGCAAGAATTCACTAATATATCACAGAAATGTTCAGTTGACCCTGTTGTGACTTTCTAAAAATTGTGTTAACTCAAAACAAGCATTTCCGCGGCTACATGTTCGAATTAATTTTCTTTTTCCTTTTTTTGATCGATTCTGTGCAACAGATTGCCAGATATTATCGTAAAGGAATTTGTCCACTTTGGGCAAAACACACCTTAATTGCCAGAATTCACAAAATTTCATAAAAATGATAAATTTTCATGTCTCAACCTAATTCAGTTTTTTGCATGTACTTCCATCAGCTTCGAACACATCACGCTATGGGTCTTTTACAGACCTCCAACAAAGGTTGCTGGCGGAATTCCGGTTGTATTCGTATATTTTTCCTGCCGTTTGGAACTGTACTTCCCGCATTTTTTTGAGAGGGGTGTGTGTTTGGTTTTGAAAAAATAAAAATTTTCCGACGTGGAACAACTTTCCTTTTTAGGTTGATATAGTTGTTCAAACACGTGCCTGTGCACCTAAAACGTTTGTGTAAGCTTTGGTGGTGGTGGGGAAAATTTTTCCAGAGTGGGACAAATTATACAAACATGTTTTTTTTAATACACCTGAGCGGAGTTTTAATCCACCGCAAGTGGTTCAAGTAGGATTGTTAGCCTACTGCTCGATTACATAATAGCGGCCTTACATCATGTTCTCTCTGACGTCATCATCAGCATAATTTGATGTGACATTGACGTCACAATCAACTAGCTTTAACTTCATTTTCAGCGCTGCCCTGAATGGACCATGTGGGGTCCATGGAGCTCTTGTGACGTCACTTGTGGGGAATCAACGCAAACTCGTTCCCGCGATTGTCAGTTTGGAAATTTAGATGACTGTGAAGGAAGTTCCGTGGAATATCGTCGTTGTTCTACCCTAGACTGTCGTAAGTCAAAAGTTGGATGGAGTCTTTACTGGTTGTGTTTTTGTCATATTGAACAAAACTGTGCCTGTTAATGTCATAGATTTCTACTGAGGTTGTAATATTTGCAACACAGCTTTTACTAACATTTTATTTTCATTTAAGCATACTTGACACCGTGGAACAACTGGAGCGATTGTTCTGAAACCTGTGGATTTGGAAACCAGATGAGAACTCGAACTTGCACGAACGGAGATTTCGGGATGATCGGATGCACCGAATCGTCGTCGGAAAAAAAAGAGTGCAAAGGACTGGTATGGACCAATAGCTGAGTGCTGGTACACAAGCACGTAGCCAGGTTTTAAGGTTTGGGGGGAAATACATTTTTAGAGGGCAACTGATGTTTTCATGATATCTATAAAACAAAATATTCTGGGCACAACAAGATTTGGGGGGCACAAAAGATTGGGAGGGCACTGCCCCCGAATCCCCCCCGTGGCTACGGGCCAGCTGCTTAAAGTATCATGTAGTGAAAACACAAAAACAACACCTTTTGCGATGGGCACAACATTGAGAGTGCATCTGATGTACAATGTTCACCATAGTTCTTTGCTATTAGTACTTTGCTTGTTTTGCATACGTTAAAATGGATTTCGGAAAAAAAAACAGCTAATTTTGTGTTTTCAGCCGCCTTGTTACACTTGGTCGCCATGGTCACCGTGGGAAGTATGCAGAAGCTCCGAAGGAACGATACTTACATGTGGATCAGGAAGGCAAAGACGAACCAGGACATGTCCTGGAGGCGTGGTCGGATCTTCCGGATGCCAGGGATCAACGGAGAATTTCAATGTCTGCAGTCTCGGTCCTTGTCCATCTTGGGCTGATTGGTCGACGTGGGTACAGTGCTCCAAAACATGCGGAACAGGAAATTCAGTGAGAAGTTTATTAAATATGCTGTTTCTCCAATACCCAGTAGAAGCTACAACCGCAAAAAAATTTGACTGGAATGCCAAATGCTCCCGTGTGGGTACGAATGTGGATATCAAGTGCACTTCCATGGGGACATGCCATCAGTCAATCTTTTCTTAGAAATTGACTATCACACAACTGTTGCGTTAAAGATTCTGCAGCAAAACAATATTTTTAAGGACTTGTGTTGTGCGTTAACAAGATGAAGTAAAACATAAAATCCGTGCTTTCGTGAATTTTACATTTTTTAACCTACGATTGGTATTTTCCAAAAAAATGCTTTTGTCTGTAAAATTAATAGAATCAGTCAAAACATGTTTTATACAGGTTTGTTTACAGTCAATATAACAATTGCAGGTTATTTCGCATGCTTTTTTCAACTTCGCGAAGCACTGAGAAACGATTCATACTGTAACTGAAAATTTCTTATATGCGTAAAGTAGAAATAACTTTTTTGAAGCTGCCTTAGTCAAAATGCATCACTACAAAAGTATTTTAATATAATTTGTAGTTTCAAACTTGTGAGGTTGAGAGACTTGTGATTAAACGTACGTGCAGTTCTGGGCTACTGTCAAAAAAGCATGTTATTGTCGTTAGTTTTTTGAACCAGCTTTTTTATTAAAATTCAAACGTTCCTTAAAGCAAATGAAGATCTTTTTACTAAATCAACTAACCCTGCGAAACAAAGTTTTTTGAAGGTTAGATTTGTTTGAGGCACAAGCTTTGAAATAACGTTTGCATTTTTTATGCCTAGATCGTGTTTTTCGTCACGGTTCCATCCCATTTAACAAACCGTTTTATTTGTCGTAAGACCTATATGCTTGCATACAACTAGTATATGGCTATGTTCTTAATTTGTTTTAGGAGAGAATCAGGGAGTGCAGGAACGGGTTCCCTGGAGATCCTGGTTGCGAAGGAAGTTCTACTGAGACGCAGCTTTGTAATACTATTTCTTGTGGTAAGGAAAAATATAAGGATAGGCCAATTGTATGGAAATGTAGACTTGATTGAAATGTTTGGAGGCAGCATTTTAACTCCACAACTGTTTACATTGACAGGATACGTCTTAACTCTTAAATTGTCAGGATAGGTGCGTTTTTTTAAATGTTTACGTAACGAATTAAAATTGAGATGCTTTTCATGTGATTGTTCACTAGATTTTTGCGCAATTTATACTTTACAAAATTTGTTTATTTTTAGCAAACTGTAAATAAATATGCATCGCGTAGGGATTTTTAGCACCCAATTAATAGTTGCAAGAAAAATGTGACTTCGGGCGTTGCTCATCCCATACGTAATACAAATTCAAATGGAAAACTGCGCAGAATAATGAAGAACCTAACCAATGTGCTTTGTCAGCGAACATGTTTTAAGTCAATTATATCAAAATTTCAAAGTGGTATTTGCACAAAATGACCTTTTGTTCAACAACTCATTGGATTGTGCACAGTGGCGAACAGGTTTTTAAAAGATACTTGTAGTTGTACAAATGTTGAAACCATTTTCCAAAGTATACGTAAATACTCAAACAAATTGCTCAGTGGGTGAGAGTAGCTTGTGAGATTTTACTTAAACATTAGATGAGCAATATATGTGACAGGAGGTAACGTCCATGAATGCAAGGCATGCACTGCATGCCTTACTTTCAGTGAACAAGATTTAATTACTTCAAACCTTTGAATTAAATTAAAAATCACAAACAGGAGGAAAAAAGAAAAATAAGAACTTCTCGTACATGCCGTTGTTAAAGTTTTCTTAATATTCGAGTTATTTCTCTTCTGCGCAAAATTATAAGCTGACTAACTTTTTTTTGCTTGTGTGTTGTAGTGCGAAAATTATTCTGTTCAAAATAGTTTGTTTATCAACAAAATTTCTTGTGTTTCCATTACGTCTGATTTACTTATCGTAAACACTCCAGAATTGTTATTGAAATCGAGGCATGCTGTTTTCAGTTTTGCTTTAGCTTCGCGTGACGCCATCGACCTGGACACCTTTCAGAGATGATCACGGAGCCGGAGTGCTGGAGTGGATTCCTGCCGGAGTTGGATTATAGGCTGGAGCCGGAGCCGGGGTCAATATTTTAAGTTCGAGCCGGAGCAGGAGCCGGAGTCAACATTTAGGTCTGTGCAGGAACCAATCAAAATCTTTAAAGGACCTATTAAAATTTCTGTAATGATGCATGTGCTCAAACAGAATGGAATTATTTGAGACGTGTTTTCTGACCAGCGTCGTCATATATCGCAAAAATGTGACACTGGATGGGAGTACCCAGCATTTCACCACTAAAATAGTTATTGCCTATGCAAAATACAGTGTGTTGAGTGACAATGCAGTTTGGGAATTTAGGAGCCATGTCGTAACCATGAAAATGTTGGGCTAATGATGTGGGCACAAGACACATGACAAAAAACAATGGTTAGCAAAGCATACTATAAAGAAGTAACAGTGTGCCTAATGGCCTATATTGATAGAAATTGACATGTTAGAAGTGATGTACAGTAGAATATTTATTTGCATTGTGCAGATTTCTAGTCTAGTCACCACTTGTATAGGCCAACCTCTGCTCATAGCCTTCCTGAACAAAGTTGGATATTTGCCCTGCTAGGTGCAGCTTCAAAGATAATCTATATTGTTTTGCAACTCTGTTGCCTACGTTAAATTTGAAAGGGCTTGTAAGTTATGCGTAATGTTCATCTTGTTAACTTTTTTGTAGGATTTGCTTGCACATTCATGGCTTAGCTTGATATAGCCATAGCTAGGAGTTTTGTCTGAGCACATGGTTAAAGTACGATAAATACGATTCAATATTTGTAAACAGGTGGTCAGCTCCTGACCTTGGAGATTTAAAATGAGTCTTTTGCAAAAATTGAAAGTTGATGCTCAATTCAAATAATTGTCAGATATCTGGTTAATTATTGAAGCTTTAACTACTTTAAACTAGTGTTTCAACGGTAAACACTTCATAACTCAAATTACAGTAGAACCTATAGTTTTAAAGATGTACATTTGATAAGCGGTGTCTATTTTGCCTCATGAGGCAAAAACTATTCTGCATTTATTTTGTCAGTAGCTATACAAAATTGTTTGAAGTAATTGCGTGACAAGTTCAACGCACATGACATGTTTGAAATGCATGACCTACATAGTTGACAGTAACGTCTAATTTACGTGCGAGCAAGCTTTTGGTGGCTTTTTGTCTATATCGTGTAAATCATAAGCTAAGCCATGACTCTAAACCCCACATTGTTGCGTCTCTCTGTAATGTGCTTCTCGCATGACCACTTCAAGCATTTGTGTTCGATCAAAGGCAAAATAGCAACGGCATACTCATGAGGCAAAATAGACACTATCTTTTTGATATGAGTTACTTAGAAATTTTAGGAGTGTTAACAGGAGCTGGAGTTGATGTTTCCAAATTTTTTGGAGTCGGAGCAGGAATCTTAAAGCCAGAAGCAGGAGCGGAGTCGGAGTCTGAAAAATGTAACTCCGCTCATCTCTGACACACATACTGAATCTAGTCACATGATCTGCTGTTGCGACATGCGTGTAGCCTAGTATTACTAATGGTGTAGACTGCAGATTGTAGAGTAGCTGCATTTTGTGCAGTTTGCGTTTCAACTTGCAATTATGTCATATTAGAACAAGGTTGGGGTTATGATGGGGGAAGGAGCTGTTGAGGCTTACGTAATAATTAGGCTACCAGCAACAAGTTTCAGTCACTTTCTTATGAACAAAAGTCAAATGTATTCGCTGCAGGGGAGCCAACACCAAGCTTCAATTTTGTAAAGCAAGAAAAACGGTATTTTAAGGAAATTCAGCCCAAAATTTGTGACAAGTTCAACTGGTTATGTGGAAGCAGTTCGACAAATACGTTTTGGTGGCCGTGTCTACTTTCTTCTAACAAAGGCTGTTCAGTCTACAACATGGGTGTGACGATGTGAGCGCAGGCGTAGGGTGCCTGACAAGACTGCTCCACACCTGACAGTTTTTGTAGCTCATAACAAATTTGGCCAAACCAGTGTTAATGTGCTGTGAACAATCAAAAAAGTAAACTACCAGACTTTCAACTGCACCTTTGAAGAAATATTTTGTTTATGTCAATAAAAAGGTCGTAACGCCATTAAATGAGCCAGATGCGTCATGGAGACCAAAACCAGAAATTGCATACGTAGCCAAATCGTCTACGCTATGCCACTGACATGTGACGTAATGCTACGTGGTCTTATACCTCACGGATTATTGTATTTGCACATGCATGATGCTGAATCACTAATGCGACTCTTTTTCCAGACGTAAGTTCACTTCATTATCTTTATCTGGATTATTGAAATTCATTCACTCAGTGATTGATCAATGAATCGTAGTCAAACGTCAGACTGATTGATACCTTTAAATCGTGCTTCGCGAGTTTGTAGTGGGTCGGACTGTTGAGCGCAGGAATGGTCTGTTAAAAGTATCGCATTCCCCTCTCGCGATGCTTTTACGGTAATGCCATGGAACACCAGCGCCCTTAATATCATCAAGATACGCAAACATATTGCCTAGGTTGGTTATTTTTACGCGAAAGAAATTTTTCATTTAAATTTTTTCTTAATGCATTTATTCTTTTTCGAACAGATGACTTCGTACCAGCCGAACAGATACTGGACGGTGAGTGGTAAAGTTAATATAAAAGCTTGCCGTGCCCAGCACAGTTTAAATTTAGTTGACGATTCCCTTTCAAGATATTCGGTTGTTTTTAGCCAGATGTATTTCAGACTACAGTAAGCTTGGTGGTATGTACAAAACACGATTCAAGTAAATTACCGAAAAAATCTTTTTCATTGGCACTAACACAATGTGTTCGTCTTTTTCGTGACTTAATTTTTATACACTAATTTCTTAAAGTTACAAAAAGTCATCCTATTCTTGGTTTAAGAGAGAGAAAAAAGCACTGCACGCAACTCATGTTGTCCGTTTTTAAATTTAAAACATTTTGAAACAACTTTTCTTCATTTTCAGACTGCGCACTCGCCGACATCGGCTTCATCATTGACTCGAGCAGCAGCATCGGTTCCGTCAACTTTGAGTTTGTCAGAAGTTTTCTGCGAAGGATAATCGGTCGACTAGATGTCGGTTTGAACACAACCAGGGTTAGTCGGTGTGAAACCATGCGCTGTAAAGAACTTGTCGAACTTGATACATTTTATTTTGGGCAGATATTGTTTGAATCACATCTTTAAATCTCTGAATTGATCAACTTTAAAAGTACAGGGTGTTTCACAATTGTTGAAACAAAGCGATTGGGCACAAATCCAGGATTTTAAATGATACCACAATGATGATTACATTTATTGAAAGGTGAAAAGATAACATTTTATAATCTGCAACTGTTTGTCCTCAAATCAGAAATAATATGTCAAGAAGAGTCCTAGAGTACATGCTCCAGATGTCCACCGT
>Ga0210059_1017483_pt1 | contig 10213 bp, 12 predicted proteins | sample Ectturendosymbi2_FD_188042 | JGI IMG/M metagenome (GOLD analysis project Ga0210059, IMG submission 188042) | Ecteinascidia turbinata endosymbiont from Florida, USA - Sample 2 (SPAdes) (version 2) | ecosystem: Host-associated > Tunicates > Ascidians > Unclassified | place: Key West, Florida...
ATGAATATTTTTATCTTTTGCCATTGCTAATTTTCTAAAGTTGCGTCTGTCCTTTGCGTATCGCTGCTGTTACAGCTGAGTAAGCATATAATGACTGACCCATGGTCAGCTGACTTTGATGACCTCCGGGTCTTTTTGTTGGCCATGCAAAATAAACTAGAATTGTCTGTCTGTCTGTCTAACCAATAGAATATGCAATTAATTGGAATAATCTATATTCACTCTGTGAAGTAGTATACGATTGCAAAGCTGTGCAAAGTGAATAATACAAAAAACAATATACAAAAGTTCATGTAAGTCTGAAACAAGCAACTGCAATACATTAAGCATGTGGGCTAGAGTGGAAACATGCATAACTGTTTTTTTTCATAGCAATATTTCGGTCATTTTTTTGCTGAGATATATTGGTCACAGACATTTCAATCATTTGTCTGAGAGTTGTATTAAAACTCAACAATGTTCATTCGCCTATATTTTCAGACATCTTGAGCGAAATGGCTTAATTTTTTTGTCATTCCAAAAAATTTCAGTCTGCATCAAGTAGTGTGTAATAGGCCGAGGAAAAAATAAAAACATTTGTTTCAGCCAAAAAAACTTATTGGTCGAGGTCTATTGTTGATGTTCATTAACTGCATACATCAATTAGTCGCTCAAGAATTGGACGACAACAGGACCCACGTCTTAAATGCGTGAAAATTTTTGCCTACTTTGGAAGTCTGTGTCTAAGAGCAAAGTCACTATGCAACTTCAATCGAATGTTTGTTGGGGTACATAAAAAAGCGCAATCATAATTGCGACCACAACGACATCTTGCTCAACTAGAGCAATTCAGGCTTCAAAAACCATCTGCAGACTGTGTACTTATTACATCAAGATTTTCAAAAGCAATTTTGCAGAAAAGTTCTACAAGCAAATGGTCTCTTTGATCCAAAGTAGAAACTTGAAACTTCACACAAGCTTTTCTGAATTTGTCAATTGAAGGAAAGCAGGCTTTTTGTTTACAGACTTAAATCTGCATTGCAATACTGTAAAGAAAAAACTGCAAGACAAATGTACATTTTATGGATTATGTTTTAAAAAGAGAGGGCATTAAATATTTAAATATTCAGACTCGGTTGTTGTTTTTCCCTTTCCTATGAAAAGTTCTGGCTAGGAGCATGTCACAATAACGGGTCAACTTTGTAAAGATTGTGCTTTTTGTGGACCACTTGTCACTCTGATTGTCATTGTAACATGTGGAAATTCTCACAGAACATTGAGATTGTTATGTAACAGTTGTGACAAATTATCAATAGAAGAAGCTAGGCTTGGCAATGGTACCAAAAAATAATACACTTATGTGAAAAGGATAAGATGAAATGGCAGCGAGAAGCTCGCTAAGTAAACACAATGTTGGTCCAAGTGTGTTGATTTGAACTTCATTCGTATAGTTAACATGCTTGGACCAGCGTTTTGTTTATTTCACATGTTTCCCATTCAAAACTAGCATCTGGGTCATTCTATCATAATTCAACAAAATGAGTCACCCATGGTCTTGGATTTTTACAATTTTTAGATATGTTTTTCTACACAAAATTCTAAGCTTAATGCAAAAAAATTTTTTGAAATCGGATGTGCAGATCTCAGGTTATGAAGGGTTTAATTTTAGAAACTGCTAGGTGGCGACAGTGATACCAAGAAACAAACTACATTTATGATCTACAATTGTTAGAGATGACCAAACATTCAATTCCACCATTTTCAAGGTCAAGGATTTAAAAAATGCAAGTTATTTTAACCCAATATCACCAAAAAAAAGTTATAATTGCTTTTAACACTTTGAGAGCTGGCCTACGAATGTATCATACCTGGATTTCGGCCTAAAACCAGCAGTTTTTGGTTGCCTTACCAACGCCATAGCTCCTCGCCGATTGCGCTAAAGCAGTGTTTCCCAATCTTTTTTGGCTAGCACCCGCTTTTCTGACAAACAAATTTCTATTTCCCCCCTACCATGCCTAGCACCCATATCAACATAGTTTTTTCATGCATTTCACTATAAAACTTCATTTAGTAAAACGTTAAGTTTTTGTTTACAAATTACATGCATACATGTTTGTTGATCATACTGTTTTTTAAGACATTTGGTCACTCAGAGTTAGTAAGACAACAGAAATATAATTATTAACTGGGTCTCCTATCGCCCCCCAACCGCCCATTTTTGCTTCACCGCCTCCCTAGAGTTTCTCACCGCCCCTAAGAAGGCGGTACCACCCACTTTGGGAACCACAGCGCTAGAGAGCTTTTTAAGTCTCAAACGGATCAGCCAGTCTTCTAGTTTGCACTCAAAAAAATTTTTTTTGGTTGGGGGTTGAGGATATTTTATGAGTGACGTCATAAGTGAAGTGGTTTTTTGGCCATTTTGGCTCATGTTACCTGGCCTAAGGCCCAAACACTAAGCCAAAGTATTTCGTGTGCACTGCCTGCACACAGTGCACTGTATGCATTGCTTGCACGCAGTGCACTGCATGCACACAATACAGTGCATGTACTGCTTGCACACAGTGCTCTTCCTGCACACAGTACATTGCTTGCACTGCTTGCAGACAGTGCACTGCCTGCACACAGTACACTGCTTGCACACAGTGCACTGCATGCACACAGTACACTGCTCGCACACAATAAACTGCAGGCACTGCTTGCAGACGGTGCACTGCATGCACACAGTGCGAGAATGATATTTTTAAAAATTAACTATCACATTTTTTTACAGGTCCTTCCTTCTTGACGAAACTTATTGCTCTATACCTAAATTCACTTCCACTCCCTAAACTACAACCCTCTCGTTTGACATTTTCACAAAAGTAAAACTTCACAATTCACGTATGCCACCAGATAGTTAGTAAAAACACAATGATACTTGTATTACGTAAACCGAAACCTTTTTCATCAGACATACACCTAGGACATATCCGCATTACATTCGGTCTCTTCACATTTGGGCCATAACGCAAGACGGTGTCCACAGAAAACAAAAGCTTTCAAAGAAGTCGTTTCATTGAAGCTTGCAAACACCGTCAAGTCCAGCAACTTGGCGATCACACAGACAGTCTCTTCTGTCAGCGTTTAGTCCACATCACCTTATTAAATTAACTTCTCAAATTGAAATATAACTTTGCACACCGCTCACATGCGTTCAAAACAGCATACGAAAACCCTTTAGCATCGCATTACAATCACCAGTCCAACCAAAAAATTTTTTTCATTGCAAACTACAAGACTTGCCGAGTCTTTTGAGCCTTTTACCAGCTCTGTAGTGCTTACCAGACTGGAGATATTCCCATGCAAAACCACATGCGATCCGATTGTTCTGGCTCGAAAATCCCTGAAAGCGGCCGGACACGAAATTGTTAAAAATATTTAGTGTCGACCAAAGACTATCCGAAAACTTGTGTGGGCAACAATTTTTTTGCATCAAATTTTTCAAAACGTTTTCTCAGAAGGTTCTTCTATCACACAAAGGTAAAAAATTATGATGTTTTTTTATTTGTTTCGGTTAACTAACATTACATTTTTCTCCTTTTTTTGTGCTATGGGGTTTATTGCATTAGCACAAGTTTTCTAATTAAATCCCTGCATTTTTAAGTTTGCAGATATTACAAGTAGTGCTCCAAGTCTTACTGATCACAAAATGTTGAAAAAACAATACTTAAAGAAAAAACATAAAATTGTAACATAAATAATTTTTGCAAGTATCATCTAAGTGTTTACAAAAATTTGAATGGAAAATCAAAAACACAGTTGTGCCGAAAACAAAACACAAACTTTCCAAAAGCATCAACAAACTAAAGCAAGAATGCACTTGCTGCTTGCCACAACACAAAGGCAAAAAACTTCTTTTGAGCCAGTTGCTGAAACCAAAGATCAACCGATATGGCTTTTTTGAGGCCAATACCAATATATCGGCCATTCATGGGCCGATACCAGTAACCAATAGTTCTGAAATTTTTAAATCTTGTTTACTGCCTCATTATCAAAAATGTGATGTATTTTATGCCATACCTTTTTTAAAAACTTAAAAAATCAGGATTTATGAGCTGAATTTTTTGAAATTGCAGCAATTTCAATGTTTGGTAACTTGTTAGCATAGTATAAACTGTTTGCAATGAATAAACACAGTGCCATGAATAAAAAAAGAATGTTAAAATAACAAAACAATAAGAACAGAGAACTGAATGTAAGAGAACTGCTTACCCTGCTTAAACCAAAAAAAGTAAAAACAGTGTTTGAAAGTTGAAAGATGGTGACCAATGAAAAGGAAGTACAAAATGGAGCATCAAGTTAAGCTTAAAATTAGTACAACATTATATTCAATTAACCATTGCCACAAATGAAAATTTTTCCAAAAGGGTAACTTTTTTGGTCTATTATAGTATGTTACTACATATATCTTGTGAAATTTTGTTTTTGTATATATTTCACAAATCACCCTTTCAGACTCTTCTGCAACTCAGTGGGTTTTCAATTTGAGAAGTCAATCCAAGTCTTAAGACCCACAGGAGCCATTTAAATGACATAAATTTTTTGGGGGGTTTATCTGTTTTCTGGTTACATTTCGGGACTTTGAAGGGTCCGAATGTGTTTTTAGCATTCCTGGTTCCAAGATTAGGGCCAAAAACATTAAAATTAATTAGTATTAAGAAAAGCCCCATACCAATTAGCTGTTTTTTGGCCTAACTTTTGAACCAGAAACGCTAGAAACTTAATCAAGGGCTCTAAAAACGCGTATTCTCACCTGGAATCCAAAAATACTGCGAGCCAAAATATTGGCGCGTGGGATCGGATGATGACGTCATATAATTAACCAAAAAACATGCGCCTGTCATGGTCCCATTGGCCCAAAACCCCCAACCAAATTAAAAAAATTTTTTTTTTATTCTAAACTACCCGATGCCACTAGTCATTACAGGGTTTGAGCAGCGCTCTAGCTCAATCTGCTGCCGAGTTATGGCTGGCCAAAGTTTGCCGTGAAAGGGCAAATTATGCCTTTTCTGAAAAGTTTTGAATTAGGCCAAAAACTGGGTTTTTGACCCATAATTTTGGCTACAGATATGCTAGCAAGTCAATCAAGGGCTCTATAGATGCGGATTTTGATCTAGTTTTCAACAAAACTTGAGTCAATAGAATGGCTAATGGGTTGGGGCCCAGGGCCAGCCAGAGGTGGCCAAAATTTCCAAATCTTGCCCTCATTGTGACGTCACCTCCAGAAAACCCCCACCAAAAATGAAAAACGTTTTTTTTTTATGTCAACTAGAAGACTTGCTGAATCCGTAGAGGGTTTGAACAGCTCTCTAGCGGCTGGCAATTTATGGCCAAAAAAGGGCTGGTCAATCGCAGCCGTTAAAGGGTTAATGCACTTTTTCCAGGACATTTTGAACAGCGATGTACTATGCAACTTTTATTTGACAAATCACAAACACGAGAAACTACATTCAAAATCGTAAGTGCATTTTCAATACATTTATATGCTATAATTTTTGCAGACAGTGCAAAGCTGGTTCAGATGTTGAACAGATGAATGTTTCCAAACAGTTTACTATGTGGCAAGCAAAGCAGCAGCTATGAATGATATGTGCTAGGACTTTGTTATATATGTGACACTTGTTCTTTAATTCCATATTGTGCCAAGCAGCAGGTGCATTTTGGCTTTATTTCGTTGATCCTTTTGATAGTTTGTCTTCTTTGCAGCAATGATTAGTTGTGTTGTTGTTTTTTCAAATTTTCATAAACACTTCAACTTGGAAGGTACTTGTAAAAATTATTTATGTTACATTTTTGTGTTTTTTCATTAAGTATTGTTTTTCGACATTTTCTCATTAGCAAGGCTTGGAAGACTACTTGTATCAACTGGAAACCTTGAAATGCATGGATTTAATTACAAAATTCGCACTAATGCAGTACTCCATAACAGAAAAAGGAGAAAAATTCAGAAAAATGTAATCTTAGTTTACCAATAAAAATCAAAAAACACCATAAATTTTTTTTCTTCATGTGATAGATGAACCTTCTGGAAACAAGTTTTGAAAAAACTGATGCAAAAAAATTGTTGTCCACACAGGTTTTCGGACAGATTTTGGCCGACACTAAATATTTTCAAAAGCTGCTTTAACTTTTTTTCTGGTTATGATAGGTTAAAATAACTTGCATTTTTGAAATCCATGACCTTGAAAATGGTGGAATTGAATGTTTTCTAAATGAACCCCCTCGGAACTTATGTAGAAAAACATATCTAAAAATTATAAAAATCCAAAACCATGGGTTGAAAAATTGCAAAATATTTGTTGAATTATAATAGAATGACCCATCTGGGAACTTGTCGCCAATCCCTTTTAATTATTTCTGGTTGCACCACTGTTTGCAGCTGCCGGCTTGTGATCAGAAAGAATGAATTGGTGTCAAATTTCAATGTTTTGGATAAAATCATGAGCAGATTTTGAGACTTAATGGTCCAGCCAGCTGCATGTTTCATGAGTATCACTAGCACAGGTGAAAGAATCAGCTGGAAGTATGATTCCATCTGATAGCTTCATTTCATATTCCAAGCAGAAATGGGATAGCAATTGACCAAAACTGTTTTCAGGGCAATTGTGTTAAAGACTCCAACTATGTACACATTTTGGGCCAGGGGTGGCCAAACCTTCTGACCCGAAGGCCGAATTCGCATCTGCCTGGCCACTGGAGTGCTGGATGCAGTGCGATTTACATAATCTAAGCAAAAGCAGGTTGTTAAGATGTATTGCAGTGCAATAACAACAATAAAATCAGGCCATTTTTGCACTTTTATAGCTCTGCTTGTGGCTAACTGCTGCTGTGGCAGACAAGAGAGAGAAAGCAGCCAATGCTATTGCACTGCTGTCTGCTTTTGGAAATGTTGTGCTTGGAAAAAATGTGCAAGGTATTTGGCAGGCTGAATTAAACTGGTTGGTGGGTCGCATGCGGCCTGAGGGCCATATTTTGGACCACCCCTGGTTTGAGCTATCAATTTCATCACAATGTGTTGAAATTTTACTCAGATAGTTCATGTACACATCATAGTTGGATTCACAACCAAAGGGCATGTAAACATTCAAAAAGCTCAGAGAGATTGAATTTAAATATTCTTCCAGTTCAATGATACTTTAGTCTCGATTCATAAATCTCTTTGGCATTTAGCTCACTTGTTCCACAAAATTTCTGTCCCACCATATGGTCTGCCAGCTGCTGTGCCTTGTGTATAATCCACTTTAGCTTTGCCACAGGCAAAATGGTTGCCACTGATGTCTGTCAGCTTGTCTAGGGTCTGCTTGGCCATCCAAGTTTCTTGGAGAAAAATTGTAATACAAAGCACAAACACACTTAAAATCTCTAGAAGGTTTTCTATAGGCTTTACAGGAATCAGCTGATTGGGCACTACTTTCATCTTTTTGCGATGATTCAAACTTGCGCATATCTGTATTCAAGTAACTTCTGTCCACAGGTGAAATGAAGCAAGGAATCAATCACAAATTTTAATAGGGAATCGATTTCACGTAACACTATGCATCCTCAGTCCTTTCATCTTATTTCAAACATTTCAGGAAAGCTGAGCTGGTCGGGATTCTCTCTCCAGGTTGACGACAATTAAAACAGGGTTCCCACGCAGTACTGAAAGTATTGAAAAAGTATTGAATTCCAAAATTGGTTTTCAAGATCTTGAAAAAGTATTGAATTTTGCCAAAATGTACATTAGGTATTGAAAAAGTATGGAAATTCTAAATGGAAAAAAATCTCAAGTATCTGAGCAGAATTTCACTGAAGGCAAAGCACTTCATTATTTATGCAGTGTTCTGCAATGTGCAAAATTGAGTTTCATGATTAAGAATTTCGAAAAATGAAGGGAAGTAGTGGTATTGAACTTCTTAAATTTAGTAGTAAAAGGTATTGAAAAAGTATGGAAAACGATTTTTAAAAATGCGTGGGAACCTTGTTAAAAGCTCTAGAGGTTTTCTGTAGGCTTTAGAGAAATCAGGTGATTTTGAATAAGATGTAAGGACTGATGATGCGTAGTGTTACGTGAAATTGACTTCCTATTAAAATTTGTGATTGCACAAAGTTGCTCAATGTCATGCAGTGATGATGTTAAGCTGCAGCAGTTGTAAGGAACCACAGACAATTCTTCATTTTTTGCTGTCATTGCTGTGTGTTGTTGGGTGTTGAACTTCCTAGCATTTTTTTGTTGCTGAGAACCCTTCCATAGAATAATTTTTTACCAATATGCCACTTTGCCTTATGTGTAGGCTGAGGCATCTTCCACTTGACACCTTAAAGGATGATGTTAAAAGAGGCATAAATGTTGTGTCTAGTTTCAAATTTTTCACAGTGGATTGTAGTGTTTTGCAATTGACTGTTTGCAATTTGCCCTACTGCCACTTGTATGGTGTTTAGGTCCACATGTGTATCCTTGTGCATTTTAGGTCTGCAGACTATTTGCACTTAAATTTTCTTTGAGATGTCAGGTTTTTTTCTGCCACTTCAAGCAAAAACAAGCAACCTTCTGACAGGTTTACTTTCAAAAAGTAATCTGTTAAATCCAATAATACTGAAACTAACATACCAAATATTGTACCTATTCTCTTGGATGTAAATGTTTTTACTGTGAGTTCAGCAAAGTAACTAACTGATGTGCATTTATTACAGGTGCTTTTTTCAGTAGCTACAGCAATTACTGATTAAACAGGATGGCTGATGCCTGCAAGTTGTTTGTTGGTAATCTGGAATATCAGGCAAGAGATGACGATTTGGCAGACCTTTTTCAAAAGCATGGCGAAATTGCAAATGCTGTGGTGATCACTGATCGTGAGACTGGAAGGTCACGTGGATTTGGGTTTGTAACTTTCACGAATGAACAAGATGCTGAGAAAGCAAAGCAGAAAATGCATGGATCTGAATTTATGGGAAGGAATATCACTGTGCGAGATGCTGAGTCAAAAAGTGGTGGAGGTGGTGGTGGTCGTTATGCAGGTGGAAGAGGATATGGAGGTGGTGGAGGATATGGAGGTGGAGGAGGATATGGAGGTGGAGGTAGAAGATACAATGAAGGGAGCTATGGTAGTGGATACAGAGGTGGTGATTTTAAATGTGCTTTTTTATTTTATGTAGCTAGTATAATACTAGTTTAAATTACATGACTTATTACAAATAAAACTGTATTATTTGAGACATTTGCAGGAGTTACACCTAATTTGTGCAATTTTGGGGTGGACCATCATTGTATACATATGTATTAACTCTTTAAAGGCAGTTACTGCTTAGGATCATATTGCATATGTTAGATGTTTTTCATTTTGTTATTTACAATTTGTGTTGTAATTTCAATTGGGCATTGGCCTAATTAAAAGTAGCCTCACCATAACTGAAAATGTTGTTGAATGATTTTTGCCCTGTGTTGATTAATTGTTCTATGTTGCAGTTCCATGCAGCTTATGTGCTAAGTAGACCATGAGGGATCTGACCACGCTAGAAATACCTTCGGGTTTTGACCATGTGCACTGTTACTTTGCCATGTAGTGGCAGTGGATAATTTCACAAGGTACAAAAAGTAGCCCATGGGCAACACCTATGGATTGTGTTAGTTATTACATAACAGGTAAGAGGGCCAGATAACTTTGTCATTTGGAACGACTGAATTATTGTTTCTAAGTAGCTTGTAATCTTGGCTTCTCTTTTCTGAAGCGTGTGCACGCTACTTAGTAAAAGTCAGTGGTTGTGAAACTGTTGTCTAAACCTGGAAATATGTTTCCACATAAACAGTATATTGTTAAATTGTGTTTAACTTTTACTAAGCATGAACCTTCGACTAGTTTCTTGACCACTGCAAATGAAACTTAGGGTAAGATACATAAAAGTAATCAGTGAATGTGCATGATCACTTGTTAGTGTCAATTTTTGATGATAGAGACAATCAAGCTGCTGCACAGTTTGCAGAAGTGTCGTTAGAAAGTTTTGGTGATCACGCGAGTTCAAGTTCAAACAATGAGTTTCAAAAACAATTTTGATTGGTTATAACTTGCCATGTTGACATTGTACGACCGTACGAAATACGATTGTCGTATCGTTCACGCTCGACAGGAATTCAGAATGAGTCCTGCAAGGTGTTCTTCGCTTGCGCACTGTGGGATTTATGTGGCAGAACCGTTCAGCAGCTTGGTCAGAGGTTTTG
>Ga0210059_1017484_pt1 | contig 10213 bp, 8 predicted proteins | sample Ectturendosymbi2_FD_188042 | JGI IMG/M metagenome (GOLD analysis project Ga0210059, IMG submission 188042) | Ecteinascidia turbinata endosymbiont from Florida, USA - Sample 2 (SPAdes) (version 2) | ecosystem: Host-associated > Tunicates > Ascidians > Unclassified | place: Key West, Florida...
CAACCAGTCGATCGCGATCTACCGGTCGATCTTTAAATGCCTGGCAGTCGATCGCGGGTGATTTTATGCATGTATAAGGGTTTGCCGAACTACAATAAGTACACAAAGGATTTTCCTGTCCAAAGTGAATTAAGAAAAAAAAAGTTAGAGGAATTGAAATCACAACTAGCTACACAACAGTCTATTTTTACCAAGCCAAATACGAGAGGTAAGGCAGCTAAGATAGCATCATATCGAGTTTGCCACATTCTCAGTTTGTTTTGTTTCAAAGCTTTGCCAGGTTAGTAGATCTCCAGAGACTGAAAATGTAAAGGTAGATCCTATGTCAGTAAAGGTTGGGCATCCCTGCTCTAATATAATGTAAATTCATGTTCTGTACAATACGCGGAAGAAAGAAACAGTTATCTTGGAGGTTCCCTAGAATCGCAAAATTTGTCAATATCAGGGTAATGATAGCAGTATTATCAATTTGTGGGACAAAAATGTCTTTATACCAACAAAGGATAAAATGAGGGCAGACAAGGTAGGGACAGTTGTGGGATGAAATGTGCAAATTGGAAAATAATAGAGGTTGAATGTTTGAAAAGTGTTAGGTGCTGATGGCAAATGTTTTGCTCTTCAGTTAATCTCAGAAAACATTTAAGGAAACTCGGACAAATGTCAGGCGATGCAGAACCGATTTCCATAAAAACTTACAGTCGGCAACAAGTCGGGGCAGTGGCAAATTATTCAGAGCAGTGATTCTTTGAGAAATTTACATAAATAGTAGCATAAGCAGCAATATTTATAAGTTATTATCCAAATACCAATTTGGTTTCAGGCCTAAATCTGCAACTTCATATGCAGTTGAGAGTATTTACTCCATCTTTTCAATAATGCTGATAGTGGATTATATTCTTGCCCCACATTTCTTGATTTGTGAAAAAGCATTTGACACGGTAAATCACAACATACTATTTGATAAACTTTGGCTTTGGCATTAGTTAGAGAAATTCCCTTAGAATTATTTCATACCAATTTGTAAAGGTGGAAAATGTGCAATCTGGTTTAGTTGACATATCAAACGGCGTGCCTCAAGGGATTTATCGTGTACATTAATGATTTACCTAAATCCTCTGAATTTTATACTGCACTATATGGTGATGGTGCTTATCTTTGTCTATATCATAAAAACTTGACAATTTGCAGCATATGGTGAATGTTGCACTAATTAAAGTAGACTACTGGTTGCGTTCAAGTAAATTGTCCTTAATTACTCCAAATCAACATTTATGCTCACAAAATCTTTGAAAAATAATAGCAACCTATCGGAAACTTGTTCGTTCCAAGTAAAAATTAATGACAGCTGCTTTCAATGAACATGTGCAAAATACCTAGAAGTTTTGACAGACAGCTCGTTAGATTGGTCATCTCGCGTGCAATACATAAAATCAAAACTGGTCAGGTCATCTTATCTATTTATAAAATTAGAAATGTGGTATCAACTGATGTTTCAAAAATGCTATATTTTTGTCTTGTACATTGTCATCGAAAATACTGCATTGTTTTATGGGGCACAGCTACTAACAAAATTGCGCCCATATATGTAATGTGTCTTTGTTTCACTTTTAGCTATCACTGATATGTTTCATTGTGCTGGTGCACTTCGACTCGGTAACCACAAGGTTTTTTCGGTATCCTGACTGCAAGGTTTAACTTTGTTATGTTTTTTACGAATAAGTACGACTCTAGATCATTAAAATGCTTTTTGACAAGTTGTTTCTATTTGCGTCGCCATTAGCTTCGTCTCGCATGTGTTGGGGCGTGTATAATTGCTTCGAGTATGATGAAAATCCGCAAGTGTCTTACTTTGTATTCTATGCGCGCTAAGCCGCATGTCTTGTGGGCCTTTCGGCTAAATAAATTAAACTGTCAAACTGTCAATATTTTGGTGTCTCTTAAAAGAGTAGGAAATATGTCATGCCTTGCCAGGGGTCTCCAAACTACGGCCCGCAGGTCAAATCCGGCCCGCGAAGTCATTTCATTCGTCCGCAAAGACATTTTGTCGTTTATGGAAAAATATTATATGTACGAAAAATTTGTTGATTTGGTAGAATGTAACATACCCCGAAACAATCACATTACGTTCACAAGATGCCTGGCCCTCTAACTGTTGCGTAATAGCTTATGTGGCCCTCTGACAAAAAAGTTTGGAGACTCTGCCTGAAAGGGCAAGAGGTTATTTCTACCAGCCTTTCTCTCGGCTACACTGGTTGTAACAAAGCTTACTTGACCAACTAATTTCATGAGGTAAGTATACGTGAATTGCAAAACCTCTGTCCACCAGCTTTTCTGCTTTCGCAAATGTTTCATCATTCGTTCCAGATGTTGAATATTTTCTTCATACTCTCGAAATTTTTAAGAACATCTGTCTCCACCTTGATCAACCTGGTACTTGAGAAAGTTTTGTGGTGTTTTGGAATCTGTACATTTCTACTGTTTGGCGATATATGACTTAAACGACTGGGAGGGTGAGTTCAAAATAATTTCTGCGATCACTTGGTCCATGTTACGCTTTTCTTCATTCTGTGCATCTTTCGTGAATCTTGAGAAACTGAGTTATTCTGCAATGTAATGGACGTAGAACTTGTCCAATTACTAATTGGGGTTCACTAAAACAATATTCACTCGAGAACGCAATATTTAGCCAAAACCTGACATCAACCGCAGTTACAGAAAAAGCTTCACTTGCGTGCTGCTCACGTTATACAAGGACTGACACTCTACTCGTTTTAAAACCCTATATTTTAGCTTAAAATTTTTCTTACTCAAGAAACTATTCTGTTGAGTATTGGAGCATAATTGTGTCTTTTACGGTATTGTGTTCGTGATTTGCCAACGATTCAAATTTACGGTTTTATTTTGACAAAGCAGCCATTGCATGCATATTTAACTTTTTAAAAAGTACTGTGAAGGTCGATAGTTTCGGTAAGTCAGTCAAGAAAAACGAAGAGCTTTATCAACGCAGTAAAAAGCTCTGCAATCTATAACTTCATGTCCAGCAAAACACTTTACTTACGCTCTTCATGTGTCGACATTGTGCGTTCAAGACACATGTATCTTATTGCGTCCACCAATACTTCCCCGCACTTTCTGGTGCCCTGTGTTGCGCTGGAAAACGTGCTTGAAATACACAGGCAAAGAATAAGCGTCTTTAACAGAGTTTTCGGAAAAGCGTTGTTTTCTGGTGCACTTGCGAAGTTCTTTATCCAAGACTGGGTGATGTTTTGCTTTGCAGAACAAAGTTTCATTATTCTTATCTTTAAAGTTCCACTTTGGAATAACATCATCCTATCACAATAGATGGCACTACAAACAATCCTCCAGTTTCGTTTACGGTTTCTATTACCTGCAACGTAAAGTATATGATAATATAGAAAAGATTTTGAATAAATTCTGCAAAATTTTTCATATTTCTTGCTTTGATTTTGAAGAGCAAATTAACAAGGAAGCAATCAATTCTGGAGCATAACCTAAATTTTGACAGCTATCTACTATAAGGGAAACACACGCACCCACATGTCGGTTGTTATCATATATAAATCTCTGTTGAAATTTAGTTACTTCAGCAGAAGTGTTTTTAGTTCTTTCTCCGGCTTGAGCTTGATCATGGCAATATCTCATTACCCATACTTAGTTCCATGAACAAGTATAACATGGTTTTAATCCAGGGGTGATTTAAACGATTGTCGCCGGCCCTAACCCTACAGAAGTACGCCGATGCTACAGTACTCTACCACACAGATGGTTTGCTGTGAACATGGATAGCAGGGTGGTGTGAAACAGTCAGTATCAAACAAGAAAACAGAAGAGCATTGAGGAACAGCTCAAAACAACGCTATTGAGGAGCAGCTTACAACTATGTTACAAGAATTTCCAACAAGTATTAACGTTACATTGTCAGCAAGCTTAAATAAAAGTTGTTGCTCTGTTTTGATAGGTTGTACGGACATAAACTGCAGTTTCTCTAATAGGTCAAACTTCAAACCATGAGAAGGTTTTCAATTGCAGAGACGTAAGCTTCACCATAAACTTCATGACATCTTTGCTATTTTTAATATTCTGACGTAGGTTTACGGGAATATTTAAATTTCATTTTTTTCTTCACAAAGGCGACTGGGTTGAATTCATCAGCAATTTTTTAAGTGCATTAATGAGATTGAGACGTCTCAAACAAAATAGAAAAGATTCAGTGGCGTGCCTATGCAAACTGGTGCCCATCGCTAATGTCAAAGTTTAAATGCGTGCCCTTTTTAAAAATTTAAATATTAGATATAAGCACAACTTTTACCAAAAATACACCATCAAGCAAACAAATGTTTTAAAACAGAAAACGCATGTTTATTTTGCTTTAATCGTTTCAGCAAATAAAAATATAAATTATCCATAAGGACCATAACGTACTTTTATACTCATTTATTTTTATTGCAAAGAATATGGAAACATTCAAATAATAACGTCACCATAATTTAATCATTGCATTGGTTGACCAAATTGCAAACCTTGCAAATAATACACATCGTGTTGCAACTAATCGCTAGGTAGTCTTAACATTTGCAAAGTTAGATTAGGTTGTTTTCATAAAAACAGACTTATTTCAAGATTTATTCGGATTTTAGAAACATGTTTTTGCAATTTTTGATTGTTTCTGCTGACTTAAAGACCAATCCGCATCCAATGCGCTGTCACGTTAGCTCCACGTCATTGCCAGGAAACTGCTTTTTGTGGTCAGTATATTAAAAATCTTTCGAAGTTACAATTTACAACTTCTGTGAAGTTTTGCGGGACAGTTTTCTATGAATATTGACGGTCGAAAAAGAACTGTGAAGACAGAATTTCGTGAAAGAAGTTCTGTTGCGCCACAATAAGTACGAATTGCTTTTCAACGAAATCTAAATTTTTGAAGGAAGTGCAATGCATTTCAAACACCTAGTAATTTTAGAATTTTTTCGTGCTTACTCCAAAACTTCGCAGACTGAAATTTCGGAAAGGAAATAGCGCGTTGATGAAACCGTTGCAACCAAATTGCTTGGGCCGTGCACCGAAAATGTTACACTGAACAAATGTTTGTTTCAACGAGCATGAATATTTTGAGACTGAGTAAGACAAATTCTAAATGAATTACAAACTTTGTGAATTATTAGAATAAGTGTACATTCTTATCAAAATACGAGCAAACTGCATATTTAATCAAAATAGCTTCTTGCTTTCGTGCTTTTCCAATGTTTTGGAATCTAACAAGTGCGCGAGAATGAGATTTCACTGCGCAAATGGTCTGGTGGTACTGCGCAGTTGCGCACCTTAGAGGGAACATTGCCGTGCACAGTGCACACACAAAAGAAAATTATATCGAGATAGACAAAGCAAATGAAGTATTTCTTCAAATGGAGAGGTCCTTGGCATGGTACTGTAGTTTGATCATGTGATGAAAATGCCTCAAAAGGATGGGCGCGGAAGATTTGTTGGTTGCACGAACGAGAAAACAGCAGCCTGGACGCTGGTTGATGAGTATAGGTGGCGTGATGACATTTTTGACCTGGTTTGGTTGCATCTTGGCGGTTTGTGGCAGAAAGAGATCAGGAACGTCGTCCACCCTGTCTAGTTAAAAACGTGCTAGCGCAACACATAGCCAGTGGCGTATCTAGGGTATAGCAGGCGTGGCACGTGTCATGGGCGCCATTTTGACGGGGGGCGCACAAATTGCTTGGCAAAAATTAAAATCTTCATGTATAGTTTCTTCAACGAAAAATCTTCCATTCCATCTTCCATAGTTTTCCATACCTAGTGTTAAAATAACGCCCTATTCTAACACCTCTGAAAATAAACGAAATGGGGTTGATCCACGGTTAAGAGGTACATTATACAAGAATAACTTAAGAAGAAAGGCGTTTAATGAGCAGAAAAGAACTCAACTGATGAATGCTGAATACGAACACTAAATTGATATGTTCACACATTAGTGCATTGCAACACAGGGGCGGATCCAGGGGGGGGGCTATTGGGGCGATCGCCCACCCTAAAGCTTACGAAAGTAACATTTTTCTACTTTTGTATGATTCTTCAAGTCAAAAAAGTCGATTAGGGATGTGATAAAAGATGAGCAAGCGACCTGACTCAAATTCGTCTCCTTTCCTTTGGACATAAGCATCAGTTGCATGGGTGTAAGTTCATGGTCTTTGCCACTATTATGCTACTAGGCACTTCTCTACTGCACAAGCTGTCCTCTTGGTGTTTCAGTAGTAGAAGTCTTTTATAAGCAGAAGGCTTGGAGCTCAATTTTGGCTGAGTTTCGCTGTTCTTCAGTCAAAAGCACTTGGTACTCCGGATCAAGGTAAGTTGCAGCCAACACTGGTGGAATCATATAAGTGAGTTTTCTCGTTCTTTCATACGTTCCACCAGCATTGTTGCTGGTGGAGTAGAAATACGCTCTTACGATAGCATGGTTAGTTGCCAATGACCTAATGTCTTACCTGGGGTGAGCGCACTCTCTTGGAGTTTTGTAGTGAGTGTGCGTGCTGAGGTCAAAGACTCCACAGATTTTTCAGTCAAGCTGGGTTCAGAGCGCTGTTACTCAAATTTACAAATGTGGTACAAATATCGGTGAAGCTTCACCATCAACCGTAAAAATTATGATCTTTGACATACTTTTGGTTTCCATTATATTTTTTCGAAATGCAATGTCGGCAAATCATCGTCGCATTTAAGTTTATTATTCGATTGTTTTTGCGCACAGCAGAACACAGGTGTGAGCTAAAGAAGTAAGTGAACAAGAGCAATACAAAGCTATCTACTTAGTAAGTGAAGCTGAGCGTCGCAATGAAACATTTTACTGCACTGGTGCGCAACGCTAAACTCGCTTTTAACAAGACACTTCACATCACGTTTGAAGTGTGATCTCAAAAGCTGACATAAGTTACTAAACCTACTTAGCATACGGTATTGACAGTGGCAACAGAATTCGCTTTAATCAATCTGGGTATGACTAACTTCAACTTACAGAAATGTGATGAAACTGATCCGAAGGAATCTGCCTAACATTACACAAAGTATCTGAAACAAAACGAGTCTACTACAGTAGTTGCCACGGCCAGCGAGCACACCTTTACGGCTCGCTTACAAAGAGCAATGATAGTTTCTCTTTTAGATATTACAACTCAAAATAATCTAAATTATTTTGTCAGAGGATGCCATGTCAAGTCTTCAATTACAATACGACATTGCTGGCAACGCTAGCAGTGTTGCCATTTTAGTCTTTTTAAAACCAAATCTGGTTTATTTTTCAATCGTTTGGTTTATTTTTTTGCGATTTGGTTCATAGTTTATTTTTTATTCTTTGGTTTGTTTTTAGTTTTTTTAAAGATGTTTTTTTTTTTAACCAACACGAACAAGTACTCTACAACCGTTGACATGTCATGTAGTTGCTTTTTTGAGTGCAAGACCTTATTTAGGTTATGAAACTGAAATTTTGATGAAAGACATGCTTCTGATCCAGACGAGGAATCTGTGAGAAATCCAAACGATGTCTCCATTTCACCTTGTGCCTATTTAAGAAAGTACATGATACCAACTCATTCAAATATAATAAGGGAAATGTAATTGATGTCTGTTTCAAATGCTTTATGCAGCATTATAGGACCTTTAATTTAGTTGTTGAATAATTTGGGTAGAAAGTGAAGAAAGTGAAGTCATTGGGAAAATTGAATAGCCTACTAGTGGCAGAATTTGATAATTGTCCATTGGCAAAATGTTACTGACACAGTAGCATATTGGACTGAAGTATGCTTGTAGGGAGATGCCATTGGGGAAATCCCATACGAAAATCTGACTGTTTTTGCTCAATGTATATTATGTAGCCAATACCACACTCTAATGCAGAAATGAAACGAGTAATCGGCCAGATAAACGTTGCAAAATTTAAATTGAACAACACAATGAGTGAAGAACTGATAAATGCAAATTTGCATATCAGGACTGGATTGAAAAGAGAATATTATAAAGCATGCTATGATTATAACTGAGATTCAGAAGCAGTGACAGTGTGAAGTTTTATTGGCACTAGTTTGGTGTGCAATGAAAACAATACTGCTGAAAGATGTGTTAATGCAGATAACTGTGACTGTTTTTGTAGAATAAGATCACAGTTTGCATACTTCCATCATTGTTCTTTGTTTTTTCTGTGTGTTTATTTCTGCTTCAGTTTCATTTATTCTGGTATTTTTTTCAGGCTCATCTAGTTTATTTTAGAGAAACCGAGGTGGCAGCACTGAATGCTAGCGAGGTTGCTATCTCGTCTTACACAATGACAGGCTGGCAGCACGGAAGTAAACATGCGGAAGTCTGACGACAATGTCCCCTGTCCCCATGAGAACAGTATCAGAATAAGTGACCCCATTTTTGCGTCGACATTATTCTTTGTGACGGAGATTACCAAGAACGCCCTCAGTTTACGAATTACTGTTCTTGTCGCATTCAGACACTGTCTGCTAATATGTTCAACTGAATGAAAAACCACCTTCAGCAACACCATGTCAAAATGTGGAAGTATGGAATTTGTATGGAATATGGAAGATTCATTCCATTCCATACATCAAATCTTCCATTCCATACTTGAGCAATTTCATATTCCATACCCGTTTTTTCCTTCCATTCCATATTCTATTCCATACCATAGTATGCCCTGGTTGTATACAACCAACAAAGCATTCAGGGCATGAACATTAACAGAAAGTGGGTGACATACAATGAAGAAAACAAGACTTTGCATTGCTCCTTTTGTTTGATGTATGCTCCCAAGAAGAGTCAAAATATGCAGACGATCCAGGGCTGTTCTTACTGGAGACACATCACAACAAGACAGTTTGAACATGAAATGAGCCACTGTCATAAGCATTCCACTGATGCATATTTTCTGAAAACTTGTGAAAGATCCATCAAGCACATTTTGTGAAAGGAACGGATTCCCTTAAGAACTCAACAAGTGCTTCAGCGTCGTCACTCTGTTTTAAAGTGTGTAATTGATGTAATATTTTACATTGGTTTTCAAGGCTTGCCTTACCGCAGCAAACATAGAGAAGCTGTTGCAACTGTATTTGATGAATGTAATCATGACAATCGTGGGAATTTTCTAGAGGCTGTAAAGCTTCTTGCAGAATACAATTCACACCTGCAGGCACATTTGCAGAAGGTGATTTTGTTGGGCAAACAAAAAGATCCATCTAAGAAAGGGCGTGGCAAATTTGTAACCTTTTTAAGCAAAACAACTGTGAATAAGATAATAAATATGATTTCAGACATGGTCAAAGACGAAATTGTGAAGTAGGTGAAAGATGCAGGGATGTTTTCAGTACAAATGAACTCAACCCAAGACATTTCTGCCCATGATCAGTGTGCCAATGTCCTTAGATATGTTGTTGGGGACAGAGCTAAGGAAAGACTAGTTCGCCTGCTAAATGTGGATAATTCAAGTGGAAAATGCTTGCACACCGTGCTACGAAATTCACTTGCAGAGATAGGCGTGACACTGGAACAGTGCATTGGAGATTCATTTGATGGAGCAGCTAATATGAGTAGTGTTTACTCTGGTCTTCAGGCACTTATGACAGCAGCTCGTCCAAGTCACATCCATACTTGGTGCTATGCACATGTTCTGAATCTGGTGATCAGTGATGCAAGCAGTGTGTGTGTCGTAGCAGTTAGTCTTTTTGGTCTGCTTGCTGAACTATCTACATTTTTCAATAATTCTTACAAAAGGATGAAGGTCTGGGAAGAGTATGTGCAGACAAAACCAGGAAATAAGAAACGTCTAAGACTAGAGCGAATTGGTCAAACTAGGTGGTCAAGTAGAGGTAGAGCACTTCGTAAATTGTTTGGCAGCTACACAGATCAGTCATCAGAATTTTATTCAGACCTTCTGATCATCCTTCAGCAAGTAATTGAAGCACCTGATTTCAAAGGATCAGTTCGCTATGAAGCACAGAAATTGAGTGAAAACTTGCGCAAATTTGAAACCATCTTAATGGTAATGGTTTATTGTTTCATATGACTCAGTCAATAAGCAGAAGCACCATAAAAGCCATCGCATGCAGTAAACCAACCATTAGTGAACATTAGAGCAAATGAGAATACAATGGCACAATAGCTGATCAGTGTAAACAAAGAGGGGCGCTGTGTCACA
>Ga0210059_1017485_pt1 | contig 10213 bp, 4 predicted proteins | sample Ectturendosymbi2_FD_188042 | JGI IMG/M metagenome (GOLD analysis project Ga0210059, IMG submission 188042) | Ecteinascidia turbinata endosymbiont from Florida, USA - Sample 2 (SPAdes) (version 2) | ecosystem: Host-associated > Tunicates > Ascidians > Unclassified | place: Key West, Florida...
GGGGGCGAATCCTCGAAACATTTGACACAAACCACCGACTCTTGATAGTTATTTGGTTCCTGTTGTTGTTGTGATAGTAATTAGTCTTTGCTGAGCACCGCATTGGAACTGGAAAACAAGGCACCGAGGCATTAAACCATTGTCCATCATAACGGATTGGGTGGAACTGGTTTTCACCAATGTAATGTTTCTTTTCAACAGAAAAGGTCTATTTCTATAGTTCAAATTTGAAGTTTTTGATTTTGGTATCTTTAAAAGAGATTGGAGTTTTGAGACTTTATTTTTGCGCATAAAAGCCACAGAACATTTGCAAAAGTTGTTTTGTCCAATGTCAAAAAATACTCTGTCGCTTCCCAGATTTCCACACTATGAGAGCCGGAGAACGATATATTTGTGCTTTGAAATCGGCCCAGCAGTTGTCACTTGCCTTACCAACGCCATAGCTCCTCCGCCGATTGCGCTAGAGAGCTGTTCAAGCGCTCAAACGGTTCGGCCAGTTTTCTAGTCTGTACTCGAAAAAAAATTTTTGGATGGGGGTTGCGGAGTTTTTGTGAGTGACGTCATAATTGAAGTAGTTTTCGGGCCATTTTGTCTCATGTTACCTGGCCTAATCCCAACCGCTAGATCAAAGTATTTCGCTGAAGTTTGCATTGGAAACTAGGCTCCAGTCCGAGTCTTTTGAGCCTTTGATCGACTTTCTAGCGTTTCTGGATCAAAGGTTATGATCTAAAATATACAAATTAATTAATTATCTACTTAACTAATTAGTCAAATATTCTTATTACTTTAGATCACATCCTTTGAACCCGAAACCCCAGCAGGTCATCCACAGTATCAAAAGACTCGGATTGTAGCCTGGTTTCCAATTAAAACTTCACCGAAATACTACCACCTTACGGTTTGGGGCCAGGTGAAGTGTGCCAAGGTGGCCTAAAATTCCTCCACTTATGACGTCACTCACAAAAAATCCTCACCCCCAACCAAAAAAATTTTTTTCGAGTGCGAACTACAAGAGTGGCTGAGTCTTTTGAGCTTTCGAGCGTGCCTGCAACGTTTGCCGGACCGGAGAAATTCCCGCGCAAAGCCACGTGCGATCATGCTGTTTTTGCGCGAACCGCTTGATTTAACCCGACTGCGAAAGTGTTGTCATTCTTCAGCAAGAGACACTGGTTTGACAATCGAGTGAGTACTGCGACTGCTCACCACTTCATCGAGACAATCTTGGCTGAGCGGTACGGAATGAAAATATCGACGCAAAAAGCATGACCACAACTCCTACGAAGATATAAATTTACGTTTCTCCAGGGAATACCAATGCATTTATTATTTTAAATACCCGCTTTCCCACAGGGGAGGTGTGAGGGGGAAGCAGCCTTAGGAAGGTTCGAAATGCCTCACGGTTTTCAGCAGTTCTGATAGCTCTGCTGGCTGCACACCAAGCAAGGGCGGAAATGTAGTCACTACACATGGTCTTTGGGCAACATCTGCGCCGTGGGTGCAGCCAGCAAGAATTGCCTCGCTTTCCCGTGGGTGTAACCAGTGCCTTGCCGATCTTTCCCTGGACATTCTGATAAAGTGGCCGAATCAACGTAATCGTGATCTATCTATTCAAAGAAGTGATCTGACCAGGCCTGTTGCCAGGTTTTAAGGTTTGGGGGGGGCACAATAGATTTTTAGGGGCAATTTTTTGTTTTATTGTATGTTTAAATATATTATTTTATTCATTTTAAGGGTGTTTTTATAATGACCAGACCACCTTTGCTCCATTAGTCGCACCATGGCGTCACCACCAAACATTTTATACATGACAGAAACTTCCGAAGTGGACAAAAGTTTGCTTAGCGAATTGCAAATGCCGAAGTCCTCGCAACAACAGATAAACAGTCGCACACATGAACAACCACTAAATGAAGTTTGTAATTGATCAGTGAATGTAGGGAACGTCACGTTTGACATGCTAACCAATTAAAGCTTGCACTCCACCGTGTTTTTGCGACATCACCGACGCTCCATCGTAGCATTGTGCAAGAAGATTCCGCAAATCAATTTCATGCAAGATCGTAAAATTCTTTATGAAATATACTTTGCTTCAAATTCTGGCACCCCTTTTGGTCACGCCTTAGCAAACCAGCACCCCCTACCATTGGCTGAAACCTGGTTGCTCTAAGGATAAAGAATAGACAAGTGCAGTAGATCATATTCCTTTTACCTTTGACCGCCACATATGTGACCTTCACCATCAACCCCTGAAATTGATTTCAGCACCCCCTGGGGATGATAGCACTCCAGGTTAAGAAACCCTGACTTAGCCTATATGTTTGAAATCACAGAGTATTTGAAGCTTGACTAGTAAATGGTTGATTTTAAGGTAGACTTGGTAGGTGATGTTTACGCTCTTTCGCCATCTCTTAGCCAGTGTAACTTGAACCGTTTTTTCATGGCACAGATTTAATCAATTGTGTAGGCTACTTGTTGCAGTAGAAATGTTTTCGATAAGGTACATGATGAATTATTTCTTACTTCTGCAGATTTTTCAAACAACTAGTGTCAGTGCAAAATGAGGGCAGCCTTGACTCATCTAGCTTGAAAGCTTTCCAAAATAAGTCTCTAATTTGATACTTTTGTATGCTATGTTCTTGCAGTTAAAAGGATGAAATTTAAAACAAATTTAGTGTTTTAAATCTTCTTGGTTGTTTTTTATAGTTTCATGGATTCCCACAAAGACATGAATGTGAACAAATTCAGGATACCAGCTACCAAGCAATTTTTAAAAGGAGGAAGGTGTAAAACTTTCAAAGAGATAGCCTAAACTATGTAGTTTGTTGATGGTGAATGCAGAGAAATGTGGCGCGAAACTATAGAAGTGGGGGCGATGCCAACTTGCTATTGCCTAAGTTTTATGTGTTGCCAGCCTTGTCTTCCCAACTTTCAGTATTTTCAAAGTTGTGTATCATGAACACCCTTTAACATTTTCTCCTGCTATGTCAGTTATGCCGTAGTCTCAGGAACATACCCTTGGGTGGCCGTATCTTAGGCAAATCAAAAGTGATTATCACGGTTGGCTGAGTATGATGACGTCATCAGAGGGCCCTCTTTTTAGTCTTGCCTCGGGCCCCCCCAATCCTAAACCCACCACTGCTGGGAGGCATGGTTTCACCAGTGTTTCTGCAGTAATGCGAGTTTTTTTAATTAGCAATGCAAAATGCAACCACATGGGGTGGAAGGATTTGCTTGGTTATATGTAGTCTACCTCCTGCATGCAGCCTGACACATTTGAGACAACCTTTTTAGACTCAGATTACTCAATCAATTTGCTAACTTGGTCATTGTGAGCATTGGCCAAATGCTGTTTGAGCTGGAATGGTTTTAAACAGCTGTTAGACAACGTTTTCATGCACAACACACCCTTGCGGAATCCTCTCCATCTTTCTGGAGGCAAGTAAGGTCATACTTGATGTAGTCTTTCTGTATTTTCGCTTATTAGCGTTCGCAATCGACATTTTTGTACTACAACATATGTCTGGGAAAAATAATGATACGTCAAAAAGTTGGCTGGCATGTTTCACTGCAAAGCGCTACTGCACAGTACCACACCAGACCATTTGCGCAGTGAAATCTGATTCTAGTGCACTTGCAACATTCCAAAACGTTGGAAAAACAGGATAACAAGGAGAAGCTACTTGAAATAAGTGTGTAGGCCCTACTTTGTTCGTATTTTCATAAGACTTTATACTTATTCTAAATTCAAATAATTCACCAAATTTGTAATTCATTTATAATTTTGGTAATTCAGCTTTAAAAATATTTACGCTCACTAACATGTGTTAAAATTTTCTTAGATAGAACAATGGCTAGGACTATATTCTTATATTACCATAGCCAGATTGCTAGGGCCACGGCGTTGTTCGCACGAAAAGAGTGACTGCGGAAACAGTTCAGTGATTGTGACGGAAAGAAGGTCTTCAGTTAGTGTGACGTCACAAATCGAAATTGTTACCAGTGTGGAGGTTCCTTAGTACAATTCATTCGGTAACAATGAGGTTTGCTTTTTATGCAACGTGCGATGGTATTGCGAGTTGGCGTGACGATTAAACAGATTGAAAACGAGCATTTGCAAGATTTGTTAGTTTTTCCAGTTTGAATAATTTGGGGGGAACAAAAAAAACTGGGGGGGGGCACTGTCCCCGAATGCCCCCCGTGGCTACGGGCCTGGAGCGGACATTCATGGTTTTTACGAATTTCTCATATGTTCACTTTGTCGACAAGTGTCTCGTCGTGAGTTCTAAAAAATTCCATCTCTGCTATGAGCGTCCGCAGGAATTTTTCCAGGGGTGAGCAACGCATAGTTTTCGGAACCGGGTCGCATGGGCCTGGCCTCCCTACTTCTAATTTTCGAATTTTGCTGATAGCCCGCCAAGCGTAAGTTAAACAAAAAAAGTATCTAACGATCAGATTTTGAGGTTTTCATAGTAAAAAGTGTTGGAAGGTTTATCAAAGAGTGTTGGAAGGTTTATCAATTGTCATGATTTACAGAAATGTTGAATACATTTCTCCGAAGCTGAGAATCAACAACAAGCAAAAAAGCACAAACACCCAAGTATTTGAGCGCGGAGCACATCCCCGAAACACGTGGATTCAAAGATTTTTTCGAATCTACAGAAAGGCCACATTCTTCAAAGTAAAATATTTTACTTAAAATACCTGTGGATGTTCATTCAGGTCATTCGAAGTTGATAATATTAGTTTCCAGCTGATTTCAGGGATACGTTTTTTCAATTACAGGTTTCACTGGGTAGTGTCTTCATTAATTTTAGGAAAGCGGGAAAAACCTAGAAGTTGCTTCACCTTTCCTTTCGGTCCAACTTAGGACACGAAACGTCAGTAACTGTTCAAACTGAAATGAGAAAAGTTTGAAAGAACATTCACATCATCCCTCCTCAAAAATAGTCGACCAAGGTAACCTGTTCGACCAGCTCGGGGTAACTAGGGGTGATGAACGTAGGGCCAACTGTCAGGTACAATATACCGGTTGCAACAATCTGTCAATGTTCACTGAGATTACCCAGGCTCGAAACAACTAATTTGCAAGTGCATTTATCCGGTCACGTTTTCAGCTAAACGAACCTATTTCGTCCATCATTCATCCTCCCAATTGGCCAAAGCCACAACGTTGGCCCGGCAGTTTTCTTGCTTTCGGAAATAGAGAGAACTGTACTTCCAACATTGCTGTAATGGTGAAAGTTGGTAAGCTAGGCTATCGATCTAGAAGATTTTAAAGCTTCTGCTGGACAGTACGCCTTAACGTGAAGTGACAAAAGAGGTAACTACCATACTAACTTTGAAGTATAAGGATTTTTTGTGGTAGACTGCGAAATAAGTGGAGTGTCAGCAATCTATAGAAAATATCGAACTGTTGCATATTTTACTTTCGTCACAGTGCTTGCTTTCATTTCCAATAGTCCATCATGAGTTCAGAGCACATGTGAATCAGGGCATTCGAGAATTTCACTGCCATGCTGGGACTTCATAACTCTGCGATGATTCAAACTGTGCGCATCAACATTCAAGCGACAAAGCACAGTTAAAAGTTAAAAGCAGAGCACAGTTAAACTTTAAAAGCAACTCTTGTATTGTTTTTCGCCGAAGCAAATCAAATACTCGGAGATGTAGCCCTTACTGTATTTAATGTGGGCCGCGCAATTAAGTGATCCATGTACTGTAGTCTCTGATGTGTACAAAACATTGACAGCAATGGTGCTTATTAACGACGATCGTTGCTTGCTACTGAGGTATCAACTGAATCTACACGCTCTAAAACTCAACCGCAAAAGCACTTACAATTGGCTGCTGTTACGCACGACTAGCTTTGAGACATCAAGCCCACCAGTTTGTTTTTAGCGCTCTCAATAAAGAAATCAAGATATCGTTCAACTTTATCGCGGATGCACTGTTGAAAATACGTGACCTGGAGGTAATATTTTTGTATTATTTCATGATTATACTGCAACATTTGCTTTAGTTATAGCATCAATATGTTTCATAATACGTTTAGAATTAAATTGTCACCTTAATGTCAAAATTTCTTTTCTGAATGAAGTAATCTAATTACGTCAACCCAAGTGAATTCTTTCACCAAAAATGAATTTTTTATTACCATAAACTCATCGAGGTTATCGCACCAACAAACATGTTTTCAAAAATATTCTCGAGGCGGAACGCAACATGCCCAGAAGTTACAGAAAATATTAGACTTGAAAAATTTTCATCATGCTTTCATTTGCTTGACCTTGATGTTTGACCTCAAGACAACTGGTCTTGCGCAGTATAACGTAATACCCGTCCAGCTTATTTTAAAGTGAAACCAATAAATTTTCTCATATTACACCGTTATGTTAATTATCAGAATATAATTCGCGTCATTCAATAAACCGGAGCAACTGAATTATTTAGAAACATTTTATTTCAAGTCAAAGGCTACTCCTTTCTATGATCAAAACGTCCGAACCATTTGAAAAGATAACGATTACAAAGTCGCCCACATATAACGTTGAAAATTTTATAAACCTTTCACGTGTGTACTTTCCACGATGGGTGTAAGCAAGGAATCGATCAGCAAATTTTTAATAGGAAATCGGTTTCACGTAAAATTACGCATCCTCAGTCCTTATTCATATAGAACCTTTCAGGTTTTCTAACGTTAACTTAATTAACCTTAAAGTAAAACTATTCGCGTTTTGCACTCTCAATATGATTTTCTGCCTGTAACCAAAAAGGTACTGACTCTTCGATTTACGAAATTACTACCAAACATTCTTTTTCAACTGCGCACTCTTTGAATCAACCTCAAAATCGCCCTGGAGCGTTTTTGTATTCTTTTTCCTGCTGTACCACATCATCAACCAGATTACTACGCTTTCACGTGACTGACATCCTTCACGTGTTTGAACACACCAGTGGGTTTGTGACCGTCGATCAATGATTTGTTCTCAAGTGTTTATCTTTAGTTACAGCATTTGTTGCATTTTCGTCTTTGCAAACTCCTTCTTGCAGTAACTTATCGTTTTGTTGTTACTTTGCTCAGCGACTACACAAAATAACTGATTTAAACGCATTTCGTTCCAAGCATTTTCTCCCCAAAATAACTTTTTGCTCCAAGAGAAGCTGCGCAATTGACGTTGTTTTACGTGCATTGCCTACAATAACCGAGCGTCAGGATGTTTCTGGCACTACACTGCAACAGAGCAAATAAACCCTTGAAATGATGTTTGAAACGAGTGACGGCAGCTGTTGATATGATATAAGCTTTGAATCCCAGCATTTCACCTTAAAGTTTGACAAAACATGATTTGATTCTTTTATTGCATGCTGCTGCCGATTTGGCTTGGCAAATCGAATCAGGTTTGTTCAACACGCTCTAATAAACTATATTTGAGGTAGCTTGCATTGCACAAAAGCAGATGACAGTTTACAACATGAGTGAATTTCACTTTTTTCAAGTTAATTATTTTCTGAAGTTGAACATCAAGAAACCAAAACACCTCAATTATATCATACTCTATGCAGAAATCAGTGGAGTCCTCATCAAGCAATATCTTCGATTAGATCGAACAAATCTTTTATTTTTCCAAAACGTTCGCCGACAGCAGCGATGCAGATGAATGGTTTGTCTACAATGTTTAGAATAACTTATATGAATTTTTTCAGTGGTCTTTACTATTCTCTTTGTATAATATTCGAATTACGAAAAATTTTCCGTTTTTCATTGCTGTGCCATCCATTCCACGAAACAAATGCTGCCTTACCAGGAACAAATTTTCCTCCCAATAAAAGTTATACGAGTCAGGGGAGATGTTTTGAAACAGAGCAATTTATTTCAATAATTTGTTCGAAGACTCACAGCTCTGCAAACCCTTAGGGTTTGGTAACCTTTTCCCGACTGTGTGCGTATTAAAGTTTCACATTCTTCAGAGTGGCAACAATATACGTGTTTTTATACAAGCCAAGGTCAGTATACCTTCCGTGTGAATCAAAACAAAATTAATATGTCAAACGTGAAGTTTCTGCGTGCCATTGGAAATTGCTTGGCGTGCGAAAAAAGCAGATTGCATCAGATGTTTCAATTGATTAGTAATTTGACATGAAACCGAAAAGATTTTCACAAATGTAAAGCTTGACAATCACGTTGTGACAAAAAATTTAATCACCTATGATGTTTTACTGTGTATTATACTTTATCTGTTATCTCGTTTCACTATAGATCAGATTAATAAGAGTACTGAACAGGTTTACTCCATTAGCACTGAAATGTTTGTCTTGAAAAATTTGTCAACACTGGATTTCTGAAGCCGGCTGTAACATGCAGTGCGATTTCTGTCTGCAACACAGATTTTCGTGCAAAGAAGATCTTTATCGTTTGAATTTGACCACAATATTTGTATTTTTCCTCAAAAAAAGCAGAGCAACACGAAACATTCGGCGACCTTTTGTCGCTTTAATCCTGCTCAGGTAACTTCTGAACACAAACATCTTGTTGTCTTTGCCCAAAATGGGCAGATTTTGTTTATTCGGTTATACTGGACTAACTGACAGGTTTAGACGCGGGCGTGGGTGTTTGTACAACTTAGAAAGTCTTCTCAAGCTTATCTGACCAGAAAAAACACCGTGTTGATTTTGGAAAATATTTTATATGATGGAAAACAAAAGCAATTTTCTACACAAAAATGTTGGAAGTGCTCTTAACAAAAATGAATGAAAAAGTAAAGAAAAATCAAAAAATTCCGCCAGCAGACGTCATTAGTGGTCAGTTTAAGGTTTAAACAGAATCTCATTTCAAGCTTGTGGTTGTAGCTGCAATAAAAGTAAATTAGGTTGAGACATGAAATTCTTCTATTTTCATTACAATTTTCAGCCACATTAATCAACCTTGCCCGAAATGGGCAAATTTTACGAAAATCAGGCATACAAGGTAAACTTGCCCAAAATGGGCAAATGCTCTTCGACAATTGTTGGGCAATCAGATTGATCGCGACTATTGACTTTCATGTCTCACATACGGCCAGTCCCGTCGCCACAGGGGGGATTTGGTGGGCTAAGCCCTCCCAAACAATGCTCAAAGCCCCCCCAAATTGCAATACGAAAACTATAAATAAGTGCAGTTTTGTCAATATTTACAATGTCAAGGCATCAACAGGGAAAAAAAAAACTCACCTTGACCATAACGTCGGGTGATTTTCACTTAGGTACCAGGTGGCCACCACTCCTGTCCGGGTGGAAATCAGCGGTGGTTGGTATTCCAGGGGTGTGAGTACTCTTTGCAGAAAACTTGAAAGTGATCAATCTCGGCAAGTGCTCCCATCGTTGGCAGTTGGCACGTGAATCTCGTTTTGTCCTGCTTTGATAGTGGACAGGTTCCACAGTGTTGTCAGGTCTCAAAGTTCATGCCGAGGGCGTACGCAAGGGGGGTGGGGTTAACCCCCCCTTGAGCTTGATATTTTACAAAAACTTTATTACCTTCGCAAGGAGATTAATTGTTTTCGCATACTTTTTGCTTGTTAATTTGTCGACTTAATGCAAATACCACTGACTAAATTTGCATGCAAATTTCAAGGAGCATTGTAAATGGGCTAAAAAAGTAATAATTAGGTTTTGGTAGAAATCTGGGTTATCGTCTCCATCCAGCAACCATCCCACCACATTTTGCAGACCTTTCGTCCACTACGCATGTTTAGGTCGTGTTCCGCGAAAGTTCACTTTATCCGAAACCATTGTCTTTATATTGTCTGCCAAGGGCGTACGCAAGGGTGGTGGGTTGGGTTAAACCCCCCTTTAGTTTGACATGTTAGAAAAAATTTATTACCTGCGAAAAGGAGATTAATTGTTTCCGCATACTTTTTGCCTGTTAATTTGTCGATTTCATGCAAAAATTGTAGGTGTAAATGCTCTGATATAGTGATGAGTGTTTTTTGCTCCCCTGTTTGAACGCTCAGCCTGATAGTTTTGCAGTTATGAACTGCTGTGTCGTAGCGTTGAGTGTATTTTCCTCCGATATCCTAACTTGGGGCGCTGATATTTTAGTTTTTATTCAATGCCAAGGGCGTAATTACCTGTGCAAACGACATTAATTGTTTTCGCATACCTTCTGCTTGTTAATTTGTCGACTTAATGCAAATAACACGGAATGAATTTGCATGCAAATTTCAAGGAGCATTGTAAA
>Ga0210059_1017486_pt1 | contig 10213 bp, 10 predicted proteins | sample Ectturendosymbi2_FD_188042 | JGI IMG/M metagenome (GOLD analysis project Ga0210059, IMG submission 188042) | Ecteinascidia turbinata endosymbiont from Florida, USA - Sample 2 (SPAdes) (version 2) | ecosystem: Host-associated > Tunicates > Ascidians > Unclassified | place: Key West, Florida...
CCCCCCCCCCCCATGGAAAATTTTCTGCGTACGCCACTGCCGCGGTTAGCCGGTATTTAGCAGAGCTTTGGGACAGCTGTTGTGACCCTGTTTGATTCCCAACATGGCTCAGTCAAACATTCTGGCAATGATGTGAATTATGAAGTAATACAAAAGTAACAGAAGAGAAAACGATCTGGTAGACATTCTGAAATAACTTTTAACAGTGCTGAATAAAACAACACTCCCGAATACTGGCAAGTTCAGAATTTACCAAACCTTATTTCTCTAAAGTAACAATTTAACGAAAGTAACAAGAACATCTACTTCAAAGAACAGATTATTGCACCTGGACAGCAATCAAACAAATTTCAGGATTTTTTAAGGTGTTTTCGGGATCCGATTCGGGTCCCTAGAATCAGATAAATTTATCATCGAGTCCCTAGAATCAGAGAAGTCGGGTCCCTACAGGCCTATACCGGGTACCTAACATTTTCCTTAAAAAACACCTTGCAAATTATAACAAAAGCAATGACATTGAATATCAAATAATAGTCTATTATGATCGGAAAATAATTGCAAAATATTGTGTTGTGAAATATGTGTTTTTTTTATTGTCAAAAATAATGTTTAGAATTGCTTACTGTGAAAATAAATCATCGCAGTATTTAAAAGAATTCATTGCAATCCTTTAGCAACAATTCGTCACGCTTGCTGGTTATGTACTCAAGCATTTTCAGTCATAGCTGTAGGAGACAAATTTTTGGGAGTGCGGAGGTTTTTTGTCCGAATTTCCCTAAACTTTCCCGCTACGTTTTTGTGCAACTTTTGTCTACAAATTTTCTCCCACAAAGATGATGAAGACATTTTCGATTTGAATAAGGTTCACTTCAAGTTATGATAGTAGGCGCGTTGCTGCATGTGACTGTTTTTTCGCTTTTAATTGCTGAATGGGCTTTTGACCTGAGCACTGGTGTAACCACTATGGACCCATCAACACCAGTAGCGGATTATCCCTCCTGTGGAAGTGTACTTATGCACTGGGCACTATCTCCAAATGGATTTATTTGCTGAACAATATGAATAATTGGCTCTGCTCTCAGCAATGCCTGGAACAAGTAGAAAATTCGGCCATTGTCAGAGACCCACAGAAAAAGCAAAAATTGAATGCAGTTGGTGCAAGGAGTGTCTCTCATATTGCTGTGCTGGAGTATCGGCAGGCGACGAGGTTGCAGTGTCAATAACAACCCCTTTCTTCTGTAGCTGTTGCTCATCCACTGGAAGGCAACAATCAAGCTCACAAACCACGATTCAATGTCACCACTGCCATAGCCAAAGAGACTCAGGGAAGAAGTTAACGACCAGTGCTCAAAATGTGACCGATCCTTTCATCTTTCCTGCATAAAATTGTCAAAATATCAGACTGACTCACTCCCTGGTTGATTTTGCAACATCTGTGACCCTATAATTAACCCACCACATTCTTCAAGATCCCCAATCTCGAACACCTACCCGCTTGATCACCTTCCTTTGATCCTCTCATTGAAACCCTGAGATCCCGCAACCTCCCCATCCACCGTATTCCCAAGGGAGCACGCCCCTCTTTTGCCTTAGGCCTTTGCAAGCTCATCAATAAAGCTATTTCATCAAACACATACTGGACGGGTTCTCCGTCCTGTCATCAAGTCCTGGACCTAACGGAATTTCCTTGACCGCTTACATAAAGTCAAGAATCAACCCTACGCATAGGCCTACCTAGACTCTGACAGCCTTCCGAAGCCTGAAGCCTCTCCCAGACACGCAACCCCATAACCAAACAACGCCCACAGGGACCCTGCCACAAACATGAAAAGTCTGGTGAACCAAAAACAATCCGGCTTTAATATCAAAGGTGCCTTACAATGTCTGTATGGTTATAGTTCTTTCGTGAACACCAGCAAACAATGGTCATCCGCCAACTGCCCTCGGGCCTTTCCCTTATCGTGCACGACTGCACCGACTGCGCAAAAACAACGGAGACCTGAGACCGATTGCCGTAAGGTGCACCTACCGACGCCTGGCTACAAACATAGGTGGCGAAACCGGGGGGCCACATGGGCCTATAGGCCCCTCCACTTTTTTTCTGAGGGCCTGGTCCCCCACTTTTCAATTTAGAATTTTGCCTAAATAAGTTTAAGTTACACAATTAGTATTGGGTCCATTGTTAAAGTAAATTATTTATTGAAAATAAATTTGCAGAATTTTGGCAATGTTATTTGTAATATAATATTTGTACAAATTGGACATAGAACCCTTGTTGTGCCACGCTGTAGAAGACTCACACGCAGGATTGACAATGGTTCAGATAAGAAAATTTACTTCACCTCAGCAATTTTATACTACATAACAATTACAAGTTGTTAATTTGATAGTCAATAAAATAGGAGAGATATAACCAAGAAACTTTGCAGTATCTTTGTGATATTGAACAAGAAATTTTGGCTGCAGCAAGAGTTTAGGATGAATCCATTTTCTCTTTCGAAAATAGCACAATGGCTAAGTTGCATGGCGACATAGATGTTGATTCCCTTGTATCTGAACTGAAACTATTGAAAAATATATCATCGTCTTTTTACCTAATACCTTCGAAACTGTATGTGACGTCAGCAAAGCTCTCACCTCTGGTCTAAGTGGAATTTACAGGAGTAGGCTACTGCACGACTGTACTTGACAGCACCAATGACAAATGCTACAGCAGAGCAGTCGTTTTCGTGCTTTCGACGGCTAAAGAACTACTTGATGAAGAACTAAGAACTAGATTCAGGGTTTCATGTTATGTGACAAACACTATGCACTAATCCAACTGCATCATCCTTGTCACTAGACCAATTCAACCATTCAGTTTCACTTAATGGCAAAATAACTCTTGCAATGCTTTTGCTTCTGGTGGCAAAATAGGCACTGCCATGTTAAATTTAGGAAATGCCTGAAGGCTGTGTCTATTTTTCTCATGAGGCAAATGAGGCAAAATAAAATGCATTGTTTTAAATGGGCGGATAAGGACTGGATCGGACTGATGATTTTCAAAAATTTTGTGGATCAGCACTGGATCGGATTCAGTTTTTTCGGATCAGGATTGGACTAGAACTAAAAACTTTCACAGTCCGCTCATCTCTGGTGGGTGGAAGACTGGCTGGCTGTGTTCAGACTGACACATAGCTAGTGATGTGCCCGAGTCATTTTTGTCGAGTCAGAGTCACGTCCCTTCGAGTCAGAGTCATCAAAAATTTTTTCGAGTCGAGTCAGAGTCGAGTCATAACTTGGTCGAGTCACAAGAATTGTCCAGTCAATTCGAGTCATCGGTTTGCAAGCTCGAGTCAATGTCGAGTCACATTAAATTTCACATTTTTTTGACATTTTTATGCTATGAAATGGCACCAACATGATATATAATAGTGACCAGTAAGTTAGAAAATGGTGCCCAACATGCTATGAAATGGCACCCGATAAGTTAGAAAATGCTGCCCAATGTTGTTTTAACAAGTTTGATTGCAGGTTATTTATATCTAAATTTTTTCAAGTAACTTCACTCCACAAGTGACAGAAGCAAGGAATCAATCACAAAATTTTAATAGGAAATCGATTTCACGCAACACTACGCATGTCAGTCCTATCATCTTATTCAAATAGAATCTAGTCATTTGAAAAAGTCTAGCCCAACCTCTCTGCAAGTGTTGCAACCTATCGGTTAGCGTTGTGTTGAATGTACAGTTCACATCGAACGGGATGTGCGTGAAGAACAACACCCACATATATGTGGCACGAACAAGCAGAAATAGAATGAGCAGGGCGTGTTATCTCTATTGTTGCTTGCTGCCACAGTGTGAAGCTTTGCGCACTTGCTGCTCGGCTGTTCCAATCACAACAAAGTGATGCTTTGACCAGGATGTGAAGGTGGTGCCAGGTCCAATCTTCACAAAAAGAATGTGCGATAGGTGCAGTTCATTGCGAAAAGAAGTGGATGTTGTTGCAACATCTCACTTGGTGTTGTGTTGAAAGTGTGATTTACCACAAACGGGATGTGCACAGAGCAACGCACAAATATATGTGACACGAACAAGCAATAATAGAGCGATCTCGTCGCATGATCTCTATTGGTGCTTGCTGCCACAATGTGAAGCTTTGCGCCCTACCCCCTCGAGCTTATTGATCGCAGCACAAGAAGTATACTTCATTTTCTTTCGCATTCCCAATACATGAAAATGACCAGAGATGAACATGTACTTGGATTTGGATTTAATGGGCTTGTTTTTTACAGATTTCTGTTTTGCGGATTGCTTTTTTTTCAAATGCTATAGCACTTTTGCTGTTTCAATTTACTGCTAAAGGCATGTTGGGAGTGTTTTTGTGAAAATTTGCTTATTTTGGGCTTGTTTTTTTGGATTTGCACCCCTGATTGTTTTAATTAATTTTTTTATTGATTTTCTGTTTTGTTGAATTTTCCGACCAACGCATTTTGGGCTTTTTTCCACTAAATTGCCTATGTTTGGCTTGTTTTTCAAATTTACGTGCTTGTTTTTGCACAATAACCTGGCATCACTGCACGCCGATCACAATAAGAACCTCCTGTCAGGCACGATATCTCTTCGAAAACTGCCACGTTTTCCAGTCTGGCTGAAGTAATGAGCTCTTCACCCATTACTTGCCCACCATCATCTGTGTTATGTTGATGTCTGCTTTGTTTTGTTTTGTTTTGTTTTTTTCATTAGTTTCTTTTTTCGGTTGTTTCTTTTTCCCTTTTTTGCTGTGTTGTGTTGCAGTTGACTGCATCGCCTTGAACTACTGAGGCAAGCACAAGAGAAATATGGCAATTCGGGGCATTAACTAACAAGAAAGCAACCAGCAGCAATAGAGATCCATCACTGAATTCACTCTACTACTACTAGGTTGCACTATGATTATATAGGGATAAGTGAACTACGATAATTCGCTTGTGGTGACTATCACAGTGACTTGTTACTCATGGGCACCATCTAGCGGTGACCATTTATTTACATGTGGCGCCATCTACCGACCGCCACATCACTTCCCTCTCCATTAACTTGAAGTTCTATCACTTATCATCCATACTATAATTCTCAGTTTACAAGTTCGACCCTTACCCTTTGGTTCAAGACGATCGTCAACGGAGGATGTTACTGAGAGGGGCTTATGACCTTTCTCCTAGGTCCCTTATCGGGAGGCATTTGTTGCAGCTGACTGCATCGCCTTGAACTACTGAGGCAAGCACAAGAGAAAGATGGTAATTCGGGGGCATTAACTAACAGGAAAGCAACCAACAACAATAGAAATCCATCACTGACTTCACTTCACTCTAAAAATGACCATTTATTTACATGTGGCGTCATCTACCGACTGCCACAGTTGGCTGTATTTTCAATCATATGCTAAATGACTTTTTGTGGACTCTTTCCCCTGGGTGATAATTTAACATGTGTAAAGCAATGAGCACGTGAAATAATGCAGGCAACATTTCCTAATCTGTTTTTAATGTTGAAGAAGATGGATGTGCGTTGTGCAAGATTTAGGCTGCTTGCTGTTGTTCTACTGGTATACTACTTAGTCTAGAAGTAAGTCTGAACTGGTTCGATTTCCTGTTAAAAAATTTACAGCTAAGAATACTATCTGATAGTTTCACCTTTAGTGTAGACTACTAGTAGTTGTTTTGAAGGCAGGGTATTTTGCTATTAGAATAATGGAATTGGTCACGTGACAAGGACGAAACACATAATAGAAATGTGTATCATTATTATTATTTTTTAATTCCAAAATCTTTTTCATGTTCACAAAGATTTTTTTTTAGATAGCGTGAAAAAATAAAACAGAAATAAAACCACACATAGCCAAAAAGAAAAACACAGTAAAATTGTACAGGCCATGATGGAGTACCTCCATTATGAGTGTGTTCGACCAGGCACATAGCACCCCCAAATGGGGTTGGGCAGACAGAAGCAAAGACAGATTACAAAAAGGTTTTACAGTAAACAGTAATACAGTAGTGTTGGGTACATAAAAATAAAAACAAAATGAGGTTAGTCAGGATGGCGGAAAAGGGGAGCAAAGCAATAGTGCATAGAGGCTTTACAGAAAGCGTAAAAAACATACTGAAGACAATAAAGCTCACAGAAAACACAGACATTCGGAAGGCGATGGCTATACATTGAAGAGATGCAAGTGATGGGCAGGAACACTGGTTAAAGCACTGAGGGTGATTAAAGTCAGATCAAGCTTGCACACAGGCCAATATGCTGGCGGTGTTCCCTCTGACCACAGCTGGAGACAGGCGCTGGTGGACAACAGGGGTACCTCACCTCCAACTGGTAGAGCACTGTCGCTCCCTGGGGTCGCCTGATATGTCAACGAGTTTCTTTGCGAGACAGGTCAAGAAGGGGGCAGTGGACTTGCCGTACACAACAGTGGTTTCGATTGCAACTGGTTGAAAGTAGTAATTGTCAAGAAGGTCATTGTACTTCTCGCATTTGTCGGTCTCAGCATCAGTTGCTACACTGCCTGAGTGCCTGGTATAGCGGCACTGACTATGTAGTGACTTCTGCAAAGGTGTCCACAACTGTCGCGTCCCATACAAGGCTCCTGCCTCTTTACGAGGGGTTAGGGTCAGACCATCGGGCCTTCTACTTTTCGTCAGGCCAATGGGCTCAAGGACAGAGGGGAGACCAATGCGGGTCAATGATCGTTTGAGGATGTAGTATATGGCTGAATGTCTGGGGAAGTGGACCGCATTCTTAATGCAGGAGAGAGGCCATAAAGCCCCAGCCTGTCAACAAACTTCCCGCAGCGGCATTCCGTGCTTTCGAAAATATTGGCACCACAGTTCGCAGGTCAATTGCGATTCGGAGCTCAGAAGGGCTCAGCAGGTTTCCGACGCTAGCAATTGGGAAGGCTTCTGACCAGGCAGCGGTGTGGCTTTTCTGTGCAGTGAGTAGCCGGCAGTGGTTCCAAGGGCTTGGGGTGTCGAGCAGGGCGGCGAGTGAATCTCTGCAAGCTAGGTCATCCCAAGCCGACTGTGTTTCTTTTTGTCGTGGAGATGAATCATGAAGTGCGGACCAGGCGTCAGTTGCGTTGATTACGTCTCCATGTGGCAATATGAGAGAGGAAAGCAACCTATTGACGACGCCCTGGCAGGCGAAGGACGACTATAGGAAACATGGCAGAGACAGGTCTACGGCAGAACGGAGGCCAAGGCCTTCGTGTCGGATTGGCAGGGATGCTTGTGACCAACTGTCTTTTCCAAAAGTCACATTACTTATGTTTGCCGTGTTTATTCTTATTGCGGTGTCGAACGCTTCAAGTTCTTCTTTGCACTTGAAGCATTGGGCACTACGCAACAGATATGTGAGTTTGGGGATTGAGAGGCAGTTTTTCAAGATGAAGGATGCTTGATATGGTTCAATTAGCTCAAGATTTTCAATAATGCTGTCGAGCACTTTGATTTTTGCCTTTAAGTGGAGTGGGGCAGATTCCTGGTGCAGGGGGGACGCTAGTAACTGCCATTGAGTAGGGTCAGGTATAGAGAGGGATGGGAATTGGTCTTGAAAGAGCTTGCTTGTTTGGGGCTTGTTGATGTCTGTGTGATTGATAAGGAGTAGTTCACATTTAGAATTATTAATCTCCAGGCCAATCGAGGATAAACTACCTCTAATCATGTTGGCATTGGTGAGCATTGTCTGTGGGTTTCCACCAATACATCCATCATCAAGGTACCAGATGTTTAGGTCAGCTTTGATCTTGGATGTTACTTCATTAATGACAAGGGCGAAGAGGGCTGGGCCGAGGGGGTCGCCATGTTGCACTCCGGTGGCCGAATCTAGACTGAAGTTTCCATGAAAGAGGGGTGTTTTTGAAGAATAACAGTCCCATATGAAGGGGTAGATTTCTGGGAGGTGTTTTTGAGCTTCTTGAAGAACGATGTCTCGGCGTATGCTGTTGAAGGCATTTTTAACATCAAGTTTAAGAAGAACATTGTCGTTGTGGGGTTGGTCCATGAAGTAACGGGTGGCATGGACTGCAGCTTCACACCTCAAGGGGGTGCCTACCCCTACTTGGGAGGGCAGGAGGAGTTTATGGAGCCTTGGAATGAAGGGTCTCAAGCAGACTTTAGCGACAAGTCGTCAGTAGGTGCATCCTACGGCAATGGGTCTGAGGTCTCCATTGCTCTTGCAAAGCCCATTGAGTTGGGCGCCATTGAGGAATGGCCTGAGGTCAGTCGGCAGATGAGCATTTGCAAGGTAGTTGACGAGTTCCGTTAAGCTGATGAGGAGAGACGTGCAGGCATCACCTGCTGTGATGGAGGTGCAGTCTTTCAAATGTTGTGGTCGTAGGCCGTCTGGACCCGCCCCTGAACAATGAGGGAAGGAAGAGATTGCAGCATGTATTTGGGCTGTACTGAAGCCAATTGGAGAGGTATCATCATCTGGGGGGTGGGGTAGCTTGAGATAATCTGGGGCTTAGGGGTGTTTTTGATGAAGGGTATTGAGAGATTCTTCATTGGGGTTGGCAAATGAGCTATTGCCAGATAAAGTTTGAAGGGCGCCTTCGATATTGAAGTCAGATAGTTTCTGGTTTACCAGTCTTTTCATGTTTTTGGCTGGGTCGTTGTGGGTTGTGGTTGGTGGTGGGGTTGCTTGTCTCGAAGGGGCTTCAGAGCCAGGCAGGCCAGCGGATTCAAGATACGTGTTAATTCTTGTTTTGGTGGATGAGGTCAAGGAGACCCATTGTGATCGGGGGCCTGATGAGAGGACTGAAAGGGGGAAACATACCAAACGATGCCAATCAAATAGTGAGTTTGAAGAAATGGCTTTGTAAGTTTGCTAAGTCCTGAGGCAAAAGAAGGGCGTGCTGCCCTGGGGATGCGGTGGATAGGGTGGTTGACTGATCTTAAGGATTGAATATGAGTGCCAAAGGAAGCGGGGTCAGTCAGGGGGGTGCTCATAGTTGTTTTTTTGGGGGATGTGGTGGGTTGAGAATGGGGTCACAGGTGTTGTAGCACCAACCAGGAAGTTTGTTGGCATGTTTTCTTGAAATTTTCACACAAGAGAGGTGAAAGGGCCAATCACACTGTGAACATCGAATTGTCTTTTTCTTCCTTCAGTCTGTTTGGCTATGACAATGGTAACATTGGGGTGGGTCTTGAGAGCTACAAGTCTGTTGCCTGTCTGTTGACAAGCTTGAATCTGTACCCTACAGTAAAAGGGTACAGATTCAAACTCAACAACACCATTACCGGCAGACACACCGGCACAACAGTATGGGAGCCATTTCTCACAGAAACTGCATTCAATTACTAATGTTTCTTCAGGTTTTTCACATGAGCTGCATTTGCTAGTTTGTCCAGGTAGAGTGAAGCATGGAGCAGATCATTTATAATTTCACAAGATCTGTAGGGTCCACTACTGGTGTCATTGCATCCATAATGGTTACACCGGAGTTTAAACAAATAGCTTATTAATACTACACACCATGCATTTCAGCACTTTGATAACCTTATTCAAACTAAAAAGCCTAAGATATTTCTGAAACGTATTCAAATAGAATCTCTGAAACTTATTCAAATTGAATGCTTATTCAAATAGAAATATCATTCTTGTAACATGATGATGCAAAACTAGGGAATCCCACATCCCTAAGGGATGTGCATTATGGAACATTTTTTAGGTGTTCTGGAACACTCTTGGATTATTATTTCAAGGCAGTGTCTATTTTGCCGCCAGGATGGCAGCAACAAAAGTCTTGGTAGAAAGGAAATAAATGTAACTAAAATATAATCCTAGAACCCAACCCTAACCTTAACCCTAATCCTAACCGCAACGTAATGCTAAGCTAACACTTACCTAACACTAAGCTAACCCTAACCTTAACCTAACTATAATTCTAACCTAATACTAAGCTAACCCTAACCTAATAACACTAACCCCTAAACGTAACACCATCATCTAAATAAACAGCAAACAAGTATGGACTCAGTACTCCCCCTTGTCTAACCCCATTAGACACATGAAACGGTTCAGAAAAATGCTTGCCCCACTTTATTTACATCGTTTGTTCTTTGTATCAATGTTTCAGTAGGCGCACAAAACACATTGGCACCTTTCTTTGAATTAATTTCTCAAATAATTTCATGTGTAGTACTCGATCGAATGCTTTCGAGGCATCTAAAAACACAGCATGCACAGATGAA
>Ga0210059_1017487_pt1 | contig 10213 bp, 9 predicted proteins | sample Ectturendosymbi2_FD_188042 | JGI IMG/M metagenome (GOLD analysis project Ga0210059, IMG submission 188042) | Ecteinascidia turbinata endosymbiont from Florida, USA - Sample 2 (SPAdes) (version 2) | ecosystem: Host-associated > Tunicates > Ascidians > Unclassified | place: Key West, Florida...
CCATCATTGTGGATCGATGAAAAGTTTTGATTAGTTTCAGTTTGCTGAAACTTCTTTCGGCACCGGCTACGGAAACCGGACATGTCAACAAAACACGAAGAGCAATAAATAAATTTGGATACACTTCTGTTGTAGTCATTTCTGACTCCAACATGTCTCTAAGCAACTCATCAGAAGATAGCGTGACCGTAAACGTAGAAAAAGGAACAATTACTAATGATATAGTATGGATGAAGGAAGGAGACACAACAGAAGACGAAAACTCCATTACAATGGATGAGGAGTAAAAATAAAGATACTTGCTAACACTTAATGCGTGTGCATATCTTGTAAAGTGTAAAATGCTACAGTAATATAACTCGTGTTATATGTAGCAAAAGCGAATCATGCGTACCAGGAGTGCGTTGGTGTTAAACCACGTTTGGTTAAAAGAACAAATTTAAACGAGGCAAAACCTAAGGCCAGAAGTAAGTACTTTGACGATAGGAACCGAAGGAAAGTGCGAACGAAAGCAAAAAAGACTAGCACGTCTACCCGCGCATTAATCGGAATGAATAGGGGGAAATGCAGAAAACAGGAAATACGTAACGACATTCAACTAACTCCACCAGTAGCCAAGGTGGAAAGGCACAGGTGCTTAATCAGTAACCAAGATAGAAGGGCATAGAACATGGAGGCTCTACGTATGTTGCAAGACTGTAACGAAAGAAACCTAAATCTAAAGAAGATGTTCTGTTGGGTTGGTTTCGACTGTGCCAGCAAGTTAACTAAACCAATCAAAAGCATGGACAAAAATGAAGAATTTGGTTGCATCATGAATTGGATACTGCATAAGATGCCGAAACGCGAGGCTGTCACTGTAAGATTCGAAATAAACAGTCAAACTTATCAAGTAAAGATATGCCATAATGGACAGAGGTTGCACGTGAACAAACCAGTCATGATGAAAACAGTCGTTGAACCAGTTCTTTACGATTGGCAAGGAGAAGAAACTTACAACACTCTGACAGCCGACGAAATTCGTAACAGCATACAGAGAGCAGACCAAATGAATGACCTAAAGATGCAAGAAATGGAATGGGAAATGATGGAACTGTTCAACCTTGCTCATACTGACTAAATGAAAAACTGAATGTTATAGAAGCATGCATAAGAAGAATCATCAACTGATTTAAGGGACCATATGTGAAAACACACAATGATACAAGATCTTATGTACAAAACAAAACGCATACATATGGAAAGGTACAGGCATATGAAATTATATGTATTAAAAAGTGCAGTCCCACAAAATTTTATAGACAGAAACGCACAGTGGAATGAAATTGTGTATCAGAAAACGTATAATAAGTATAAAATCGTATGTAAAGAAACGTGCGTAAAGTACAATAATAGAACAAACCAAGAATTTAGTACATGAATCGGTGTGAAAATACCTTTAAAAGAACTGGGACAGAACTGGAGACAGTCAGTCTGACAGAGGCAGCGTACGGCAAACATGTGGGGTGCAGCAACTTCGGGAACTGTGACCGACTTGTAACCAACTAAAAACTGCCCAGATAGTTAACGGCGACAGAATTTGAGGCCACGTCCGCCAAATTACGGCCAAAGGCGGTGGCATTCATAGGGAACACACAAAGACCCGACCCGATGGTGCGTGTAACAAACCAGTCTGAGGACTTGTCCTCTAGCGCTGGCTGCCTGGAAGCCCGATAAGCTGTCTTAAACAGTGAGCACGGCTGAAAGGTAGGGTAGACCTCGGGGTTATCGAGTCGACAACACGGCATTTGCATTTGAGGTCGCGTCCGCCTAATTACGGCCAACGGCGGCGGCATCATAGGGAAAAACACAAGGCACTGAAATTTGAGGTCACGTTCGCCTAATTACGACCAACGGCAGTGGCATCATAAGGAAAAGTCCTATCAAACTGTCAGGCGAATTGGGACTTTAACATTTTATAAAACATGTGACGGCGAAGCCCTTGTCAAATTATGTTAAAAAGGGGACTTCACGCATTTTAGTCAAAAATAGAGACAAAGTCCTGGCCAAATTTTTCTTAAATTCGGACTTAGAGTATTTTCGGATAAAACCCAAAATATGGGGGGAGTAGGTTCGAGTCATCACAAGTCATTCACTTCTGCTACGCATGACCGATGTTTTGATTTGACGATTGTAATGCTTATCGCGTAATAATATTGTTGGAGTCTAATGCGTATGTGTTTATTTATAATAAACGGAATATGTTTACAAGGGCATGGGGTCCTGCTGCTGGCAGCAACGGTCAGTGGTATTGACTGCATGTTTTCGCACTGTAGTCTTTAGGGGACTCGAGCCTCGAGAGCCCACGTTAACTTGTTAATGCGAGACTTAGAGTTAGTAGAGCTCTATGGTAGCATGTTTTGTGCGGGGTTGTTTGGGAATGATCTCTGAGCTAGTTTTTTTGAATTTGCCGAACACTTCCGTCCACAAAATTGGCGCCCAACGTGGGGCTCGCGGCGCTAAAAATAATATAAAAATGATGACAGATGTGTGATGGTGAAGGCTCGAACCTACGACTTAGGATGCCGGTGAGCATTTGGGAATGCGTTTTGAAAGGGAATTTGGACTTAGAAAAATTTTCGAAAATTTTGGAACCTTGGCCCTTTTAGGCACCCATTACGTTGGAACCATGGGCCTTAGGCCTGTTACGACGTTGCTAGCAGATGGTCAAAGACTTGGACTTTAACTTGGGCCAAGAAAAATTTTTTTCGTATTTGAAATGCATGGGCCCGAGTTGGGGGGTTTTAGTTTAAAATGCATGTAAAGAGATAGGAGCTAAAGACGTTTTTTGTCCACTAGGAGTTGGGCGCATTTCGCGCATAAGGCCAATTTTGAAAATTTTTAAGATAGAATGGTTAAAGGTATAATTTTAACTAAGTCTCACCAAGTGTGGCCGCCCGCCAGGGCCTGTTGGGGCCTGGGGGGGCACAACAAGTCAGGGGGGCAAAATTTTTTATTTCTCACAAATTTGAAAATTTTACTTTACAGACTGGTGCAGCAGGCTAACTGAACCTTGTTAACACGACTGTGATAATTTTAGGACCAGAGGTTAGGGTCCTGGGGGGACAAAAGGCTTGATGACGTCACAAAACAGGACTCAATATGGATATGGCTATAAAAATTAAAGTATTTAAAATTTTTCAAAAATTCTTTTTGCGTTCAATGTCCCGTCACCTATATATTGGGCTGACATAAAAAGTTTATCGAAATTCTAAAATTCGGGACTTAGAAAATTTTCGAGCTTTCGAACTAGCCGAAGTCCAGCATTGTGACGCACATCGAGGTTTGCGACATTTTTCCGCGGGATTTCGGGAATAGTAACCCCGCTGAAAACTTAAAATTTTCCGATGAAGGTGCAATTGCCTGTAACTTGTGAAAGTGATAGGTTAACGAATAAACGAATATAGTAGTTGAAGTAATTAGAATCTACAGTCTAAGTTAAAATGATTATAGTGAATAGTTTGTAGTGAATAAAGAAACACGCTGGTGCGTGTTCTGTTAACCCGACGAACCTATGGATTATGAACAAGAAGACGTCAATAAGAGAAGCAAATGGCTTGTCAGTAGCAATCGAGCAATAGTTAGGGAGTCAGTCCATAGTAAGTCAGCGAGTTCGTCGTTCAATCATGTTGGATGAACTTCAAAGGAGGGAACCAAGGCTGGCGATGTCGGCCCAAAGCTAAGTACGCTATGGTGGATAGTGAATAATCGTATGCTTAGGCAACATAAATAGGGTGTGAATAAGAACCGTTTGAAGTATGTAGTGTTCACAAGAATAATTAATGGCTTTGATGCACTCGAAAGACATTACTGGTCAGCCTTAATGAAACGATGGTTGATTTGGCGAGTGATTAGTGAGTAAGCGCGGTGATGTCTCCCTCTGACTTATGTTACGGAGTCAAGCCAATGAATAGTTGGGAATGTCTGCTTGTGGCCAAGGGAGAGCCAAAGTTTGCACTGGCAAATTGAGGAACCTGCGGCCGGCAGACAGACCTTGGCGCGGTGATGTCTACCTCTGACCTTGGTCACGTAGTCAAGCCAATGTTGATGGCATAAGATGGTCATCACCCAGAACATTGAATAACTTTGCAATAAGATACATCATGAGAATTGCGGACGAGTAATGCTTAAATGTCTTTCATAGTGCTGTGCTTAAGAGTGCAGGGGTGCAGGACTTTGTAAGGATAAGAAGCACAAGTAGGTGCAACTCCACAAAAACAATAGGGTTGTTCACTAGTACAGCTGTTCACCACATTTGGCTTGAGTGGTCCTACTCGACAATGCCTAAGGGAAAACCAACAACAAAAAAGAGGGTCATCCTACCCTATCCCTTTTGTGGCAGGTCAGGAGTGACTATGCGACGGATTGTTTGTGCTTTCCAAAGCTTAACAGTGGAGGCTCTTCGAGTGGGTGCTAGCCTACAGTAGAGAGAACCGCTGAGTCTGACTTCGTGATCGGCTACGATGAACTGCGTAGGTGTTAAAGCCTGCAGTTCGACATGCGCGTTGTTGGAACATACACACAAACACAACACCCATATGCAGGGTTAAACTTAACCCTTGCAATGTAATTTAGGGTGAAAATACTGAAGCGCGCTAATAAGGTGCGTGAGCTAGTAAGCTAGAAAGACCTTGCGAAAGCAGGGCAAAGATATACGGATACTATCATAGGGAAATTGCGACTCGGTGTACCCAAGAGATGAGAGTGGCGGTGATCGAAGCGCGGTCATGACTAGCCAAGGGAGAGTCGTTGACTAACTAGGGAGATGAATGAATGTGAACTAATACATTAAGAGTAGGAGATAGACTAAAATAAGAAGTATGAATAAAAGATGTGTGGCAGAAATTAGAGTAGAAGTGCGATGCAAAAAGAGGAAACGGCGGTGGCTAACGGTCATTATGTTGTACTTGCAGCACTAGGGGTGTTTAAAAAATTATACTGAAATCTGGTGAAACATGGAAAATATTGCCACAGAAGAGACAGTGTTGACGGAAATTATTGAAACCTGTGAGAAAATTATAGCGGAGGAGGCAACTCTGGAAATAGGGAAAGAAGTTTCAAAAGAGCTAAAACTTGAATCGGACGGAGATGTAGAAAATACGAATGCTCTGATAACTGAGGAAGTTCTGTGGAGTTCTCCTCTATTACAAAGTTACATACATGAGCGTTTGAATGACAGTCAATTGGTGCAATCAGCCGATATTAGAGAGCTGGCCCAATGTATTGGTGCAAAATGTGACGTAGTAAAAAATTATTTGGATTTAGCGTACCCTTATCGAAGTTGCTTCCGTGTTGCCGATATAAGTAGCATGCATTAGATGATATAAGTAAAAGTATGTCTTAATGTATTGCAGGTTTAGGGAGTAATTATGTTAACATTAGAATATCTGAAATTGGCAATCGAAAACGAAGTGGACTTAACGGAGAAATTGAAACAGTGTGCCATTCCCACCGGCCCGATAGACTTTGATGGTCTGACGGTGGAAGATTACCTTATTGTCTGCTTAGCCCTGTATTGTAGGAGTGATAAGAAAATATTGAACGAGCGGGGATATTTCTTTAAGGCAAGAAACGATCAAGTAACGGGAATAGAATTCCTAAATGCATCAGATGGCCTCTTCATTACAGCCCTATGGGAGCTGGATGGGGATGAAAAGATTTATGAGCGAAAAATGGTGCGAGGATTTTGATTTAAGGTCATTAGAAGGCAGAAAGGCAACCTTTGTAAAAAAACCCGAATGGGACTCAACCTGGTGGGCAGCAGCTGAAGGCTGGTATTATACGAATTATGAAAACCTGATCCAATGTATAGGGTGTGATGGACAGCTTAGAATGCCGTTAAACGAAACAGAATTGCGCGAACGTCACGCGCGGTGTTATCCTTGGTGCGATGTACTGAACAAAAGGATAAAACAACACGAACAGCTAAGGAACTTCTTACCTAACCGAATGTTATGGCACAGTGCGGGCCACTCTATAGAGTATCCGTTAGCCAACCCGTTCAATCCAGCCATGAGAACGAGAGGAGCACGAAAGGATACGCTTAAAGGGGGAAAAGTGGCGAATCAGTGGGTAACTGCGGGATACTATCTCCCAGCGGGGCAGGAAAAACTGCGATGTTGGTATTGTGGAATTAAAATGCCACCGACAAGTATGGTGGATAACTTATTCGTGGAGCATGTTTTGGCTTCACCGGAGTGCGAACATATGAAGAGAACAGTTGGTTATTTAAAAATAAAGGAAATAGTAGAGTATTTTGGAGGTGCACAGAAGTCCAAGCATTCTAAAGTAAAAAACACGGTTGAAGCGGACCATAGGAATGGAGGTAAATAGATACATGATGTACAATTTATGTATTGCAGGAACAAAATTAAGATAAAAAAAGCAGAATGGGTGATGCAATGATTATTAGTGTGGAGCGTAACTACAGGAAAATCCGGATGCATATAAAAAGGGAATTAATGAAGCATGGACTTGGGTTATTGAGCAGAGTGCCCGCAAAACTTTTGTTACTACCTGAAACGGAAGGGCGGTGGATGAGCGTGTGTCAACGATATATGGTGCATAGAAGGAATTATACGATAGGAAAGGAAATGCTTCTGGCCTTAACCACCTTACATCAACCCATACACCACATCGTACAACAGATGAAACCTGAAGATTTAAAGGAACTAGGGACGATAGGGAACCTAGGCGCAGTCGCCAGGAGGATTATTAACGAGTGGAAAAAGCAAGGGAAACCAAAAGGGGGACCCGCACAAGTAGGAGAGACTTTAATAGTAATGAAAAATTATAACGGACGCTTGACTTTAAGAAGTATGGTTGGCAAGGGAGAAAAGCGACACTTGATAACCAAAATATTGAAATCGCAAAAAGTCCAGTGGGGAGAGTTGACGACTTCTGGGGAAGAGTTAGAATTACAAAAAGAAGGTAATTAAAATAAGAATGTGAGAAAAATATGTGTTACAGAAAAATAAGCTAGGCATGTGTGATATTAGCGAAAACGGAGTGACTGAAGAGTTTAATGTAAATAAAGTGCGTGCGCACTTGAGGAGAGAAATCAAAGAAATGGGAAAATTTTGGCCCCATCAAGTATCTTACACGTTCCTGCTGTTACCAGGATTAGAAGACAATTGGCTGAGACGCGTTACTGAGGCAGGAGCGGATAAGTGGCAAAATTTGGACGCTGACGAAATTGTGGAATTGTTGACAATACCGCATTCGGTCATACATAAGTTAGCAATATCCTTTCTGACTATACACTCTGTAGTATGGGGAAAACAGTCGACACTGATAGAAATTGCCACTGAAATATTACGGGAATGGAAAAAACACGGGTGCCCATGTGCGAAACCCGTTGCCATCGGGCGAACGTTAGTGTTGCCTGAGTCCGTAGAAGGTGGATGGTGCTTAACAACCTGTTGCAAAGATAGCCACGCCTGATATATGGCTTCAAGACAAAAAAAGAGAACAGAAGATTCCCAGTATGGGGTCATGGGAATCTCAAGTGGTTAGGATAAAGGTAATAAACGTGATGTGTTGTGTACGAAGGCAATTAGGGAAAAATGGAAATAATAAGTAAAAAAATGGTGTGGTATATAGTGGCGTTAATCTTAGAAGATGTAATGAGCACTCATGGTGGTCCTTGTCCTTACCAAGGAACGCACACACCATGTGTATGCGCACATAAAAATGGTCAGGGGAATGGTTCCTGTTGGAGCTGGGCACGAAAACCCTACTTTGCGCGACCCTCTGGCAGAACTGTAGGACTAAGGGAATTAAAGATAAAAGGAATTGATCTTACACAAAAGAAGGAACCCAATTTCATGAAACAAGGATATTGCAGTTTAGCTCAGCCAGGGCCAATACATTCAGTACCACTAGGAAAGGTGGCGGGAAGGAATGTTACGACTAAAGTGGATCAGATATATGCGCATCCCCGATACGGTTTGGTAGGAGTGAATACCACCACTCACGCAAAGGCTCGTTTTGGACCAGAAGGCACGTATCAAAATGATTATCGGCGATACGTTCCAGAATGTCATTGTTTTATAAAGATAAAAGAAGTAACGGCTAATAGGTGGGAGCGAGTTTTAGATGACTGGACTTTATGGATGGGCGTTAGAGATAGGATGGCTGCAATAATTCCTCATAGCAAATTATGGCAATACGTGAGGAGTGGGAAACGAGAATTGAATGGATGGGAATTAGTGAGTTTAAAGACACCGCGACCACCAGAACGGCTATTATTCCAACGTCATTTAGATTACAGAATGGTAACATTAGTTAACTTAACCAAGATGTATCCGCAAGGTTATAAAGACTTGTTTCCAAGTACCTACCAACACATGTTTGCTTTAAGTGCGCGTCGTAGCACCGACCCAAATAAATATCCTAAAGCGACGTGGATAAAAAAATTACAGCTGCACGGCAGTAAGGAAGGAATACCTGGCTATGTGCAGGACATATTAGTAGGCGTGATGTATTATTTAAGCGATCATGCTTCCGTCACTGTTCAGTGCTCGCGGGAATTACTAAAAAAGCGACCCAAACTAGGGTTTGGAACATTACCTGGTGAAAGGGACGTTTTATCGATTCCATACTCCATGGCAGGGTATGTTCAGTCATGGGAAAGTATTGGACCGGTATTAATGGATAAACCTCATAGTGGGGCACGGTTTGCGTGTAAATTCGTTCCTGGTGTAGCTCGACCAGTTACGGTAGGGCCCTCCTATGTGTGGATACAGGCGGCGCAAAGATTGCAAGTTAGAATACCTACCCCGAAACATCTACAAGAGCCCGTACATGGACTTCAAGTGATACATTCCATTCCTCAGGATAGACTAGTACAACATAAGACTAGTGGAAGAATAGAGTCGACACAGTTTCATCAAATCAACAATTACCCTATAATGTGGGGAAGGCAATGCCAAGAGAAACAAAAATTAGCGAAATGCCATAAGCGAATGGTAGATATCGAGACAAAAGTCAGATACAGGGAAGCCTTTTACGATCCTTATAACAATAGATCTGAACTACCAGATCATAACCAGTCAGTGGTTTTCTTTCCCTCTCATCCTCAGGTGACCCGTGATAAACGGCAGGTCTTTGCCGCAGCGGCAGTGGTAACAGCCTTCGCCGTGCAAGGAGCAGTGGATTATGCCGGTTACGAAGGCATACAAGGAGTAGAACAGGAGTTAAATGATGATATGAACACAAGAGCAGCTGCTAATAATGCACGCTTTCGCCAGGCAGATAATGCCATAGGGAATTTGAGCCGGCAGATACAAGATCTAAACTCCAAAATTGAGAAGTTGTCGGAATCAGATGAAGCCACAGTACAACTGTTGTTGCAAACGGTAAAAACCCAAGCAAAGGAAGATGCGGTACTACAAGAGCAAATTTCTAGCAACCAACGAACCCTTGTAGTACTGGCACGGGCGCATTTAAGGGAGGCGACGGCGAACCGAGCTCAAAGTGATGCCCAAGTCTTTCTTCTTAAAACAATAGTAAAAGAACTAACGACCCATAGTAGGGATTTCTTGACCTCGGGAATAGCCTATTCGTGGCAATTAAATAACGGGCTAGTGCGATTACAGGCATTGGAGCAACAGCTAAAACCTTTGTATAAAATGGATGAAAAAACAATAAACCAACAACTTTACAACTTAACCTGCAATGAAATTTTAAATGAATCAAAAGAAAACCAGAAGCAATTACAGCATATAGCAAAGAGCATAAAAATCCAATTACAAGGGGACCATAACATTACGAAGTGGTTAAATGCATCAAGTCCTAAAGTCATCAGAATAAAGTACATTCCTGAATATGAAAACAGGACAGTGTTGCAAAGCGGCGAAAGGATGAGAAAAGCATTTGAGGAAGTAGTAAGGAAACCCATACCTGCGTTAGAAAAAGTAGGGAAGGGAGTACTCACGGAAGTGGAAAACGTAGTCGAAACGCCTTTGAAGAAAATATTGGGTTATGGGGCAGCGGCCATAGCGCTAGTGGTTGTGATATATTTAGTCAAACGGTTAGTGACGATGAAGCCGATACCCAAGCGGTCAAGGACGAAGAAAACTCTAAAATCAACGCAGAATGATCTTTCAAAGCTATAGTAGATGTCCTGGCCGGGTGGGCTCGGCGAGGCACGGTCACTCGCAACCCTCCGTAG
>Ga0210059_1017488_pt1 | contig 10211 bp, 10 predicted proteins | sample Ectturendosymbi2_FD_188042 | JGI IMG/M metagenome (GOLD analysis project Ga0210059, IMG submission 188042) | Ecteinascidia turbinata endosymbiont from Florida, USA - Sample 2 (SPAdes) (version 2) | ecosystem: Host-associated > Tunicates > Ascidians > Unclassified | place: Key West, Florida...
CCCCCTGGTGTCCCAAACTGGTTACAGGCCTGGTCTATGCATGTGAAAAACATATATGAACAGCTTCAAATGCATCAACGTGCAATGGGATGTTCTTACTCAAATCACATGAAAAGATTCGTGTATGCGCGTGCATATTGAGTTGTGTGCTGGTGACAGTCAACCCTCACACTTTAAAATGTTGATGTTTCAGCAGTTATTCAAGCATCACACATCTTGTTTTGTCGAGAACAAAAATCCCGAATTAATTTTTCCAGAACCGCATGATGCTGCCGTGATGTGTTCCTACTAGGTCTATGTGCGTGTGCAGAAATCCAACGAATATTTTTACCACTTTCACTTCGTTGTGCACAGTGCTCTAGTCCTGATAATCGGAAGCGCCATGTTGCCGCACAGCTGATTGTGGCCAAATTTAGTCACAATCTGTAGGCCGGCCACAATCGTAAAAGCCACAATTATTGCGTGCCACGTAACCAGGATAAGTTAAAAACGCACTGCGAAATCTGCTACAAGTAGTTCCTCGAAAAACGTATTATTTATGGAACAACGTGCCTACTCGAATTAGCAGAATTTATGCAACAAAAATACAATAGCAGTTCAGTGCAAATTAACAGGAAGATGAAGTATTCCTGCTGCACATGGCAAGCCATTTGAGAAAAGACGCCGGATTCTGTGTGATAGCTTCCGGAAAACGTAAGCCGGTTCCCAAAATGGACCGTTAACCGTTGCCGGTCTGATGCGTAAACCGGATAATCTGTGAAGCCGCCTTAACTCCAAAACGATTCAGACAAATAGACAATGAACAATATCATCCTCACAGAGATCCCTGCACAGGCTACGTTCGGATTTTATATCATCATCACCTCAATGCAACTTGAATCCTTCGATGGTCATGTCAACTGTCAAATTCATCAACGAAATCATCGAAATCTATTTTTCAGCTCGTACCTTTCACCTGGAAGTAGATCAGTGTTTCCATTGGTGTATGGGAGTGCATATTTTTGGGGATGCAAAAAAATGTTGCCCAAATTTGATCTTGTTTTTCCCAAATCACGTGTAAACAGCTAGTCTTAATGTTAAGACTAAAACGTACCTGTTAAGACTAAAAAATCAGGGTGTCTGCATGCCCAGTGACCAATTACTGGAGTTCACAGCCATACGCCCTCAACTAGCAATCGATAGGCCCTATTTTGCATAACCACATGTGAACAATGGAAATATTTATTGTGTTGAAAAATGTTATCTAATCACAATAAAATCCTCAAAAAATTGCTGTCCATGCCACCACATGTAAAAGGTGGAAGGTGTTGTGCAGCATCTTTATTTTCAAGTTTTCATATAGGCCTACGCTCTAAACTTATTTTTCTAACACAATCATCCTAACACAGTAGCCAAGATCTGTTCTTCTCTAGCGTAGATGTGTGCAGATGTGTTAGCTACAATTGCAATCAATCTGGAAAAGAAGTAAAAAATCAGGTTACGATCCAAAATATTACATTGCTGCAAATGGGCAGATCTCAAATATGGAGAGGGAAAGGAGGCAATTTAATACATAGCATATACAGTAGCTTAGCCTTCCACATTAGGCAATCGTCACTGCAACGTGTTGTGCTTGATATACTGAACTTACTTAAACGTTTACATCTTCTAAAGTCACATTTAGAAAACAAAAAATCCACTCCAGTTTATGCAGTTAAATGTGCACTGAACAACGCATGTTAAGAATAGCAATATGGGACTGATACAGGCAAATACTGCAGCCTATATGATCAACTGCCAGGGAATGTGTACAACTGCACATTTCCAATGACAAATCACTTATTATCTCATCAAGAATATTTTATAAAAATAGCAGTGCTTCATTAGATTGCATTAGTGAATTATGCAGTGCAACAAATCAGTGATAGCGTGACTCGAGTCAATGACTCAACTCGACTCGAGTCATGATTTTTGGTGACTCTGACTCGACTCGACTCTCGTTGAGAACAATGGTGACTCGACTCGAATCACGTTTTTCACAGATTGACACGACTCGAGTCAGGGTCAATGACTCGAGACTCGAGTCAGAGTCATTTTTCCAAAATTGTAAAACATCTGATTGATAAACATTGTGAATTTTCCCACAAAGAAATAGGCTGGTTTTGGTTCAGTGATGCATGTTTTCGTATTGGCGCCCAAATTTCAGGCGTGACTGACTGACTGTGCGTTCTCCAACTGGTGATACGGTTGATTTCAGGATCAGGGAAAGGTTTTCACCTGACACTGAGGTTCTAAACGTGTAGGCTGCCTGGTAGCGACACCTACTTACAATGGACACATTGTAGTGGCTTAACACACTGCAGTATTTACATACCGTGATGGCGTTTTTGCCTCAAACCTTTTTCGAGTTTTATTGGGGCACGTGACGGACAAACAATGGAGTACATTTGTTGCAGTAGAGTTAGGCTAGTTATTGTTGGAATTGACAGAGGGAACTGGGAAGGAGATAACCTATTACAGCTGAAATGAAATGCTTGATTCAGATAGTAATGGTTATGGGTTATGCATTTTTGTGACTTGAATCATGATTATGAGTTCGGCAAATGGCAACTTCAGTAATTCTGAAATATTTAACATTTTTGCTCAGAATAGCAAAGTTTATAGTTTAGTTCAGTTGTATCAGTTTTGTCATATTTAAGGGTTTTTGCAGTTTTATTGTGCAAACTAATAACAATGAGTAAAGTAGTTTTTTGGCTGTTTCCTACTGTTAAAATATTGAGTAAGTTACGTACTAGGAACGAAAAAGAACAAAGTAAATAGATTTGAGGACTGAAATGTTGGTATACTAGTGCTTTAATCTGAACAACAGTCCACATGTTTCAAAGGATGTTGCTAACTTTCAATTGAGGCTTCCAACTGTATATATTTGTAATCAAGTATGATGCCAAGATATTACAAGCTACTTTCTTTTGATATAGTTTGAGGATTGTTGTGATTGTTTATTAGTTGTTATGATTGTTGATTAGCGTGAATAAACTTTTGGGATAAGTGATACAGAATTTGTTAGCACAAATCCAGTGATTGATTTCTTGAGCTTAATGGGCAGTGGCTTTAAAAAGGCAGTGGCTACAGAACCACCCGTGGATCTTTAAATTTGAAACCTTATTCGACCACCTCCTTTGACGTGACAGTAACGCACGAGGAGAGTCCAGTAGGCTTGGTAGAAACATAGTAAAGGCAAAAGGTAAACCTTAAACCTAACCCTAACCATAGCCCTAACCAGGGGCGTAGCGTCCATGAATGCAAGGCATGCAGTGCATGCCTTACTTTCAGTAGACAAACCATAAATGCTTCAAAATTTAAATTAATTTTCACTCATAAGTAGGAGCAAAAATAAAAAATAAAAAATTTTCGTAAATCTTCGTTGAGTTCATTTTCACAGAAGAGCCTTTCAGTTGAGTTTGTTTTTGCTTTTGTTTTCTGCAAAAAAGACGGGTAAACATGCATGCGGAACGGGAAACACGCATTCAAAATTTGCGATTGAATGCGTGTTTCCGAAGAAACATTTTGAAAATGAATAAGCTTTTTTTTTAAATATGCAAGACTTACAAAGCTGACAAGCTTGTTTTGCTAGTTTGTTACAGTATGAAATTTATTATATTCAGAAATGTTTGTTTATCGTCATTAGATATTAAGTAAAATCCACTACTTTTTATTGATAATTTTGAAATTTAAATGCTTTATCAAGATCACCTTTCAGTTCACTCCTCTCAACATTTTTCTCATTTTATCTGGATGAAATCTTTCTCTAGCTTACTGACTGATCTTATCTATTTGCTCTTATACTACCTGGAAGCATATTGATGAATAACAAATGAATAAAGGTGGTTTACCTCCACACTCTTCTTACGTTGGATTACAATAAAATTTTAATTAATCTAATCCATTAACTGTATATGGTAGCTTGTTTTATTGAAGTGAAATGTAAATACATTTCTCACTCCCCCTATGTTCAAAGGAACAAACTTCCCATCATTTCATAGCAAAACCAAAAACATACCTGAAAAGTCTTAGTAAAGACTTTATGAATAGATAAGAAATATATTATTGAAACCTTTTAAGAAAATGCAAGCGAAGAGTATCCTATGTGTAGAATAAGATTAAATGCACCGGAAAGTATTTAGTTACATCAAATTCACTAATGATAATATACAACCTTCACATTTTGAGGATAAGTGGAAAATTACACGTAAGGAATCAATCTTTAAGAAAGCACATTAAAATTAACATGTAATTATTGTCCTGAAGTTTCTATTGAAAGTCTTCAGAATTAACTAAAAGTAACTAAATTAAGATTGAGTCCTCGTACATCAACAATAATTTTTAGTTAAAAATGGTTGAAATATAGCAAAAGCAAATAAGAGTGAGTCTAAATCATGAACATGAACACAAAATACCTTACTTAGGATGTTACAGAAGTGACATTTCTGCACACAGTAGTATTAGAAGGTATACATAACTGATAAATGCTATAAACTATAGTTGAGCCAACAGCAATTAAAGCACCAATAATCCAACAATACTAGAAAGTGCAGATATAGGAAGTCTTGTATCTTTTTTAACTTCTTGTTCATATAATTCATTTACTTGTTCCCAATCAATATCTGGTTGAACAGTGACAGAAACCGTAGCTGTCATAACTTCTGTTGTTTCTTCTGGACTAGTAGTCACGATTTTTTCCTTTATAGTAATAGGTAAAGTGACTTGTGTTATGAGTTGAGTAGTATTCACTGCTGGAGTACTATTTGTAGTTATGTCCACAAGTGTATTTGAAGGTATTGTGGTTAATAACTCTTCTGTGGTAGTCATTGGATCAATAATCTGATATTTAGGAAGACTGATACTTTTTTCCATTAAGAAACTGATGTTGATAAATAACATCCGGGTACAGATCTGTGATTTCATCCAAGGCAAGAAGGGATTGTTGAGCAGTTCTTAAAATATGATAATTTTCTAGATTGTTGCTCAGTGTCCGAGTATGTCGTTTTATAATTTTTCTTAACCATAATTGACTCCTTTCAGCTATTCTAGCTTTATCACTTAGTTCCGTCATTTTCTGAGACATACGTTTTCTATCATTTTCATCAGTAATTATTTCCAATTGGTCTATCAATCGCAAGAGCAATGAGTCAGAATTTCGCAATTGCATTTTATAATACTCATAATTTTTCACCATTTCCATAGTGAAATTATACTGCTGATCAAACTGCATCAGCATATGCTGCATTTGATTTTCCAAGTTGGAGAAATTGGTTTGTGTCAAGTTTTGAGTTATATTCCAATTAGTTAAATGTACAAAATTCAAAGAGAACCATTTGATGTTGGAAAGATCTAAAAATTGACCTCTCTGGACAAGTTTCCTATAGTATCTTGAAATATCATATCTAGGTTCTAATTCGTGTAAATACGCCTTGCAAAATGGTTCATATTACAAACGGCCTTCCCAATTCGTAACGTTCGTAGTTGATTGTAATAGCGCATTTTCTAATCTGCCCAAAGTGGGTATACAGTAGGTATGATTTTCTCTATCTGAGCACTGTTCTGGACTGTGATAGTAAGGCCAGCACTGAGTGGAAGTTCTTGGTTCTAAAGTAACTGTACGTTTCAAGTCACGTCCTCCTGGTATTCTTATCGTCCATTGAATATTTTCACAATGAGTATTTTAATGTCAATATGAAAATATGGAATTTTTCGGTCGTAAAGATGGAGGCATAAAATAATATTTATTATAAGTGTAATGGTGTACTCTTCGTCAAGTATCCACCAAACAGTAGTCTCTCGTTTTCTGACCATGTCTAAGATGTATTGCTATCCAATTATGTGGTCTGCCTGGTGTATTTCAATACCATTGAAAATATAAACGATCATGTTGATGATTTTCATTTTGTACGTACGGTCGAATATCTTGAACTCGTCCAGACGGGGTTCGAATTTGAACTTCTGTATCTGATAAGGTAATGATTGGTATTTTTTGCGGAAGTTGCATTCTTCTAAAGTAGATGCGTTTATATCACTACCACTGTTGTGGTTTACTTCTATGGATTGGATGGTTGGTATATCCTTTAATAATATATAACAGGGATCAGTCTCTTGCATACAGTAAGATCTGTCATCAAAGAAAATTTTCCATGAAATCCATTTGTATTTCTCGAAGAATGAGGTTAGAATATATGGAAATAACATGAGTATCTATGAAGTGCTAAGGATGCATGACTTGGGTTTCTTGTCTAGATGGATCTATGTGTGAAATACGAAATGGTTTGTTACGTGGCCAAAATAGATATAACATTCCATAACCTTGTATACTTTGTTTTTGATTCTGTTATATCAATGTCGACCAGTCATCAGGACGCCATGCTTGTTTTTTTATAAAGTTAAAGCCACATGCTGGATCGATATGGAAGGGTGTTACTTGTAAATGTTTCGCAGATTCCCTTCCATGATGATGGTCTTTTTCATCTAAATTTTTTCTATATTTATATAAGTCACATGGTTCCACATCAAAGTATGGGGTTTCATGTTCCATGGATATCTGATCTTCTTTGGGTATTATCCGAGCCTTCTTCCCCTAGTCAAGGACCAGATTGAGTAAAGGTTCCAATTTATTACTACAGTTTCTTTGTTGACGTAAGCTATTAGACTTTGCCAGTTGTAGATGTAAGATTGAATATACACGTGACAAACAAAACATTTCTAAATAGGTCTAATATAAATGTCAATACAATTGTCACTGAAAAATATACAAATTATATTTTACCCATTTATGGCCAATTGATATATTAAAAAACTTTGATTTATCAAAAGATTTTAACTATGGAGTAGAAGTAATAAAATCAGTTTCCTTAGCATTAAAATGTCAATGTCTAGTAACCAAGTCAATTAGTAAATGGAAAGGCATAATCAATTCTAATTCCATTAACTCCAATCCCAATTTTTCCTCTATCCTATTTTTAAAATCATCTATAGGTTGAAAACCAACAACTAACAAAATCAAAAGGTCAATGATTGTCGATTGGGTGGAATTATTAAGTAAAAGAGACTAGCCAGTTTCTGAGAACGATAAAAATTCATGCCTCTACATAAATTTCACACGATGGAGATTTTTAGTAGGACGCAAGTCTAAAACATATATTTCTCAAAGCAAAATAAGGCTTTCATTTTTTCTATGAACATTGTCTGAACTTTAAAGAGCAAATCTTGTTAAAAAGACTTTTATATAAATCAGTTCGTGCTTATACTGGTGTTCAGAATTAATCTATTCCTAAAATTGAATCGAAATTGACAGTCAACAACCCTACTGAGCCTCATGTTTCAAGCTATAAACTTCTCAGCAAAAAGACTTCAGCCGAAATAAAGGATTTTCGATTTCAAAATAAAGATTCAAATTTTCCTTGAAAATTTTAACGTGATAAAGATGCAACTGTAATTAACTCAAATATACCTTTCATTACACTACGGCTATTCAGCCTATGGCTGGCTGTCTGAGTAGACATAGTCAAAACCAAAAGGTTTTGTACTTGTTTTGTACACAAGTATAATTCCCGTACATTTTGTATCATTGAGAAGTGCAAACAGAACATCAAAACGAATAGAAACAAAAACTCACGATATTTGTTACCAACTCTTCTGTCAACACGGTATGTAACCGGACAACAGTTATTTCATTAATCCAAAACCTCGTGCATAATTGCATAATGAGCTCATTATAACTATGAAAACACGTTTTTCTGGAGCTCAGATTATTATTTTTGTAAACTTATTCATGATGCACGCACCACGAACGAAATCCAAATCGTGCCAGACTGATTTAGAACAGAATGAACAAGCAATCTTCTTCGATTCCGGAAGTAGATAATGAACGATAATTGAAATTTTGTTTTTAATAAATGAGTTTCGCTAGAAGGTTTGATACAATCAGTCTCTTCACACCAACTTGAATCTTTTGGGTAGGTTATCAGCAGTTTCCATAAGAAGAGTGACTCTCTTTAGAAAATTGTACAATTCAATGCTTGAGTAACGAACTGTGCCATCTGAACAATCAGGTTCTTTCAATGGTTTGGGTGACACAATAAGATAGCAGTCCACAGTTGCACGGTTAAAACCAGGTGACACTTCAGATCAGTACCAGGGTTCACTCTTCTGTGGTTTGAGTTCTGGATGATGTGTAAGATAGATAACAATCTTTCGTTGTAGTTCTTCATTTATAGGTGCTTTGAAACTCTTGAATACTGGATGATAAAATAATTCCACTCTTCTCGTATTCATGTTAAATAAACATCGGATCGAGGTTCTCAGGAGAATGTGCTGACTTTCAAAGTTCGCTTTTATAATTTCTTCATTTACTTTATCAAACACTTTTTCAAAATTCTATTTACTTTAAAACACAATCTGAATTCCTGTATTTTTCTTTCCTAGAAAGGGAAGAAAAGAAAGAAAGGGATTAAAAGTGAAAATTTAATAAAAAAACTTGAAGCCTGAACTTGAAGCCAGTTTAGGAAAAACTTGCATCTACGAGATTATTGTTTTTACCGTATCAACCAGAAGACCTTCCATAAAAGTAAGCTTGACAGTTGAAGGTTACTTAGTTATTTTCAAACAGATTTAAACTTGAATTCTCACAAATAGCTCTGAGAAAAGCTCTCGGCAAAGCCATTTGGAGAGTTGACAATCAAGCCAGTGCTAATACTGTTTATTAGGCTGCCCCATATTTAACGATTTGAGTGTCTATGGAATTGTCCATGCGCCTTGTTGATAGAATCCTCCAAGTCAGAGGCATTCCACAGATGCTGTACTTCGATTTCCGGTGGTGTCGGGTAATCGAACACCACATATGTTCTTGTTGGGTGTCTCTGTAATTTTTAATAGAACCAAATGACATTATATTTGACATTAGCTGGAGGCAACCTTGCCCCTACCTTGAACATCTCTTTGCGTGCCAACTTCTCTGCTGTAATTTGATTGATAATCTTTGGGCTTATAGCCAGCACTGTGGTTGCTAAATATTTTTCGGTCACTAATTCTTAATTGAAAACCATGTTTCTTTTTCAATGTTCCTATTTCACCTGTAACACAAAATTGCAAAAACACCATTTCAGTACCATAAAATTAGAGTATAAGACTGGTATTTTAAAAAACTGAGTCAAAGTGAGCACCACGGAGTTTATAGAGTGGTATCGCATTTAAGCCATTCGTCACCACAGTAATTCTAAGAGAACCTTTTCACATTAATCAACACTCTTATCGTTCACCATCTTATTTTCGGAGTTATAACATTTTCAAGGTCAATAGCCGCACAATATAAAAACACCTTGATAAATCATTTTTATGTGTAGCGAGTGCTCGAAACTGTCTTTTCACAGGATAATTGAACAAGACAGCATACAAATGATAACGAAAAGGAAAGTATTTCTTCAAATGTGGTAGTAGGCATTTAGTATAGGATGGAGCCCTGTCGAAACAATCACAAGAATGACCTCAAGAAGAAAGGTCATTTCCTATAAACTTCAGATATTTACAATTTCATAGCATCACTCACATTAACAGAAGTGATTTCAGTTTTTATAAAATGTCCTTGGTCTATCGCAATATTATCTATATAACAAGATCTGTCCCGTTCGTGCGTGGAAATAAGTTTGGTAGGAGCCAGAATGTGGCAAAATATATGCACAACAATGTTTCACACTTCCAATGGGCTAAAAATTAATAGTTCTAACACAAAGATTTCGGAATATAGCAATGTTCAGAGATTGTTTGGTTTCAAGGTATTTTCTTGAGCACTGTCAAACATGTCTTCCAAGAAGCTGTAATTCCAAATGTGAGCATCTTTAAATTCAGGTGGTACTAATTGATTAAGTATTACAAAAGTTCGTGACGGTATCATTCTACTCCTTTGGGGAAACCAAATTATTCCAAAAGAACTATTTCTTGGTGGTTCTTGCATTTGATTAAACCGATAAGTTGCCAGAGCTTCTTGGACAGTTGCAATTGGATTCAAAATTCGATGGCTGATTCCTAATACATCCATTCCAAAATATTTTCGTTCTAATTCTTCATCAGAAAAACGTGCAGCCATTTTTAACTCAGTTTCTAATCTCAATCTTTTACTAAATTCACAAGAAAATGTTTTAAAATAACATATTTACAGGTTATGAAACAACATGTGTCCATCACAC
>Ga0210059_1017490_pt1 | contig 10211 bp, 7 predicted proteins | sample Ectturendosymbi2_FD_188042 | JGI IMG/M metagenome (GOLD analysis project Ga0210059, IMG submission 188042) | Ecteinascidia turbinata endosymbiont from Florida, USA - Sample 2 (SPAdes) (version 2) | ecosystem: Host-associated > Tunicates > Ascidians > Unclassified | place: Key West, Florida...
TAAATATTTCTCAATAAAAATAATTTTTCAATGTACCCTGAAAGTCTACTCGGCATATAAGTCGACCCTGATATTTAAACAAAAATTTTAGGGGTCAAAAATTCGACTTATACCCCGGAAAATACGGTAACTCGTTTCTACGAAAAGTCTACTTTCAAGTGCATGCTAACTATTGATTGCAACCTCGTGCAGATCGGCTACATAACGACCGAAGCGTTGATTCGATTTTATTCCTTTGCGTTTTACTTTATTTCACAAGTGGAGCCTTTAGACAAGAGATTTTGTAGTCCGGTGATTAAGTCTGCAATAAGCACCAAGCCTTTGTTCCTAAGCATTTTCGACGATCTCACGAACCTGATTTCAGGCTTTTATAAATTGCTGAATCAACTTTCAAACTTCTGTATAATTTATTTTGTGTAGTTGATAAATACCAGAAAAATCCGCATTTGTGATGCGATTTGAATACTTGAAACAATGTTTGTGGTGGTGTCAATATGGACCAATTTTATCTCTGGCTCCTAGGATTTTTCCAACTATAAATCAGGCCAACGTATGCTTTATTTTTTCCCTTCCAGGCTCCGGATAAAACAAGTCTTTTATGTTGTTTTTGTTAAAAAAACATCTTTTCAAATATAAAAAGATTTTGAAAAACAAACTTGAGTAGAGAGAACGCAACGATTTCTGTACCTGATGTTGATTCTTTGCATGGCGACTTATAGATAAAATATTTTTTATAGAAAACCATTCGCAAAATGGTAGCCGTTTGACCATGAAATATGATGAAACGATGCTCGTAATAAGTAGCATCTGTGCACCGGCTTTACTTCACCTTTGATCTTTGGAGTGCTACAGTCTGCGATCTTTTTCAGATAAAAAATGATTATGTTGCGCACTGTTTCAGCACAACAAACGCCTTGGACATTTTGGAAGATGTTCTCCAGAATAAAAATATATGGGAGTAGCCTTACACCCGCAAATTTCACAATGTGAAATACGGAGACACAACTTGTGTTTTTACTTTGGGAAGGGGCAAGATCTCAACATAATTATGCCACATCTGAAAACGCGGAACTCATATAAAGCGCAAAACTAAAAAATATGACCTCAGTCCATCAAATCTATCTCACTTTTGCAGTCATATCCATACGTGTGGCTCAGAAATGAAAAGATAAAATATACTGTCGTAAGTGGATCACTTCCAAGAAATATTTTGTTGTTCTGGAAACAACATACGTTTTAACCAAAAAAGTCAGAATTAAGTGTTTCTAATTTTTTTCTAGGTTGGACATAAATTAAATTAATTGTAGTTGAAAATATCTTTTTTAAAATAATTTTGTGTTATATTTGAGAAAAGTATGATAAACAAATGAAATGCTACATTTTTGCACGATTCATCGAAGCTCTTGCTAATAGATTGATAAATTGAAAAACCCACCATTGTAAAAAAGCGGTGTTTTTCAAAACAACGAAATCTAAGGACCTCACACAAACGTTTACAGATTTATTATCTACAGAAACGTTTTTGTGGTCGTGATGTCAATGAAAACTGCATTTCTGCTCGTGATGTCTTTTCCCGTCTTTAATCACAATCAGAGTTTCGCGGGTAGCCTGAGAATCTCCATAGTTTTTTGGGAGGTGTATGTATTCTGCCATGTCTGTCTAAGAATAATGATGAACATTTGGTGGTCAGTTTCTAACTGCTTCCTAGGAGGCCATTTACAGATATTTTGCCAGGTTCATTCAGGGGCAGCAATATGATGGCCTACCTATTTTACTAAGCCACATGTTATTGTTAGCAATGTAAAATGTTTTTCAATGCAACCGGTCAACTTACTTTGATCACATTGTGAAGGTGGGTGAAATACGGAGCGCATAGGTGTAGGAGCAAGCAATTTTTTGGGGTGCAAATAATATTTTGCCGAAATTTCTCCAATTTTCTCGAAAAATATTTACGCGACAAACTCTCTTTACAAAATACTCTGTAGCTGTTGGTACATTATATTTTCCTTGGTCAAGTTGCATAGACTTGTAAATAGAAAATCTAGTATTTGAAATTTGGTTATTACAGTAATAACCCAACTGAAAAATGTACGCTAAGCTGTGCAAAAAATTGTCAGAAGCTAGCTGGCTCAGTAGTCTTGAGCATTTGCCTCACAGTTCTGAGGTGTGGCGTCCCATTCACATTCCATCTGTTGCCGACAGCAAGGAACCTCGCACCTAGCTAAGGTAGGCCTAAAGCTGCTTCCTGCTCTGAGGACATACAGGGTGGTCCAAAAAAGCGCCCTATTTTGTATTTACTCCCAAACTTGTGCGTCAGAAGTTTTTGCTTTTTTTCAGGCGGTGTAGACAGTAGGTCCAGGAAATTATTTTGACGTCAATATGGATAATAGTGGATACTATACTATGCAGCAGTGGACAAAAATAGTAGAGGCGTACTTTTCCACAAAATCGGTGGTTCTTAAACAAAGACAATGCAGGAGAGATTTTGGTAGGGACAAAGTACATAATAGATGAACGTTTGAACGTTTGGTGGCCAAATTTCGGGAGACGAAGTATCGCAAACGCCAATAAAGGTCACAATGGTCGACTTCGTTCAGTGAAAACACTCAACAACCTTAAGAATTTGCGGGAACGGCTTAAGGAATCTCCCAGAAAATCAACGCGCCGTTTCTCACAAGAAGTTAGCATTTCCAGATCATCACTTTAGAGAATCCACCATGAAGACTTTAAGCTCTTTCCTTACAAAATTCAAATTTTGCAAAGGCAAACTCACGACATTAAAGCAGAACGACCAGCGTTTAGTCAGGATATGAGTCCGAGGATTGAAAACAACCCTGGTTTGTTGGGTTTGATTTTCTTCAGTAATGAGGCTCACTGCCACTTGAGTGGGCACATAAATAAGCAGAATATGCGTTATTGATTTCTACAACAACAATCCCCAGACTCTGGCAGATTTGAAGGACAACATAAAAGGGAAGATCAGAGGCATACCTGACATTCCGCCAACATGATTAGACGAGTCATTGACGATTCCAATGTTCGTGTTGGAGCAGTTATTCGCCAGAATGGTGCCGGGATAGAACATATTATCAACTGTTAAAGGACAGTGCACTGAAACTGTTTCAACGTCTACCACAATTGAAGGACGTAATTTCCCATAATTCTGCAAATGTTTGCTGAAAAGTTTTCATACAATTATTTATTTCAGCAAAAAATCAGATCAAAAACAAAAAGGGCGCTTTTTTGGACCACCGTGTACATGTGGTATATGTGGCGTATATAATATTACTTATGTGATGACTATGCTGTGAGTCTTACAACATGTCTGTTCAACGGCACATATACGTAACAAACTGAATGGTAAAATGTATTTATTCGAACACTACAGTTAAAATTAAATACAATAGCTTTTCCGGACTTGCCTGGCATGTACTCTACTAATATGAAGTAGGTCCTCTGCAGCATACTCGATTACCTCAGTGTACAACAAACTAAGGACATAAATGGCTTTCTTTTGCCCAAACTTTCAAATCAACTCTCACAATCTCAAACACAAAGTTACTAGAACAGGTCGTTGATTTTTTATACTGTATATTTAATGCGTTTTCCGCGACATAATAAACTTTGGTTAATGCATTCAATAACAAACAAGTATAATTTCGTTGACATTGTTAAAACATATGAAAACTTCTTTGCCCACATTTTTTGAGATTTTGCCTAAATTTTTGAAAAATCAAAACGTTTGGGGGTGCACTTGCACCCCCAGCTCCTACACCGCTGACGCAGCGGTTTACCCTTCCTGGCAAGCTGTTGTCAATTCTGCCACTGATAAAATGCTTATATAATGCAGCTGGTTTCCTTTTGCCAGGGGTGTACAACCTTTTCGCACTGCTTGACCACTTCAGGGGATCAAGAATCACACTATGTCAGCAGAAACAAGGTTTCTAAATACGGGTTGTTTTAGATTATTGTATGAGTCAGACATTATGTTCGGTGGGCACACTAGCTACGTAACGCAGTTTGCCAAAGAAACAAGTACAGAACATTGTTTTGGAAAACGTTAAGCGGGCGGAATAACGCTACATTCGCAAACGCTGTTGCTCGACTGCTCTTAACGCTTGGCTCAACACTCTTGTACACATGTTAGTTTATTTCATTTGCAACTCACATATAGGTCGACCCATGCCAAAGGCCTGATGAGATACAACTGCACTGTAACGTACATTCAGAACCGAACACTGCGAAACTCGCATACTCAGTTGCAAAATAAAATTTTGTTGTAGCGGTCAAAGAAATAAGGTGAACACAACAATCAGACAGCATCGAAGCTCTCAGCCATACGTTTGTTGACTTTACTGATGTTGCGTGTTTTTGGAGATAAAAGATAAATGTAACATCAGGTTCCAGTAATACGTTCAGCAACAGAATGTCTTAAATGTGATCGACCGTGAGTTGAGAGCGCAGCTTGCTCTTACAGAAGTTCATCTTGGAAACCGGTACACACCGGAATGTTTGGAATGCAGGCACCCCGCAGTGGAAGGTGGTAGAATTAGTACGCCAGCACCACTAACGCCTACGCAACACAAACCTACCGCGAGCGCACATATTTCGCAGACATCTTTCTGAGTCGTTCGAATATGCACAAATTGAGCAGTGACGTAATGTAACTATGAAAGGTTGGAAAAGAAACAGAATCTCGGAATTGTAAAACCCAGAACTGTAAGTGCAACAGAACAAACGCAAAAGGCACAGGAGAATGCCAAAAGAAGGTGTTGGTCGTGTTCCAGTGCGGTAGCAAGTACGATTAGGAATAATGCAATAATAAATAACTAAGAGTGTGTTAGGCTGAACTGGAACACTAGCAAGGCCGTATCCGGCCTCAAGGCGGGCGGTGCCGACCTCTGAGCAGCCTCGGAACCCTATACTATTGATTGATATCAGTGATAAAATTGACAATTGAACTATGTTGTCGTGATAAACCCTCTGCCTAAACACAACAATGTTGCCTAACTCATGGGACATGACCGCCATCTTACGCAGCATTTGGAGATGCTAAGAAAAAGTATGTTTAGTCCATTTATAACAGCAGTATTATCGCTCTCAAAATAATAATGTATGCGATACTTTGTAGTTGTTTTTATGTTTGCAGAGTTTTATTTTAGCACACATTGAACGTTGCACAAAATGTACTTATATTTTACTCGAACTTACGATTTCTAATGACAACCTTGAAAGAGAGCAAATTAAACTTACGGCGCTGCTCCATTTCAAACCCACGGATGAAAGCTTTCGACAAGCAAATAGAACCAATCTTCCGCGCTTGTGTCACTCTATATTTTTTTACTACATGCGTTGAAGACGATGGCAGCGCGAGTTATTTGGTCAACAACGAAACCAAAGGGACCTTCGTCAAGAACTTAAACATGAAAACGTGCTTGTGGCCGATGGTGGATCTTTTCGGCAAAGTCGAAGAGCTCGCATTCGTGGACGATGAAACAGCTGAGAGCGGCGCATCTGCCCTTGGTTTCGCCGAAGATGACGACGAAGGCAGTGAAGAAGCTAGTCGACAGAATGACAGAGCGCTGTCGGAAAATTACGTCGCTTTTCACGACACTCGAGGCTGCAACATTAAAACAGATTCACGACAAGTCATTGCGAAGCGGGTGGATTCGTTCTGGAACGCGCTAACATTTACGGAGAAACCACTGCGCGCCTTCGACATAACCTTCGTCGAAATCATGAAAGTGGAAAAAAACTACGCTGGTAACAAAACGTCGTTTGTTGAAGTTTCAAGGAAAATGCGGTTAATTTTATCTACAGCCCCGGTGGATAAGCCCCGCATTTAATATCGGAAAAAAAACTCTAGGAAGGCTTACGCTTGAGTTGTGATAAACAAACACTTCTCTATGAAGATATATTTTCTGGTGGGGTGTAAATATCAATGAGGCTACGTATTTTAATCAGTTTTAGTGGGTGCTTTGCTTGCAATCCTCAAGAATACCTTGTCGTCATCTATTACCAGCAAAAAGTCACGTTGAACTTGAGTCCAACTGCACAAATACCGCAAAGACCCGAGAGCAAAAATGGACAAAATTTCGATCTCGCAAACCTGAAACAAACGGCAAGATTTTAATGAGAGTGTTTTGCGATAAACGACATTAGTATTGGCGTACGCCATTTTCTACAAAAATATGGAAAGCAAACGTCATTTGCTACGAATACCCGCGTCTACATCCCGGTTCTGCCATCATTTGTACGACTCTTACGCATTTGAAAAGTTGTTTTGGAACGGATCATGATTACGTCCCGAAAACGAAAACCATGACACCAGTATTTCAAAGAAGTACTCACCAATCAAAATTTTTTGAAAAGTATGTTAACAGATTTTTAATGATTTAGCTTATAGTTCGTGTTCTATAAATGACATTCCATCCGACTGGCTTTGAGGAACTTCCGTACTAATGCAAGTAATTTGATTAGAAGCCATTTTAAACTGCCTTGTCGCACCCTGGTCTCATTAGAGATCACGTGAATTGTGAAATACTGACGTGAAGGTGATGTTTCTCTAAAATGAACAATAGACAGGCGATATTGACTTACTCGGTGCGGTATGATTAAGTGTCAAATATGTCATAAACCTACTGAAAACTAACACCCACGTTACAGACCACGTTGCTAATAACATTGTCAGAAGCGTTTGGCAGCGCAGTTTCTGTAACTCAAGCAACAAAACTAACTTCAGTCGCTTGCTTTTTAATGTGATTAGCGTAGCGTCAAAACGCTCCTTTGAATCCAGCCATTCTCTGCCAGGTTCGCTGGGCGTGGGGGTCACGAACATCGATCCTGGCTCATTGAAATCAGATCAGCTGCCGGACAATGCTGATCTAATGATGACTAAGCCAGGGCAGCACTGGCGAATCTCGCGGGACTTGGAATCTGCACAAGGTGATTTTTTCAAACTTTAACCTTTCAAGACACAATAGATACGTGCATGAATTCAAATAGGGCTTCACAGATTTGTCTATTTTGCTATTCGGCTGTCAAATAGTACAATACTGGCGACAACAAATTTAAATCTCTTGTCTTTTATATGGTTTTCTGCAGCTGCGTTGATGCTTTTATGGGTTAATCAACTTTATTGCAGTACGTTCATTGTAGAATGCTCCGAAATTATGGTTTATATCTTTCGCTTAGAGCAATCGTTTTCAACTTTGTTTGTATCGTGACCCATTATAGCAATCCACTACAACTTAACGACCCCTATCCGCTACTTTCGTTGTTTAATCGCAAAAAGCGTGTTAAGACTGTTTTCTAACAGCCGTAACTCAATTCCTTCTTCATCTCTAATTGTGACCGCCAATAAGGGCTTGCGACCCAGAGGGTCGTGCCCACAGGATGAAAATCACTGTCTTAAAGAGTCCTACTCAGTGTCGTAACTTACGGGGATGCAGGGTGTGAATCGCCCCCGCAAGCTAAATTTAAAAACTGGGCCCCCATTTTCCTTGTATTTCGGTATTTAATATTCTTTAGGTTTTCAGCAGGTTGTTGTTTTTTGCGTTTGTTGGAGTGTTTTCCGGTGATGACGGGTTTTAGTATAGACATCCATATACGGATCCACTATCATTTCTCCATTTTTTCTTAGTGTTGGCTAGTGGGATGACCTGCGATGACCAGTAGGCTCCCTTCAGCTATGCTTTCCCCTGGCTCAAAACTGTACTTACGCCACTTGCCTTGCTCCAACAACGACTTAACAGTGAAGAAAAAAATGCTGTAGTCTTTGCACATAAAACGCTTCTAAATATCTCTTGCACAAATCTTTTTTGTACGCAGGTGATCAGTTCAGTTTTATTTTGGATTTGAAGGGAAACCTCTTTTACAACAAAAATGGCGCAGATGAGCACATTCTTTTCTGTGACATACCTATGCTGCAGCCTTTGTGGTTGATCTTCGACGTTTATGGAAGTACCAAAACCATTAAGTTGATGGGTACGTGTTTGCATACGACGCATTTTTAGTTTTGAAGTGTGTTGTTTCTGAGAGTAGGCCTAACCTGTGTGAAATGCTGAGAAGAGCATCACGTTAAAACTTTATTTCTGAACGTGATGCTCGCTTCACGTTCAGTATCGAATGACTAGATATTTGATGCTGACCATCATTTGGCGTACCATACGTCCCGTTTTAGCCGGGACAGTCCCGGTTTTATAGCTTTGTTCTGGCGTCCCGGTCAGTCAACCAAAAAGTCCCGGTTAGCCATTCAGTCAGCCAGCATAGGCCTACACGAATATTAGCAGGCTGTGATTGGTCTGTTTAGCCAACTTGCTGAAGAGTGATGTGTGATCTTGTTTTTTCTTGTTTCGTTGTTAGATCAGGGCAACTTGGAACACCAGGAGGGGAGACGAGTTTTCTGAGAGAAGTCCAAATTTGCTAAACTATACGTCCAATAGTTTTAAACTATGTCTAAGACATTTTTCCAGGTGGGCAGAATTTTTTCAGCGAGGCTTTGCCCGCCTGATTACCGGCCTGGATCAGGGGTCTCAAACACACGGGTCGCATGTGGCTCACGAGGGCGTTTTGTGTGGCCCGCGATGCTTTTTGGGAATTTTCTAATAAGTAACAATGACGTTATTTATAGTTTATTCACCTGTGTTTAAAAGTTCGGCTAACGAGAGAACAAATTCCTGACGAACGTAGAAACGGCTAGAAATGATTTGCCTATAACAACTCATTTGTTTCTGCAAAAACCACCTATCATTTTCTCATTTTATTGAATCACTCTGAAAATACTGGCAGGCCTATGTAACTTTTCTTGCCTCACAGTTTCTTATTTAGGCTTCGATTTGGACCTTGTCTAAAAATTGCTGTGCTGAGTTAGAATTACCTGTTTTTCAATTGGCCATGGCGGACGCTCAGATATTGACAACCATTTGGAAACCAAAATACACAAACCTTCTGTTGAGGCAGAGATGTCATCTCGTGTGACACACTTTCTCAAAACTCTCATTCTGACGAATCTCTAGTCTTAGCAGAGAAAGAAGCTACCTTTGCGTATCACACTGCTATTTACGGATAGTATTTTGAAAGTTTTGATTGCAACTCTGAGCTAGTTTCAAAAGTTTTTGAACATAAATTTCCCATTGCAAGAAAAAATGTGAATCAATAATTGTTAATTCCTTTGCCCTAATGTTTTGCTGCTGAACTACGCCAAGAATTAAATAAAGCTAATTGTGTTTCGGTTACTACTGATGCTTCGAAGAGAAGAGCAGAGACGCTGGAGAGTGGGGACAGACAGTAGGCACTGCACCCCAGACCTTTCGTAAGGGGGCAACGGAGGCGGAGGTGCCTTTATATAAAAGTATCACAGCTTTTTCATGGTTTATCAAGATCGACTCGAAACATATTTATTGCAGCTATTCGCAGTTCCCACACCCAGAAACTTCAGAATAGTTTTCTATCAATGTTATTTTTGAGGTCAACATTGTCGCTGAACAGAAACAAGCATTATTGGTAACGATTTTTTGTTTTTTAAAGATTTTATTGCCTCAAACATTTTACTTCCCCCCTGCCCTACCGCTGTTCCGGCATCCCTGGAAATGAGGGCAAAAATATTCGTTGTGGTTCGCTAGATAGTACCTGATATCGGTGTGAAAGTGAAGCTTATAGAATTGAAATCACTTCAGGTGAAACTGCTGCAATACTTAGTGAAGGTAGCTACATGCTCCAAGTAAGATATAAACCACATTTGTCTTATAAGGCTCGTTGTTCTGAAGCGTCCCGGTTTTCAGTCACGAAAATGTGGTATGCCTAACCATCACGCACACACACTCAATTAACGCTGGGCAATTAAGTTGACAGAATACGAATATATCGGTGTTTATGCAGACTTACAGTTCAATACCTTCTGAGACCTAAGAGTAATGTTTGTTTCTGTAAAAAAAAACAACGGAAGCGTTTAGGAGTGCTGTAGCTTTGTTCATCATTGTCTTGGAAGGGGGCTGTTCTCGCTCACTTTTGGCTGCACCTGCATAAACCGTTTCAAGTTTCCCTGGGAAGGCTCGGAAAAACACTGCGGCTAACGGGAAGATCCAGGGAGCCAGTTTAGAGTAAATGTCTTCCCAAACGCCCATGCCATTTTTGAACGGCCTTCTTTTTGAGTACTGGTTGCTCACTTTTAAAACCGACGACATATTTTCGGTGTCTTGTTGTTTGACTGT
>Ga0210059_1017491_pt1 | contig 10211 bp, 3 predicted proteins | sample Ectturendosymbi2_FD_188042 | JGI IMG/M metagenome (GOLD analysis project Ga0210059, IMG submission 188042) | Ecteinascidia turbinata endosymbiont from Florida, USA - Sample 2 (SPAdes) (version 2) | ecosystem: Host-associated > Tunicates > Ascidians > Unclassified | place: Key West, Florida...
TCGCGCGTCGTGTTTGAAGTAGGCGAGGACAACCACAGCGATCCTGCCGTTGCCAGGCGCCGCCGCAGAACAAAAGGAGAGTTTACGGCGGCGCTTGGGATCCTCCATAAGGTTTCTTCTTTGCTCTTACGCTCGCACTGAACTGGGCAGCAGCTCGTGGCAACGCGCGCTCATTTGTGGACTACTGCGCTGCTGCTGACGTCACCAACAGACGGTATCCGAGCTCATCTGCGACGGTTCTCTTCAAGCATGCATATACAGCAAACAGCGCCACAAGCTGCGAATGGTCATCCACACGCCCACTTGCTAGTGGTCTGCAATCCCACGTTACGCTAACAATCTCTCAATCACTGTGCTTTCCGCTTTGGAAACGAAACCCCACTAGTAGTCGCAACCGTTGCGATTAAAACGCGATGACGACTTCCTACCGTGCGCCAATCGCCGCCTGCAGTGGAGCGGGACTTACAGTTGCGCATTAATATGTCGCATCAATGTTAAGGGATACAGCACATTCGCTACAACACGTTACATGCTGCGTAAAAAGTCACGACATGTTTACCTATTTAATGACTACGTGGAAATGATTTGTACTATGTTCATGAACACTGTTGATACACTGTGTCCCCGATCAAACGGAGTGCTATGATAAATTACGTGCGGGTAAACTTCGGCAAGAACGTGCGAAATGAACAACAACCCGTTGCGATGAACGCCAGGTGTTGGAATAAGACACTGCAAGATACTGACGTTGTGATGGGCAGCGCCAAAACACTGATATAACAGCAACAGCATTAACAACCGTTAGCAGCATCAGACAATCAGAGCTGAAATTAGCATCGTCAAAAATTACGACCGAAAAGCTTGAGAAACAAACGAAACCACAGTCTTGCTTTGCGGACACTACATTCACTTCTAACCAGATAATTGTGAAGCTGAAAAAATAACTAGGTGCGTTTAAATGACACTGAAGAAGTACTAACAATTACAATCCAATTCATAATACCAAAAAGAGTTACTTGTGTGTGGGACTACAGCTGCAGTCAGATGGACACAGCCAGCAACCCAAGTCTCACGAAAGGCTTGTAGTCTGAAAAACTTTCTCAAATAAAACGTTCATGTGGAAAGAAGGGCTGCATTGTACGGTCCAGTTTCTTTTATTGTACGAATTAAGAACATCTGCCTTAAGTACACAACAAACACAACACGCGTGTGGCAAACAAAAGGGAGTAGCACCAGATTGCCATGTAAATGAAGCACATGACATGCGTGATGCAGTAACAGCAGTTGATTGCTGCACTACATTGCTGCACTACACACACACAAACATAGAAACAACGTAAAATAAAACGAAACCAAATCAGCAAAGAAAACTATGTTCGCCTAACTCCATTGTAATTTAATTGAAGCTGTAACAGTCACAAAACACACCACTTGTAGAACGAACACATTACTGTATGGGGTGAAAGTAGCACACCTATCAATTGACTGTAAAAACCAGGACTCTATTCTTTAAGTTGAAGATGGAAGTGTTAGCAGCTCTCCTAAAACCATAAAATTGGACAAGACAATAAGCCTAATGCAGCCTTGGCATACCTTCCATAAAAGAGTTGTCCTGTGGTATGTACCAAATCAAACCCAACTTAAATCATCCTTGATAAAAAAGCAACTTGAAAGTTTTGTGAAGTCATTGAGAAACAACAATGCAACAACCAGTGATATAAATAAAAATATCATTGGACGTTTTGAAAACCAACCGTTTTTAACATGAAAGCAAAAAGATTCCAAAATTTTGTTTTCCAAACTTTCAAATAGTTATTTCTTATACATGAGCAATACATAGCAGTTCACATGTATTTCAACCAAAGTTACCTCACACTACTAAAATTTATTTCAAAGATATTTCAATATACCACAATAAGCTAGAAAAGTAAACTACCTCAAAATTGTTGCAAAATTGAAATTGACTAAAACATTTACAATGAGGACAAAGTTTTTCTGTGATAATGCAGCTACCATGGAAAAACAGGAAAAATGAAATTGGAACTGAATGGTGTGGGAGAGATCAGTCAATATCAGTAATATATACTTTTCTCTGCCGACAGGTAAAGCAAGTTGGTAGGCTGCCACACAACACCAATACATTCACTAATGTGATCACAATGTCACCCTGAGTTGCTGAACTACTGTACATTTCAAAACAAAAATAACTCTTGGCTTGCAAAGAATGTTTCAGCAACACAAATGCCATGGTATTTACATGTTAGACAGTTAAGCCATATGGTCCAGATCAACCTCAAAATATTTCTGATGATGTGGCCACTTCAACAACTACACCAGAAGCTGGCCCATAGTTTACAAGTGTTCTTTTCTAAGAAATGCTGGCCCTAATCATACCAAGTTAGTAGGAAAGTATGCCCTAACTATTCACAAACTTAACAAAAAATAAAGTTTTCAGATACAATACTCACATGTTGCTGTGAAAGATCGTTTGACAACCCTGTCTTCTCAACTAGTTTCATCAGGTGTCACTGTAAAAAAAGCTATCAAATTGTGCAGTCTGTCAAAAACTCAGTAAAACACGGTCATACATTTATGACAAAACAGGCTGATTTAAGGTCTTTATGCCACATAGTCCTAGTTCCAGTCAACAATTTCTTCAGCTACCAGCTACTTTCAATTTTACAGAATTTCATTTCTGTTTTGACAAAATGATCTCTCACTAAGATGCAGTACCTAAAGAAATATGAACACTCTGTTGTAGAGCAGAGCTTAATAGCAATAGAGATAACTATGCTTTAAATCACATTTAATAAACTGCAGGGTCTAATTCAAGATGTGAGCAGTGAGCACTTTTATTCAACAAATTATGGAAGGATTTATCATTGAGCCACATGGTGGAATCAGTCAAGCTGGCAATCAACAATGTTTCTTCTAATCCATAGAAGAAAATCCTTCTAGTCCTACTACAGAATTTCAGGTACCACTTACGGTAAAGCAAAATCTTACACAACGCCATTCTCAATATGCACTATGTGGACTGAAAGACATGTAGTGGTCATCTACCTTTACATCACTTTCACAATTTTGGATATTTCTCAAAATAGATATACTCCATACATACTGCAAGACAATAGATGCGATTCTAACCTAGTTTCCAATAAAAACTTGAAATTCCATCTAGCGGTTGGGGCCCAGGGCCAGGTAACCCGAGCCAGAATGGTCAAAAACCTACACCACTTATGTCATCCACAAAAACCCAAAACCTAAACTTTTTTTCATTGCAAACTAGAAGCTTGTCGCATCTTTTGAGGGTTTGAATAGCTCTCTAGCACAATCAACTGACAAGTTCCGGAGTTGCAAAGTGGTGCAAAAATAGCGGTTAATGCAGGAGCTCAAAGTATGAATATATCATACACTGGCAGTGAACGTGTTAATGGTTTGAACTTCTCTCTAGCTCAACTGCCTGATGAGTTATGGAGTTCCTAAGTGACACAAAAAATGTGGTTCTCGCGAACTGTCCCGGCAGGGAAGGTGTGAAAAGAAACAAATGTGTAATTTGGCATTTAATTTTTCACAGGCCCCTAAACATCATTAAGACCACTGATTATGTCACAATGCCAGCTTACCAAATTTTGTGATAATTAATGATAACATAATTATATCCTTCACTGAACCTTGAATACATCTTAATTTAATTTATTGACAAAGTATAAAAAATATGAATTTCTGCTAAAATCCTTGGCAATAACATATTTTCAGCTCTGAAAAATGACACTGCTACCAAAAGTGTTGAAGGTGATGTGATCCATTTATCAAGTGATTTAGGACAGGAGTCATCAACCTTTTTTGCACTATGGACCAGTTTAACACTTTCAGAGCCGCCTGGTTTCGGCGATTTTCGCAAAAAAAACAGTAGTTTTCGGTTGCCTTACCAACATCCTAGCTCCTCCGCCCATTTGCGCTAGAGAGCTGTTCAGCGGCTCAAACGGATCAGCCAGTCTTGTAGATTGCACTCGAAAAAACATTTTTTGCTTGGGGGGTGCGGTTTTTTTTTGAGCGACGTCATAAGTGGAGGACTTTTAGGCCACTTTGGCCCACTTTGCCTGGCCCTGGGTGCCAACTGTTAGGTGGTAGTATTTCGCTGAAGTTTTTACTGGAAACTAGGCTACAATCCAAGTCTTTTGATTCTTTGGATGACCTGCGGCATTATTATGCAGACCAGCACTCACATAATTTACAAGGTTTTACATGAAATGTGATTACTCAAACATCACGTCCTGTTTCTAAAATTGAAAACAACTTATCTGGAACATATGTTATGTGTTTTTGAAGCCAACTTGATGAAATTCTCGTTTTTTAAGTGTATTTTTGTCCATAAAATGTTCTAATTTAAAAAAATTTTGAAAAAGAAACTGATATTTTTGCACTAGCCTAACGGTGCAGTCTTGAAATCGTGAAGCCTAGTCCTAGGCCAACTGTTGATTTTTCACAGAGGCAAACAGGGTAAGTTTATCAAAAATATTGCAATTTTTGCAGCATTGTATCCTTGGTTTTGTGCAGCCCGGCAACAAATTCATCACAGACCGGGCCCAGTGTTCGCCGACTTCTGGCTTAGATTAGGGTTAAAACATATGTGACTAAAGTTAATAGGCTAGGTTCAATCCCAGTCAGGTCAAACCACAGACTTTGGAAAATGGTACAAGTAACCTGTCTAGCACCATGGTCAGTAATGCATGAGCGCAAAGAAAAGCTTCACACACAGTGCTGTCATTAGCATCAGCTGCATAACACAGTGTGTAGTAGACAGAGGTGGGCACTATAGTCCTGCGTGGGGCGGGTTAACCAGTGCGGGTTGCGGGTACCCGCTTTTGTGGGGTGGGTGCAGGAACCTGCACTGCTTTGCTTGCGGGTTGAACTTGCTGCAAGGCAGGGCGGGTTGTACTTGGTGCGGGTTGAGAAATTCTTTGTGCAGGTAACTGAATGAACCAAAGCACGTGAAGTTAATCAGCTCAAAAATCGCAAAACACGTGGATGTACAGTCCTAGAGTTGTTTGCCAGCATTGAGCTTAGGACAGTAGGCATGCAGCAATTATTACATTATGATGTAACCCATTGTTGCGAAACATTAGTTCAGACTAGTGGGCAAGTGAACATTTTCCAATGCTACTGTCGTACTTGGTGAGGAATAATTTAGTCTAGCAGCACTTCTAAATGGATAAAACAATGCTTAACGCACAGTTAGTCACAACTGAACTGAAACGTGTTTGTTATCGCCTCAAATCTGTTGACTGCAAAAAATCAGATCTGTGGAAAGTTTTGGTTTGGTTGTCAATGAAAAAGAATGAGTAGCTTGATTTTGCTGCTTGTTAGACTGTCTTCAGATGTTATGAGTAGGACAAGTTTTTCAACTTTTTTTGCAGCTTCCAACAGCTTCTGAAGTACTCAGAATTATGCAGTACGATGAGCTTGTGAAAAAACATGCTTGAGAACTATTTCAGTATAGTTCTGTTCTCTTTGATAACCGATTTGAACTGAATAATGACCTAAAAGCAATTGTAGAAATGACCTGGCCAAACAAACATCAGTCAGAACTGTAGGCCAAATTGTTAAATTGCTAAGCAACTTCATGTACTGTAGAGCAAAGTTTTAGCATGCTACGCAAACTGCTGGCAAATCATCGCTATTTCTCGCCAGATAATGTTTGGAAATATTTAGCATTATATGTAAATAAATCGCTTGAGTAAATCACTGTCGTTTAAAATGCTTGTGCATAAATGCAACTTTTGTTAAAAATAAATGCATATTTCTCACAATTTTATTGCAACAAAAACTTGCTCTGGTTATGAGTTTTTAGTAGTTTTCGGACAGGTGCGGGTTTGAGACTGAAAAAGTACAGGGCGGAATGGTCTGCGGGGCGGGTGCAGGTTAGAAGTATGCGGGTGCAAGCAAAATATCTCAAACTCTTATGGGTGCGGACACAAAATTTCAACCCACGCAGGACTCTAGTGGGTACCCACAGACAACTCATGAATGACATTCATAATGGAGTATGAAGTGAGCATACTGAAACTTCCTTTGCTTTCATTTGTGGTGCACACAACACCGATGACAATCAAAAGCTCTAAATTTTCTGTAGGTCAAGGGTCGGGAACCTTTTTGGCTAAGGGAGCCATGAAACCTACATATTTTTAATTGTATTTTCGTGAGAACCCTATAATATTTTTCAACACTTAATACAATTAACTTACTAAGCAACGTGTGCATTTTTAAGCAAAATCTACAATTTTAAACAATGGTAAATGTCTTAATTTTCTCTTCAGTAACATGCTTGTTACTGTTAATGCATCTTCTGGTGCTGCATGGTATGGTGTTGCTGATGGCTTTGTAGGAAAATTACAGAAAAAGTTTCATCCATAACAATCATGTTAAGAAAATATCAAGCAAGCCAGATGCCTTCATCAAAAGGGCCACATCTGGCTTGTGAGCCATAGGTTCACGACCCCTGCTATTGGTTTTAGAGAAATCAGCCGATTGAGCTCTGCTTTCATCTTTTTGCAATGATTCAAACTTGCGCATATCTGTATTAAAAAAACTTCAATCCACAGGTGAAATCAGCGAGGAATCAATCACAAATTTTAACACTTTGAGAGGCGGCGTATGATATATTCGTACTTCGATTTCAGCCTAAACAACAGCAGTTTTCGGTTGTCTTACCAACGCCCTAGCTCCTCTGTTGATTGTGCTAAAGAGCTATTTAAGGATTCAAACGGATTGGCCAGTCTGGTACATTGCACTCGAAAAACAAATTTTTTGTTGGGGGGTGCGGATTTTTTGTGACTGACGTCGTAATTTTTGGAGTCATTTTGGCTCATGTTGCCTGGCCTAGGGCCCAACCGCTAGGCCAAAGTGTTTCGATAAAGTTTTCATTGGAAACTAGGCTCGAGTCTGAGTCTTTTGAGCCTTTGATTGACTTTCTAACGTTTCTGGTTCAAAAGTTATGATCTAAAATAAACAAATTAATTAATTATCTAATTAGTCAAATATTTTTACTAACTTACATCACAACTTTTGAACCCGAAACCCCAGCAGGTCATCCAAAGTATCAAAAGACTTGGGTTGTAGCCTAGTTTCCAGTAAAAACTTTAGCGAAATACTACCACCTAGCGGTTGGCGCTCAGGGCCAGGTAAAGTGGGCCAAGGTGGCTTAAAAGACCTACACTTATGACGTCACTCACAGAAAACCGACACCCCTCAGGCAAAAATTTTTTTTCGAGTGCAGACTAGAAGACTTGCCACGTCTTTTGATGCTTCGACCAGGTCTGTAACCTGAACAGGAGCGGAGATATTCCCACGCAAAGCCACGTGCATTTAGGCGTTTTTTTTCGAAAATTCCTGAATCCTAGCTGACGCCAAAGTGTTAATAGGAAATCGATTTCACGTAAAACTATGGATCATCAGTCCTTACATCTTATTCCAATAGAATTCAAATAGAAACAACACTGAGGAATTAATTAATATATTTTTTTAATTCTTAGTACTAAAGCTATAAACCAGCAGAAAAGACATTCTAGCAACCAACAGTAAGGCACATGCTAGCAAAGTACTCTGTCATAGTTTGATCCAGAAACTCATTTTGTTAATTACTAGCTGAATTCAAAAGAGGTTTTAAAATGTTTAGATTTTGTTGTGTAATTTGATTTTAATAATTTTTGGCATGGTTGACCAAGACAGGTAAATTACTGTTCATTTGCCAAGAAATATTTCACACCAACAACTGCAAGGAACACCACAAAAAGAAATCAATGGAGTCATGTCCATGCAACCATGAAGTGTACCAATATTACATACTGGCATGCTACATGCATTTATTGCTTAAATTTGATAAATGAAGGCTTTTTGTTTGTCTATGTTTTCATCAGTCACTACCCAGGTTGATATACAACATATTCTGAAGTGATCTTTGCATAGTATTGCAAGTGTGATGTGCATGTAAAGATAATAATCAATGAAAGTGTGCCCAATGCCCATGAGAAATACAATTACTTTTGAAAGTATTTTTATGATCACATGAGTGATGAATAATTTTATTCAGACCGTGATTGCAAAATAAATTTTTGTGGTCAAGAGCAGGCATGTGCCAACTTTTTCACTGGAGGTCCACATTCCGTTTTCTGGAAGTTGTAGGAGGCCGTATCAATTTTTATGGGATGACACTTTATTTATTTTTTTATAAAAGTGGTTTAGATGGTCACTCAACGGATATTGAGTTTCTGTTCTTAATTTTCTGTTTCCAACTACCAACCACATGCTGGCGACAGGCTTATTGAAAAACTGTGAAGTACAGTACATGAGAGTTATGATGTCTCACATTTCAGTCAAATATAATTTACTCATGTATACATTTTCTCCATCTCTTTCAAAGTTGAGTCCACTAATGTGATGCTTGATGTTAAAGGTATGTATAGTTTCAGAACATCTGCATTCATAGAACTGCAAGCAACTCAAAGTTGACCAATCAAATGTTTGTTGGAAAATGGACATCTGTGCTTTCCTTTGCAGTGTTTTATCTTTGAAAGAAAGTTGTTCACAACAATAGGTGCTTGTAGTAACGAGTTTGCTCAATCAAATACTTTTTTCAGGACATGCCCATTCAGCAAGTAGCATGAGACAGTGCTTGACAAACTCGTCATCAATGAAGGCTTTTCCTTTTTCTGCTATTGCTAACTAAATGCAAGCTCAATTCCGTCCCAAGCTAAATGTCGTTTTGATGAATGTATATCATTTTCTGTTGCCCCTGCAATGACTTCAACTGATGGGCTTTATCCACCCGCAAATGACCTAAATTCCCTTGTATTGTTCTGAATGTTTGGACTGGTTGTGCTGCATGATATTGAAATTCTTTTAGACAAGTTATGTTTTTTGAGTAAATCAAACAAAGAGTCTTTTCATTTTGTTGAACAACAACATATTTCAAAAATCACTCATCGCTAAACATCTGCCCTTCATCAAGAATTTTTTGTTTTGTTGAACACGACATACAACATGCTTCGCATAAAATTGCTAATCTTTGAGACTAACTTAAAATTAAAGTTACTGCTTTTATGAACTGCAAAACAAATACAATACTACTATTAACATTTATTGCCAACATTTTCAACACCCTGTTGCCCTTGTCCGACTACGCAATTTTATCACTCTCCCTACATTCTCAATTACAACACTTGCAATGCCACAAACATCAACAAAAATCTAGTTAATGATGTCAGAGGAATCAAGCTGAAATCCTTTCTAACAACACTACTCAAGATAAAATCAAAAGTAAAAGCACTCAGTTTGCAAGAACAACTGCCTGTTAGAACAATTCATCAGGAACTGACACAGGCTAACAATTTTCCCTGCAAATCTTGCGTTATTTACAATCAAAACTAATAACACTCAGTTCGCAAGAACAGCAAACGTTCGAAAATTTTACATAGCAAACCTCACATTTGAAACATAGAAAAAAATACAAATAGCTTAATCTGCACTGTATATAGCATAACAAATACAAATGGCGTGAAAATTTGTATTCGCTTTATGGTCTACAACTCCACGGTTCTCAACATCACAGGTACTGTAATTAAAAAGTGTTGATCTTTGTTAACTTCAAGGACTATAAATGTCTGATCAAGTGCAAAAGCTTGTGGTAAATAATCGTGAAATGAGTGGCATGAAAAGGTTAGGAATATAATTCATTTCAATGCCATTTCAAGATCATGAACAATACTATGCAGGCTGCACAAAACATGTCAGGGCCACACTTTCAGTACGGCCCGCGGGTTGTACATGTCTGGTCTGGAACAATGGTAGTCAACGGGGTCGACATCACCCTTCACAAGGGATGATTTTATGCATTACGGGGACAATTTTGTGACATACCAGATTTAGGAAGCAATCTCAGTTTCCAGGGGGCCAATTCCTTGAGGATAAAATATACTAAAATTTTGAATTGATTAAAAAAAAAGCAATATTTGCTACTTTGCAACCTAATATTTTGTGCACTTTTTACTGCATGATTTGTACAAAGGTTATAAAACACATGATATCGGACTGGTGATGTATCAGTCAAACTAACATTGTTCTGTGTAACACTTCACTGCACGAACTATCTAAGGCTACAAAGTGGTACTGGTTGTGATTGAAGCATGCGGTTCTGACAAAGATTATGTATT
>Ga0210059_1017492_pt1 | contig 10211 bp, 10 predicted proteins | sample Ectturendosymbi2_FD_188042 | JGI IMG/M metagenome (GOLD analysis project Ga0210059, IMG submission 188042) | Ecteinascidia turbinata endosymbiont from Florida, USA - Sample 2 (SPAdes) (version 2) | ecosystem: Host-associated > Tunicates > Ascidians > Unclassified | place: Key West, Florida...
ATACGAACGTAGAGACGGCTAGAAATGATTTGCCTATAATTCATGATACCTTTCGCAGGAAACAAGATGTAAAAGCTGTTTTTAGTAAGTTCAGGTACCGCTATTGTTTCGTCAGCATCATAATGCGTCAGCATCTTTTCCTAAAAGGAAAAAGTAGTCCACCACGGCTGACAGCGTAGGAAAATAAAAGGTGGTCTTGTTAAGAAATAATATTTTTCTTCACTTTTACGGACGTGGTCTTGTTAAGAAGTAATATTTTTCATCATTGTTACGGACGGTGTTATGAACCGCCGGTCTAACGTTGCGGCGGTCTTGTGTAACGTTGCGCCGGTCTTTCGAATTGCCGGTCAAACGTGCCCGGTCTTTTGATCGCCGGTCTAACGTGCCCGGTCTTATGATAGGTACCGCCCGAATCGGGTCCCTAAAACAAAAAAACCTGTACTAATGTAAAGAGAACAACTGCCCTATTTATTTGGTGAATCAACTCCCATTCCTCTCTCAGGCTTTTTGTAGGTGAATGGTCGTGATGAAGACTGTAAACCAGGGTTCATAAAAATAATGATTTTTTTATTTAAATCAGATTTTTTTATTTTTATGATTTTTTTTATTTGGTGTGTAGGGGGATGACAACTGAACACTTGTAATTCTTAATTTTAAATAGTTTGTTTCAACGTTACTTTTTTATCTTCCTTTCTTCAAGTGCAGCAGCTAGAAACAGCTGAATTTTCATTCAAACTTTCTTTGCGCCTATGCAATAACACTTAAGGCAAATAAATTCATAACACCAGTACAGATATACCAAACGAAATATTTATGGAAATGATAGTACTCAAACCAAACCACCAGTTCATCAAATTCATGGACACTTAATGGCATGTTACAAAGCTTGTACAAAAATACAAGCTTGCCAGCTTTTACGGTACGAAGTCTATTGTTAAAATTAATTAATGTAACGCAACTTTCATCAGTTAAGCTTTTGCAAAAGAATGGCTTACATGTATGAAACGGTAAAAACCTCTATATGTTATTATGAGTCAAAAATATGTCCTAAAACTACTATGTCCACCGTCAATAGCCACATGCTTGATGGAATTTAGACGCAACTTTCAGCTTGTGCCTATTTGTTTTCACTGAGATGTTTCATATTTTTTTTGCTTAGACATTTTGATCACTGAAACATTTTAGTCATTTGTCCCAGAAGAGTATTAAAACTCGACATAACAGGATTTACTAGTGTATGTTTTCAGACATTGTGACTGAATTTACTTAATTCTTTTCGGTGATTTAAAAAACTTCGGTCTATGATTGAAAAAAGATTTAGTTTATGCTTCAGCCTACACGTTCAAACATGCGGTATTCTAACAGTTCTGACTTCCGAGTCTGCAAGGGTTAGTGATTTCAGTCCACATGTCATTTTTGCAATTAGTCGACATAGAATCTGTGACCTCACAGAAGTTATGATTCATAAAACATTTTAAATTGTGTCATCGTTAGAACTCTTGCCTTCTACACTAATGTAAGTGAAAACCTGTTCGAATGCTAACTAAATGTTTCATAGAAATCACACAAAGCTTCAAACTGCATATAATATTTTTGATTGATTTAAATCCATCAATCCTGTTGCAAACTACCGTTAGCTCTGGAAAGCGCTTTCAATTCATTCCAAACCAGTTTTAAAGTGTTGAACATCCGGGCTGCTGCGGGTCTCAGACTTTGCTTTTCCAAGTTTCCGGGACGTAACACCCACCCATAGGAGGTCTCATATGTTGTTTCAGTCCTGTATTCTGTAGATGTCAAACAAGTGCACGACTTGGTTAAACAATCTAAACCCAACCATGCCTGAAAAGTGATATTACTGTTCCGTAGTGACTTCCTTAAATGAATGTTAATTTTAGTTTTGCTGCTTGTGTTCTCGCAAGTCGCGCAATTGCAAAACGGGTTTATTTTAAAAAAGCAAAAAGTTCCTACAATGCGTCATGGGCCGCCGCTGGCCAAGTTTTGATTTGGTTTATACCAAACTGATAAATCTTATTGTTTAGAAGAAGCATCTTGTTGGTAGTCATTTTATTATTGGTTTATAGTCATTTTTTGTTTGTTTGTAGTAATTTTTTTTCTGAAAACTTCTCAGATCAAAATGGTTCCGCATGATGATGGGCAATTCCTTGTTTTGTAACAATAAGTATTTTAGGGCAAATGTTAATACCAATTTTCTGTTTCTTGCTATCTTTGCCGATGTCTTGCGACGATAAGTCATCGACTTTGTTTGCCTCTCCAGCGCCGCTAGTGAAAATCAAGCAAACCCTGAATCGACTGAAGACGGAGTCGGTGCAGATGGACATCAGGATCGGTGTGATCGAACATGTCTTGATGCAGGTTAGATCAGTGACGCAAGCAAGCGGTCGCTCTTTGTGTCGCGTTTCTACCGGAAGTTACGCCATGTTCTATTTGTAAACCATTCAGGGTTTTTTGCACAAGATAATCTCTGTCTTGTTCCGAACTGACTCTGAACTGTATCTTTTCGGCTAGAGCCGCAGGAACGCCGAGATCAGGAGGAAAACCAGTCGCTTGAAAACACCCATCAGCGACGAGTGTGATAAGCTCTGAAACAGCTCTTGCCACGTTTCGCACCGAGACCATTGTCGCACTTTGTCGAACACACTTCCTGTGTTCTTTTCTCACCTGCCCGTCGAACATGAGTTGCCGCCGGCCCTAAAAAATGGTTCACGTCAACAAAAAGGCGAACATCCTGTTGAACCGCATCACTGCTCGCTGTTGCCGAAACGTCAGGTGTTTCGTGCTGACCATATTTTGACTGACGCCCACTGTTCTCTTTCTTCCCATCGAGCCAGTCGCTCGTACGGCAATTTTAGGCAAGACAGATGTTAATATATAACCTGTGATGGAGTTATTGAAGTGCAGCTCAAGCAGTGGGGCACTGGAGCTCGCATCAACCATGTTGTTGATTGTTGTGCGATGTCCCGAAGGTTGATCTTGTGGGTTTTTGTCATTTCCTTGTCAGATCTTCATGCCACTGTATGTGGGAAAGCATCGTTATCGTACATTAACCAGATTTAATCGGTTTTCCTCTGATAAACCTTTTCGCCCCGTGCAGGCCAAGATAGGTACCGCAGATTCGCCAACACGTAGAGCTTGTGAAATATGCCAAGCTGGACAAACTTCGATTCAGCATGTCGTGATATCTTACTCATTTCGTCACCAGAGTGGAGTTTTTTTTTTACCTTGTGATACCTATTTCTGCTCATTGCTTTGAGTGCAGCTGTGACGTCTGAAGCAGGTGCTTTGCACAATTATTTGGCTTTTCATGCAGACAACGATACCCGGAAAGCAAGAGCATACTCGAAATCATCTGATTTCTTCCACAGTAACGTAGAAAATAGGATTTGTTCTGATCTCGATTTCAATACAAATTCCACAAAAGGCAATTTTCATGAAATTGGCGTTCACAGAAATGCACATATATGCAAGGTATCTTTCATGAACTTTGTCAGAATGACAAAACAATTCCTTTAACAAAACACAACCAACATCACAATGTCCATACATAATAATAAAGACCATGAAACAACTCAGAAAAATATGTTCCATTTGTGGAATAATGACCGGAAAAAGGTCAAGAAACATTTACAAGACCAACAATTAAATATTTTCTATGCAACAAATGAACTGTAGTCTGCGCGTTTTGTAATAGTCACATTGACAAATAATTTTTTCAAGCAAAACAAATTTATGAACGGCCTTAACCGCTTCTGATTTTATAGTTTTAGCTTTGCGTAAGCCTGGTTTTGTTACCTGCGCAAGTGTAGAAAAGAAAAGTTTGAAAGCACTGTCAAAAACGTTTAGCGAAACACTGTCAGAAACTTTTTACCGATTAGAATTTCGTTCTTTGAGTCCGCCTTTTGTGGATTTGCTACGTTCTGTGAAGTCTCGAAAGCATCGACCACAGGGTGTGTTGCAACTCAAACATGACCTTGTGACGTCACAAACTGTTAACCTTTGCAGGCTTCTGCAGTTATTGAGCAACAAGCATGACGACACGCCGTGTGCCTCGAAGGTATTGCACGCCGTGCGCGTGGTAGCGGCTACACTCTGTAATTCGACAGGGACAAGTATTTCTTCACAAGTGCATGCTTTTCTATAGTTGTAGAGTGCACTTCGAACGATACCGAGCCTGATCGACTGCTTTCACGTAGTTGCCTTCATTTATACCTCATTGTATTTTTCTTCTCGAAATTAGCGCTTTTTGTAAAAAGCCGACCGGATGATCACGTCGCTCGCCGAGGCCCAGGCGAAAATACGCCACGGCTTAATTCTTTCATCTCCTCCTTGTAGCGCGTGTAATTGATCCGTCGAAGTATAACGCGATAATGCGGCATGATCCACGTTTTGCTTCGGCTGCACTTGATTCTGATGATCAGCGCATTTCGCATTGATGAGAAAGATTAGAAAAAAGGCCAGCAAAGATGTTTGGCCAGTCCTGACAGCGAGAACTTGGGCAACGACGACGTGTGAAAGTAACCAAAAAGTAATGTTTGGTGCAACATCGGTTATAGAGTAATTGCCCTCACATGCGCTTTATTTTCACTTGATCAGAGGCTATTTCCTCCCATGGCTGAATTGATCGTTTTGATTGTAGCGTATCTGTTTTAATTATTATTTCCGAGGTCACCGGCCGCTTTCGCCCCATTGACAGCACATGAGCGTGTGTTGTGTGCAACTGATCGACCAAACCTACCAGCAACTTGACAAACGCCTCGTAGAAGCACCAGCGTGCTGCTTGCCTTGTTTGCCTTCAGTATAGATTCTAGAATAACCAGTCGTTGTAGCGATTCTTCAATCCTGCAACTTCACTAGAAAATATGCGCGAATCTTGCTTTCAAGGAAATGCGCGAAGAAAAATATATATTTTATTACAGTTTCCGCATAGTCATGATTTCATTTGATCTGATGTCGCAAGAATTTACCAATTGCGTTTCAAGCGTTTTGTTGTCATTGCTATTCACTTTAGCGGGTGATTCTGAAACCAAAGCACAGCGCATGCGGTACCGTCGTAACACTCGCCTGTCAATCTTTGGGCGACAATTATTTTAACAATCGATCGATTCCACACAGTTTTTCAACCCAAGCACTACACAACTTATAAAGCGCTGCTAGATTCTTTTACTGTTGTCACCAATTTATGAATCTCTTGGCATGCTTAAGAATGTTTATATGACAAGCATTTCAAGTAGACTCTAAATCAGGCAAACTGTTTTTTACAAACAGGCATTATTTGGTTGCGTTGGCAACAATGTTACCTGCGAACAAATCTGCTGAAGTTCCGCTTGAATGCTCGCATGACCGTTCAAGCGATACGGTCGTTCAAGGACGGCGAGTAAATGTTAAAATGCTCCCTCCTATTCTTAAAAAAGCAGAATACCTTCGAACCTGAACAAGGGCCGGCTGAGACCCTTTGCAGTTTAAGAGGAGTCGCCATGACGTCAAGCGCTATGAACTACGTCATCGTTGCAGTTCCACTCGCAAACAATGTTTTCCACACGTGGGCCCTGGTTGCTTCCTCGTGGGATGTTAATCGTACGGTCCCTGCGTTGTTAGTTGAAGCGAGAAAGTCATGTTTGTTTGGCAGCGTTTACTTTCACGGCATGTGCAGTAGCTCCGCATGTTGCTGTCCAACCCCACAAGTCACTCCGTGATTGTCGATTTGAGACTCGACGCAGTGAAGCAAACCCAATCACCTGACTATGTTCCGATGTTCTGATTGGCAGATTTCAAACCCGCTCTTTGCACCAGCCATGTCAGCCGGCATGACACGTGCCCGTAATTCCGGTCCATAAATCTTGGTCTTTGTTAAGCTCGTGTCCCATAAAACTTCAACAGCTGCTCCTCGCGACGCAATCGTACTGACTTTGTTAAACGCGTGTTGCAATTTTATAAAAATCAAATTTTACGAAGTCGTCCGTTTTCGTGATGGTTTCATCATCGGGCGAGTATTTGTGTGCGATGCACTTCTTAACCGTTCCTCTCTCTGACGTTTACTTCGAGTTTTTAGAGTCACTGACGACAATGCTGGTGGTGCCTCATCCAAGAAAAATTTAACTTTTCCTTCAGCGAATCAAGCAATCTGTCGTAATAATCTACTTGCGATCTGTTTCGATTTTACAGTATATATATATATATATTTATTGCAACTTCGATTGAGCTTGTTTACCCGCGCTGAATTTTGACAGCTATATGGCGCCTTTAACCACAATCAAAATTCGACTTCTCACTTTCCAGGCTTGCCTGCGAGACAAGACATTGATGCACAAAGACATGAACCAACCGGCGGCTTCCACCTTATCCAATCACATCGGAGCTTTTTCGGAAATTGACAACGACTCGAGCAAGAACTTCTTCGCCCACATTTAGGCAACGCTTCTTGGCGCAGTGCGCAGGCCAAGGCACCCGCTCTAAACAGATCAACTGCAAACGTTCCACCCCCCCCCCACAGCAACGTAACCCCCTTTCGCACCCTCCGCCCCTCATGATGCTGCGTCTTCGCATCGGTCAGAGTGGAAAAATACACACTTTAATTGCAACCAGAAGTGCAAAGCAGTTAATGGCATGTGCCCGTGGTGGCTTTGAGTGGTGTGTTTTTGTCTGTTGTTGTTGTCAATGCTTCAAAACAGCGATCTTCGAAAGAAAAAAACATTTTTTCTCTCTTCTTTATGCTTCGAGCAATCTTGACAATAATCGTCCGCTCTTCATGACATCCGGGTACTTGCGAATTTCGAAAATTTACTGATCGTTTGGCTTCTTGCGCCCGCTGAACCAACAGCGCGATGCCAGAGTGACTCAAAGTCAAGAGCCGTTTTGGTAACGATTTTATTTTGTGGATTCGCTGAGTAAAAAGATTTTATTTTGTTTTTGACTTGTTGACGACGGTTCACTTTTTGTGTGGAACTAGTCTGACTTCTATTGTTGACTTGGTACTTTAGTTTATCTGAGCACCTAAGCTTTGCACTTCGAGAATTTGCAGCTTTTTGTAACGTGGCAAGTGTTCTATAATAATATAATAAAGTTGACGGACAAAACGGCAAATGAATCAAACCCAGCATCCCATGTTACTCGGTGGGCGTCAAAGCTCGGGCTCCGTGTTCTCTTCATATGTTGCTAATGATTCTTTACATACGAGTCTTTAAGATGCTTGCGCTTTTTATTGTTTTAAGTGCGCTTGGCAACATTTTCACTCGCCCGGCTTAATGTGCTGATCAGTGTGTTGCTGTGCTGATCAGTGTGTTGCTGTGCTGATCAACGTGTTGGTGTGCTGAACAACGTGTTGTTATAAGAAAGTTCCGCTTCATATTTTACTGATGTTGTCACCACGTGTTGAATACATGCGTATTTTTGTACCTGCTGTTTTCACTGCATGGCGCGTGGTCTGTCTGCCAACCTGCTTTTCGTACAAGTTAGCATTTGAAAACATTCTTTTCAAAAACATTCACTCAAAAACATTCATTTCAAAACATTCTTTTCAAAAACATTCACTCAAAAACATTCATTTCAAAACATTCATTTCAAAAACATTCACTCAAACTTCCTGTTGATCCCAGCGGAGACGTTTGTTACTCAAGACGAGGACCAGTTGCTCGTAAACAAAGCGTAAGGATTGTGAAGACAATTGCCGCAATGAACCATGTTTTGTACATTCTTTATGATGTATTTTCCATGGTAAAAATAGGCCCATGTGAACTTATCACATTTCAGGTGGATGTTTTATCTTTTTACCGATTTTTTGCAGTTTAGATCAGTTTCATAAAGTTGTTTCCGTGGAAACAATTTTTTTATTCCACATTTGTTTGTCAAAACGGAAAACAAAACGCATCAAAACTTGTGACCGCGAAAGCCACTGTAGTGGTTCGGTCGTTTTCAGCCATATCTCGCTCACCGATCTCACTAAAGAGCTGCCCGAAGTTCAAAAGATGCAGAAAGTCTTGTAATTTCAATTTTGAAAGCATTGGGGACTTTTGGTTTTAGAATTGTGGGAAAGTGTGACGTCATGGGGATTTCCAAAATAAGTTTTGTGAAAAAAAACAAGAGCCATTCGTCACCAGTTTTATATAAAAAAAATAGACGAAAATCCGCTTCTTTCGAACTTTTAAGTGACCTTCTGGCGCAATCGGTCGTGGAGTTATGGCCTCTGCAGTATTTTTCAATTATCTTTTTGGGCCGAATTTCGGCCATAATTCGGCGCGCGATTGCGCCAGGATAGAGAGTCACTTGAAGGCTCAAAGATGCAAAGTTTCATTTTCGAAAAAACGGGAAAAATTCCGTTACTTTTCGGATTTAGAATTTTTGCGGCAGTGTGACGTCACGTGGATTTCCCAAATAAGTTTTGTGAAAAATCCCAAGAGCCATTTCACCCGTTTTTTTAAAACGAAACGAGGCAAAAATCGTGTATGGAGCCCTTGGGGGGCTCTCCAGCGCAATCACTCCCCGAAATACGGCAGATCTACCTCCAAGCACAAAAGCCACATCAGTGCCTGTTGGACCGATTGTGGCCATACCTCGGCGAACGATTTCACTAGGCTAGACAATCGCTTAAGAGCTCAAAAAAGCAGATTGTCGTCCAGTTTCTGTTCTTTAAAAAACAGGTGATGATTGACCCTTGTGTTTTTTTACAGGTCCAGAGCTTCAGAGAAAGAAAATCTTCAGTGATTTTCCTGGGACGTGACTTTGCAAGAAACAGTGATACACGGATGCAAATAGGAATGAATCATTTATTGTCCTGGTTTACACAAAAGAATAACAGAAAAAGCGATAAAATCAGCGAGAAAGAAGACAAGCAGAAACGTATTTACACGTTTGAGCAGAACCGGAAAAAAAAAAAAATCCTCTTCGTATCATCGAATCGTCAGAAAATATTAACCTGAGAAGAAAAAAATAAGTTTTCGTCACATCGCTCGTATACGTGCACGAGAAATGTTTTCAGAACTGTGGTGTACGGTTTTCTTGCAGGCAGGGCCGGATTTAACTGATGCGAGGCCCTAGGCTAATCCACTTGTGAGGCCTTCTCTCCCATTGTTGCGAGGAATAAATGAAAAGCGTCAATCAATTTGCGAAAATTCGAAAATGACGCTCTGAAAGTACCGTCAGTAAAAAATTCTAAATCATTACTGAAGTGCCCACGATCACTGCGCTTGTTGCTGCCTTCGACGCAAAAGCGTTCAATGACTACGGAAATGTTGAAGTCGTACCTGGCTGCCGGGAACAGCATTATTAACTGCCACAGGCAGACCAACCGAAATCCCCACAATTAAAATATTTGACAAAACGCATGGTCTACGTTTTTTGTAAGAATCACATCTCTTTTTCTTATCTGTGTTCAAAAAAACAACAAACACACTGCACCTATATAGTATGTGAGGCGGCACAAAGGCTTTAAAAGATTCGCGTGTTTCTTACTTTTTCAGACTGGTAAGAATCGAACGCAATTAAACTGTCGCGTGAAAAGATGTGAAGTTTAAAAAACAGAACCGTCGCCAGAAAGTCTTGGATAGGGGGTTTAAATTTTCGCAAAGGGACTTGACATTCTGAAAATTTGATAAAATCTTTACTGATTTATAGTGTTTCATATTTAAATTTGGAATGGCTGAGCTCACCAATGCCCACCGTGGCGACTAGACTGGTTTAAATTTCGCTTATGCTGTCATTATTGAAATACGTAAAGAGAAATAAAAAGCTACAATCATCCAATCAAGTAAAATGGAACATAACACAGTAAACAGTTGAAAATATTTTGTCCTGCCATTTTCATAACAAAATTACCGAAGAATTCATTACAATTTGTTTGTCTAAGTTTTTCGCGTTTAATGTACCGAATGCTTAGTGTGGACAACCTCTCCTAGAACACTGCGAGCCTTTAATTCATTTTTAATTCCTTTTGATCTTCAAAAGAACGTTTCTCCTGAGCAGTTAGTGACCATCAAGCTAAGAAATAAGGCTTCGCTTGGTTGGATAAACCAAGAACCACTAATCTAAGGCATCAAACCTAAACGCGGCTTTGTGATTTTTTTGCTGTTTCCCTGTCCCGTTGGGGAAGCTCTGCGGTTGTCAGTTGGCAAAGTGGCTTTTGCTTGCTATTCAAGCTCATCAAGATCTTCTCTGATTTGCTTAGCATGGGAGCAGTACAAACTTGCGCAAGTACTCAATAG
>Ga0210059_1017493_pt1 | contig 10210 bp, 7 predicted proteins | sample Ectturendosymbi2_FD_188042 | JGI IMG/M metagenome (GOLD analysis project Ga0210059, IMG submission 188042) | Ecteinascidia turbinata endosymbiont from Florida, USA - Sample 2 (SPAdes) (version 2) | ecosystem: Host-associated > Tunicates > Ascidians > Unclassified | place: Key West, Florida...
CGAGTTATGGCTGAAATAGTCCAAGATATACTCGTCTTTTGGGGTCCTTAGCATGAGCGGCCCGTTGGTAAAAATCGTGACAGTCTCTACCCCATTTGCTCCACAACTGAAGGCAATTGTGCATCTGGGGAGGCGAATGGGAACATCATAGAGTGTTTTTGCTCTGGGAGACTTGAAAGTACGGGTAAACGGCAAGCTCACCACAAGCTAGCAATTGGAAAGTGGAACATTACTTCAGTCACAAGGAAAGAGCACGAACTGGTTGTGGAAGCCGAACAATATTACCCGGATTTTGTTGACATCTTTTCGACTGAGCGTCGTGGTTCTAACACTGTGCAGTAGAGCTAGACGATGGGTGGAAACTCTTCTACATCAACACAGTTTGTAAGCTCTCAGTTGGCAAACTGTGTTGATTAATGGATCCCACTGGGAAGATTGTGCATGTTGAAGTTGTTGGGCAGTTCCTTGTGTTCGATACAGACATACGGTCCATACTCAAGTGGACTGCACCAGGAATTCGTGGAGGAAATTGGTGATGCGCTGCGAAGGTCTAAGGCTAATGAATCAACGATCCTTTTTGAGGAATTTCAATGCACACCATGAGAACGATACCGGTCATGGAAGGAAGTGATTGGACGACATGGTGATGCTGACGTTAATGATAACGGCAGACTCCTGCCTCAACTGTGTTGTAACAATGCGTTGTGCAGCTTGGGCAGTGTCTTCCAACAGGTAGATTTGCACAAACCGATGCAGAGATTCCTTGGGTCAACGGTCACTCATTGACAGCTGCATAGTTTCAACCGACTTGTTTCGTTCAGTGTTGGACGTTGGTGTCAAAAGGGATGCAGAACTGTCGACCGATCACCACCTGCTGGTCTGAAACTTGCATTTGGAAAAGCCGCCCGGGCCTACACAAACGTGCAAGACCAGGAGGTTATACCGAATACAGTTGGAGGCTTTGTTGGACGTAGATGTAAGAAAGACCTTTACAGAGAGCGTATCATCCTTGTTCCAAGACCTTCTGAAGGAATGAAGATGAGTAAAAACCTGTTCCACGTAGTTTAGCTTCCTGACACTTAAATTCAGGCCCATATCAAGAGAACCATAAAATTCGGATGATGCACGCTGCAACTTTATTCTCACAAGCCCACAAAACGTGGTAAACGAAAATTATGGGAAGCAGCCTTGTGCTGTGAGGACCTTATGTCCTTTTCAGAAACAACCTCATGCTGTGGCAACCTTGTGCTGCAGAGAAGCAAAGACTCTATGCCAGTGGTTCTTAACCGGGGGTACATGTACCCCTTGGGGGTACGAACAGCCAAAACGGGGGGTACGCAACACCAAAATTTTCAGGGATACACGCCCTGAAAATTTGAACCAGATTTTCTTGAACATTCATCGAAATTCTCTGTAGTGTGACGTACCATTATCCATTACTTTGACTAGGGCTAGGCTGAGACTGGTTCGTTGTGCGCTTTGAATATTATATTTAGCTTACTTGTACAATCAAAGTGCTGTCGCCTTTCTTACTTCGTTGCAAGTTGTCGTATGAAGAATTCGTTGCTAAATGTAAGTTGATCATTTATTTTAAGGGTGCTCAAGCATAATTTTGGGAGTGAAGTATGTTTATATGAATATCAGTACATTTCATCTTTAAGAAACATGTTTAAGAAACGGAATGGAATGAGGAATATCTTAGATATGGTTTCACTTGCAGTGACAGAAAAAATGGAATGTAAAACCGCAGTGCATACACTGCAGCAGAGTAAATTTATTAATGCAAATCTGAAACCCTCAAGACTTCATGAAAATTATAATAAACAGCACGGGGGTGTGCAGTCTGCAGGGCCGGCCTTAAGCCGTTGCAATCGATGCAGCTGCATTGGGCCCCGCGCCTCTGGGGGCCCCGCGCCATGTTGTTTGGGTAGATTATTCATTTTTGCCAGATACACCGTGCGCTTGAGAATTCAGTAGAAACGCCATATAAATTTCACTGTCAACAAACAGCGCTCTCTTCAGAATTAGCAAATTTCCTGTCGAACGTTAGCAAACGTGCTCAATTCTCGTGTTAGTGCTGTACTGGATATCTGCGCTCTACCACGATCGTAACACGGTTGACTGAGCATGATGACGTCATAAAATCACTGCTCAGAGGGGCCCCGCGCCAAGGTCTTGCATTGGGTCCCGCGCCAAGGTCTTGCATTGGGTCCCGCGCCCAGGTCTTGCATTGGGCCCCGCATCTGCTAGGGCCGGCCCTGGCAGTCTGGGAATAATTTCAATACCTTCAAAAACAAAAAGGGCACGATTCATAGTGGTGGAACCTTACTAAAGCAGGGATTTGTTGTACCGATGGGGAAGCAATAATTGCTGGCATTTTAACAAAGTTGCATTCTTATGTGCCAAGAAGAGAAAGCCTATTACGGTTGCTAAAGAACTTGTGAAGCCGTGTGCACTACATTATTATCAATTACTGTTTGATTTAAGACGAGGGGTACGAGAAAATTTTATGAAAGCTCAGGGGGTACGAGTGCATAGAAAGGTTAAGAACCACTGCTCTATGCCTTCAACTAACGGACCAACCTTCTCGGTCCTCGTTATGCTCAGAATAGAGACTGCGCTTGGGTTCTCCTCTACTAAATGAACAACGCAACTCGGTGGCCAAGGAATGCGGAATGAGGCAAAAAAGTGGCCCGGCAATTACTCGAGGCCCGATCACCAATCAAGGGGAAACGTCGCGTAAGGGCAATACGCAAGCAAAAATACGCAGTGATTCCGCTAACCTTACACGTAACACACGTACTGCTTATCGGTGTGTATTATTATCCCTCACATTGTGGGTGACTGTAGCAAGGTGCACCTAAATTTATTTAAATAAAGTCTCCGCACCGACATGAACACGGTGGTGGTGGATAGTGATGAATATGGCTATTTATTTTGTCCAAAACGTCTGGTTTGTTTACGACACAATCTTTATTTCAAATACAGCCTAGCATCGACCAGGACTCTTACTTGGCGGAAAAACTACAGGAAAACAACTGTTGAAAGATTGAAAAAACACTCCGATTAAAGTAATTACTAATCAAATCGTGGCTTGTCTATTTGCGTGAATTTTCACACACTGATGCAGGGATTTCAAGATGTGGCAGCATGAACATGTTCTGGTAATGGACAACCGAACAAACCCGCCCTGGATCTCGTGACAATATGCGTAATGCACTTTTTAACTAAAAAACAAAAAAACTTAATTACACTTATTAAGCTGATTTCCACAGCAGCATAGTTTTAAGAGCTCTTTCGAGCAGCCCTATCGAAATATGCACAAATTTTGTATTTTGAGGAAGGGGGCGAGGGGATTACTGCTATAAGATGGCATTGCATGCCTGACGTGTGAAAACAAAAGGTGTGCGTGAGGTCTCCAATGCCATTTTTGCATAAACAAGTCTGGCATTTTGATGGACGAGCAAGCTGAGTCGTATGGCTCATGATTCACCTCGGCTGTTCACAATTAACCTGTACAAGCCATTTTGGCTGAAGGAATCTTGTGGGCATAATAATACTGAAAAATAACATACTTCTATGTCTCAACTCAATATTTTTTTGCATGTAAAACCACAAGCTTCGGGCAGAAAACAAATTTGATCTTCAACTGGCGGCCAATTAAGGCTACTGGCGTAATTTCTGCACTTTTCTTACATTTTTGTTGTCTTAATTATATGTACCTCCCACATTTTTTAATAGAAAGTATGTTTATTTTTGGAAAAAAACATATTTCGAAATACAAAAAGTTTGCTTTTTCAGATGAGATGAACTTGAGAATAATTGCTAAATTGTTGAAAAACGCGCCTGTGCTCTTAAAACGTTTAGAACTATGTTTTCAATCACTTTGGCATGTTATACCAGTATTTTATTTTTTTCTGGTAACCACAGTGGGTTTTAAACAGCAAACGTAGCCGATGGCAGCACTTGTCTACATTGGTCAGACCAAGTTTCATCCGTGGATAAAAAGTCGGTTTCGTGACATGCACATGCTGAACTAATTCACTTGTGCCTACTTTACCCCGCAATTTCAAATGTACGCAAAAAGTTATTTGAAATTGTTGGCAGTATTTAACAAACCTGCGTTTTTAAAACGGCAAGTGAAAAGCCCTTTTGGGTGGTTTTAAATCCAAGAGTTGATAGCGGTTTGTCGTTATAGCATTTTCACCAAACAAGTATGGCTTCTGTTTGTGATGTCCAAGATAATCCAAAGTTTACGGGTGAAGGAGTGGGACGACAGTTGTTTGCAGATTACATCAAATTGTATTTGACACTTTGCAGTTTTAAAAATGTGTTGATGAATATTTTGTCTTGCCAATGCCCCATATCCGTCATGCATGAATGGAAAGTAACACGAAGATTATCCAAAACCAGATCAAAACTTACTGGCAAGTCAAGTTGATGTAATTTTTCCTCGATTAGTGTGCACCCAGCTGTCGGAATACCACACATGCACAGGTTCAACATCTCAACATTTTGCAAACAGGAGCAGAGATGTTCTGCTCCGTTAAGTCCGATCTTATTGTTGCAGAGATTCACAAATGTCATCTGAGAAGCAAATGATGCATAAATAATTCGTAAATGTTAATTTGCTTTACACATCATTTTAACGAACTGGAGCAGAGGTGATGAACATGCGGCCCGCAAAAGAATTTCGTGCGGCCCGCGAAGCATTCAGGCGAGACCAGCAGTCTTGAACTTTGTTTGACAAGTTTCATAGTATGATTAAAAAGTTGTGCGGCCCGCTTACTCAGCGGTAACTGACAAAGTGGCCCGCGACAGCAAATAGGTTCGTCGCCCCTAACTAGAGAGTACGGCAATCGGAATCTGCAGCATATTAACTTTTAAAGCTTAGAAATACTTCTTACATCGGAGTGTCAATATTAATAGGTGGGAGATACAGGGTTCAGTTGACACACGAAAATGCAAGTGGCTTTAGTGCAGCCTCCAACATGCTGACGTCAGAAAGGTGAAACAATAACTTAAGACAATAACATAGGAGGTGTTTGCTTTATACAATAACATAGGAGGTGTTTGCCATATCATCAAAAGTTAAAGTTATGCCTCTAGGTGTTCCTTTCAATTTTTCGAACTTTCAATGCAGAAGCATTATCACAAGCAGCAAAACACCATTGCGCATGCAATCCAGCGCGAAAGCAAGAACACACTAAATGCAAGTACACACGCACCACAAGACCACTGACACAACGACTCTCAGGCAGAGTTTGGTTTAGGCCAGGAGTGGGCAAACGTTTTCTACGGAGGGCCACATTACAAAACTTAATTGCTACCGGGTGCCCGCTAAGGTTGCCAGATGTCCTTGAGCGCCAAGGACTGTCCTTGAATTTGCTATCAAAACTGGGTTTGTCCTTGATTCTTCAAAAACATCTTGTTGTCCTTGAATAATTTCTGGCGTCCTTGAAAATTTTTGAATGGTTTTTAAATTGTTCATTTTCGAACTAAGCACTGTAAAGTAACAGAACAATGTGTCGATTTGTTTCATCTTCAGCATCTTCAGTTGTGTAGTAAAAAGTAAATTATTCCAGAACGGTTGTGCCGTCATAATATGTTTTGTTTAGTTTTCAATTTCGTACATGGTTAGCTTAGCCTGACTTGCCCATACGTCAAAGCTTGCAGAAAGGGTGAAAGTAGCCCATCCTACCTCTTTGAAAAACAAAATGTCCTTGAAAAAAGTTCAAGTAATCTGGCAAACCTAGCGGCCGCCTATATTACACATTGCTACCGGGAGCTGCATATGTTACATTATATTTTACCGGCGGGGACCGCATATATTACACAATGGTCACTTCCAGTTGAGTGAAAATGCGATTTCGAATGAAACGTGTATAATATAATCTCGAGAATTCTAATCTAATTGATAAAATTACTTTCACATTGACTCGAAATATGTACTATCTATGTACGTGTGATTTCCGTGCGAGCCGTACAAATGCCCTCGAGGACCGCACGCTTCCCGTGAGCCGTAGTTTGCCCACCCTGGTTTAGGCTGATGTAGAGGTTGCCTATATGCGTGAACCTCAAGCACTTGACCCTCGGAGATGGTGTTCAGACGCAGGCCAATGCATCCGCACTTAACGGAGGGTCGGCACCTCTCATGTCCGGACGGATCGGAGAGACATTATCCGCAGCGTTCTTTTCACCGTGCGCCAGGCAAAAAGGCTACGGTGTCAAATTACAATTTTAAGGTTTTGCTGGGACCCGGTATAGAGTCCGCATTCCGCACCAATCAGCACCGAAGCAGACGCACGAACCACTAGGTTAGGGCTGCTACCGAACAAAATTACTTTAAATACTGCCATCCGCAAACAGTAGCGATTGATCACGTTGAATATTTTAATTTGAAATGAGCGAAACACAAGGCATTGGAAAGGTTAAAAACAGTCTTTCTGAAAACATACCACAGTTGTAGTTTAGCTTTTTTTAGTTATTAGAGTGTTAATCAAATGCTTTTTGAAATGTACTAATCAAAAGTCGTAATTCAAATTTAGATTTTGACTTTATCGCTGTTTGTAAATTTAGCAAAAATATTTTGCCATTGTTTGCAAAAACTTTTGCGTCCAAACTTCAACTTGTCCAACAATCTGTCTTCACCTGATGACTCGGAAATGCTATCGGCCTGTTCAAGAAACAAAGCTTGCTGTTGTAATAGTTCGCCATCAAACGATTCGAATCTTGCGCTCTTTACGCACAAGTTAAGCAAAAAGAGCTCCAGGCAACAGCTTAGAATGCACAACAGTTGAAAGCAGGCCACAAAACCACATGTAGCTAGCCAGGTAGGTAGATTTCCACCAAATCAGTTTGTTACCGGTATTAGAAGTCTTTGCATTGCCTGAGCCATGTGTTTTATTCCCTCTTCAGAGATGCGGCAGTCCCCAAGACCGAGTGTACGCACTTTGTGGATGCAAAGACACAATAACCGAGCTCCTTCGTCGCCGAAGAAGTTGCGGCCGATGTGCAGAGCTGTCATCTGCATATAAGAAAGTTTTGTAATTATAAGATACTTCTGTTGAATTTTCTCTGTAACCTGGTGTTGCAAAATATTTGAAGGGAATACAGCAGTTGTCTAGCTAATGCTTTCATCTTTTCCAGTTGCTTTTCACCAATGATTTTACATGAATTTTTTATCTGTCTGTGTTCCTTACTGCTTGTCGCTTAACTTTGTTTCCAGTGCGCTGCTTCAAGAGGTTCTCCTTGTTGCGAAACAGAAGGGCGACGATGAAACATAATTTCACCGCTACTTAAAATATCACGGGCAACTCCATTTCTCAGCTAATACTTTAGTTTTAATAGTATTTCACGGCTTCAGCTACTTTTATTCGTTTCATTGCAGCTTTTGTCGTGAATCAGTTTAAAAACGAATTAATTGCATTCTTTACACCAATTCATGAAGTGTTGTTTAGAAGCTTACAAAAACATTTTCCAATAAAGATTAACACCGGCCATGATCTCACATGCAAAGAATTATTTTATTACATGAGATTGTTGTATGGTGAAGTTTGTAAGCAGGAAAAGGTAAGTATTCTTAGTCAGAATATAAGTGCAAGTTGGGTTGAGAAATAAATGAAAAAATTGTGAGGGTATTGGTGCTGTTAATATTCTTAGTTCTGAGGCCTTATTGAGAAAAAATGTGTACCTGTTTCTTGAACGATGCAAACAGTCTAACAACGCATGGTTTCGCGCTTTGATGCAGTCAGATTGTTTATATTCGTCCTTATTCTTTGAACAGTACAACCGCATTTTCCTTTGTGACTGAGTGCTCGGACGGTACAGTGTTAGCTTGAGGGCGTGTGCAGGCCGCAACACATTTGTACTTCACCTGGTCTTGGCCAGGGTTGGACTCTTATCATGCGATTTTCGCGACCTACTCGTGGATGTAGTGTTGTACCAAGTGTTACGAGTTTGCGAACAATTGTGTTAAGAAAGGGTCTGTAATCTGTGATTCAGCCTCCAATGCCGTTATAAAACGTTCTTTGTCTTTTGTCATCAACCTGCGTTGTGCAGATAGTGTGTGCTTGTACTCTATGGTCTTCGTGCCTGGTTCAAACATTAAAATATTTAAATAAATGTAAACGTTTCGTAAGTCCCAAGAAATAGCAAGGAAGAGGCTCTGGACGAATGAGGTACCTTTTGCATTGTACACGAATTGCAGTAAAGCTACCTACATGGCCAATGTTAATTCTACAACCATTGGCAACTGCCAATCATAGTTTTTAAACATGGTGTTCTCTCAATCCTCCTTACTGGTTCGTCCCGATCAACAAGCTGCTCCACAATGTTTCTAAGACCTTTCGCGGATATTCCACAACCATACAAATGCAAACGCTCCACTTTTCCAACGATCACTGCCAGGGAAGCAGCGCATTCGTCGGTCACGTAGTTGTGATTTAGGTCAAGTACATCCATCTGCCAACAAAGCAGAAATCGGTATCAGACGTTCAAAACAATACTTCAATGAAACCACATTACGAAGTGCTTTGACTAAATGCACATTCATGCATACCGTAAGGTTGGTAGATAGCCTGAAACTATGTACTCCAAGTAAAAATTATTTGATAATGGTCAAACTTCACATAAGACATAATAACCGCTGTATCACGGAGAAACTTAGTAAAAACTTCAGAACAAGGAAACTGTTCATTTACTGCATTTCTTAAAAAACTTTTTCGCTCCTTCTGTATATCCATGTGTGCATCACAACTATAGTGTAATTTCAGGAAGTCATGCATGCAGACATTGCGTGTGGCCTATAATTTTGGGTTCAGGGCTCTATACAACCTGCCGTGGCGAGCGAGTGTTAGTAGTCATCAAGTTCAGCGTTCTTGCCTTTGAGGCCTTATTGCGAAAAAATGTGTACCTGTTTCTTGAAAGATGCAGAAAGTCTAACAACATACGGCTGCGCGCTTTGATGCAGTCAGATTGTTTATATTCATCCTTATTCTTTAAACACTACAATTGCATTTTACTTTTGACTGAGTGCTCGGACTTTACAGTGTTTGTTCGTTTGAGGGTGTGCATGCCACAACACATTCGTACTTCACCTGGCCTTGACCACGTTTGGACTCAGCATCATACTCTGAAAGTAGTGTTGTACCAAGTGCTACGGATTAGCGAATAATAGTGTTAAGAAAGTGTCTGTAACCCTGTGGTTCTGCCTCCAACACCGTTGTAAAACGTTCTGTTGTGCCTGTTTGTATGGACTTCGTGTCTGATTTCAAAATCAAAATTAAACTAAATTAAAGCTTCTTCAAAATGCGAAACAATAGATTTAATGATGCAATATAGGGAAAGCGTCTGCTCAAATTTCTTTATGGTTTATCGCATTGGTTGTTATTTTCAATTTGAAATAATGAAATGTGGCAAATATTTGATGAACAACAGATTAGCACTGTTCTTTTTCATAAATATTGTTGTCGTACGGGATCAATCTAACCGTGTGCTAACAGATGACCCAGCAACAAAATCTTTATCTTCAGAATTATGTTCAGGGTGAGGCGAAAAATTCTACTGTTAAATCTCAAACATATACATATTTATCTACGACAGCGCCATTAGTGTGGTTTCAGTAAAAACAATGACTTTGTTAAAAACCTAGAAATGAAGCAAGTAAAACTAATAAACAACACAACTGACAAACTTACAAACTCGCAGCAGTGCAGACAAATAAATTATGTTTCATAAACTTCGTCTCAATGTACAATAATATTTTCTTATATTAATTTGACTTTTCTGCAGTATTGGCTTGAAAAGGAAAACTTCAAGAAATGAGCTACAAAATAATGATTTAAACGTTTTCTGCCAAGTATTGTGTCACACACGTTCGTAGACCTGCTCAAGCAGAAAACAAAGTTACGTCCATACTCAGGTCCGATAAGGGAAAGCTGGGTGTTTCATAACCTTCGTTAGCCTGAAAGTAGCCTACTTCCAGTTAATTTGTATGCTAACTTTTCTACAGAACTATAGATCGATGTGCTTTACCGTTGAATAATGTTTCCCTGACCATTGTTGCAAAAATCAGCCTCATGTTGCTTATTCAAATAGAATTCAGATAAACATGAAATCAAATTAAAATTACAGTGACATTGCATAACATATGTCCTCAGATGCACGTTTCACAAATGCTTCCTGAGCTCTAAAGGTAGCACATTATAAC
>Ga0210059_1017494_pt1 | contig 10207 bp, 9 predicted proteins | sample Ectturendosymbi2_FD_188042 | JGI IMG/M metagenome (GOLD analysis project Ga0210059, IMG submission 188042) | Ecteinascidia turbinata endosymbiont from Florida, USA - Sample 2 (SPAdes) (version 2) | ecosystem: Host-associated > Tunicates > Ascidians > Unclassified | place: Key West, Florida...
AGGAAAGATGAAAGGGCCAGTTACATTTTGAGCATTGGGTCGTTAACTTCCTCCCTGAATCTGTTTGGCTATGGCAATGATGACATCGAATTGTGGTTTGTGAGCTTGACTGTTGCCTGCCAGTGGACGAGCATTGGCTACAGTAGAAGGGGGTAGTTACTGACACTACAACCTTGTCGCCTGCTGATACACCAGCGCAGCAACATGAGAACCACTGCTTACAGGAGCTGCATTCAATTTTTGCTTTTTCCTTGGGTCTCTGACAATGGCTGCATTTTCTACTAGTCCCAGGCATTGCAGAGAATTGAGCCAATTATTCATATTGTTCCTCGACAAATGAATCCATTTGGGGATAGTGCTTAATATATGAGTATGCTTCCGAAGGAGGGATAATCCACAACTGGTGTTGATGGGTCCATAGTGGGTACACCAGTCTTTAGGACAAAGGCTTGTTCAGCAATCAAGAAAAAAAAACTAAAGAAGAACTTATTCAAATAGAACTCCAAACTTAAGACCCTAAACCTTATTCAAATAGAAAAAAATTGTGTAGAAAAATACTGTACTTAAGTTGGTTGGGCGCCTGGTCTGGTGCCAGAGGTCTAAGCCCAGTATTATGAGACGCGACAGTTGTGGACTCATTAATGCCCACCACTTGCCTTTACTTCAGTGCATAGCTATTGCCTTTTGAATGTTTGTGCTTGCTGTAAGTTTTGTTGTCCTCTTGTGCAGTGCTAATTCGCTCATTAATAATTGGGATTGTAAGTTCTAAGGCTGTAAAAAAATATAGATGCATTATGAGTCAGGGCCACAACCATAGGCGTCAACTGGGCAATCGGCCTTTCCCGAAATTTTCAAAACATGTTTATTTTGTTAGGTACAACATCAAGTTACAATAATTTCGCCCCCTCTCCCAAAAAAACATCAACTGGTTGCAACCCTGTGGTGAGTGGATGTGTCATGACACCATGAAGGAATTGTTATCTTCTTATCTTAGAACAATTATCTTACTCATACAATAACCATACTGTTTTTCATGCACCCTTTTCCTATTGACAGTGGCTACAGAACTGCCTGTGAATCTTCACAGTTGAAATCTTATTCAACCGCAACCTGTAATGTGACAGTAATGCACGACGAGAGTGCAATAGGCTTGGTAGAAATGTAGTAAACAAAAGGTAAAGCCTAAACCTAACTGTAACCCTAACATCATGGGTGTTGGAAGGATTTTTTGCTAGGGGAGGACCAGTAGGGGATTTTTCAAAAATTTTATAGGGGGGTGAAAAGTGGTGAAATTGTTTTTACCCACTCAAAACTAAGAAGATAACCTTTTTTGATCCAATTTTAAAAATCTGGGAGGGACCACTCAAGACCATCCCCTCCCAATGCACATGGCTAACGCCAACCCCTAAAGCTAAAGTTGTAAATTATGAAAAAAGTAAAGAAAAACTAGTCTCATGAATTGAAACGTGCAAACGTTATTACCAAAACCAAAGTTGCCATGGTGAGAGCCGAACCATAAACCATTGGCACAGCAGATGCAAACACTACCATGACGGTGGAGCTTGAGTGACAAACTCAGCATTTCATTCAAACCATGTCATGTGAGGCGGTTCCTTAGACACTTCCTTTCCTATTGGATAAATACGGAAAACCTTTTGTAATCCGTTGCTATATCAAAAATGTATGATTGATTATTATGATCTTGACTTCTTAACCTTATTCGGGTATGATATGTGTAGTGCTCTCACTTTTAGGGATTTTGTCCCTAGATTGGAACTTTTGACCCTTTTTAGGGATTTTTAGAAAACATTGAAAATATGTAAAATGAATCATTTCAGTTTACTTTGCAAATCATGTTTGGTTCTATTTTTGACACTTATCATGGTGCTCCGATTTTATGCTACACCACCACAGATTTATGGATTTTTTATGCAAAATAGGGATATTTTGGTACTGTTCTTGGGATTTTTGGAGTTGCATTTGCGAGAGACCTGGATACATGCTCTGCAGGACATATATAAAAGTAATCCAACTGTGGTACCTCATCATGGTCCATGGGTTGGGTAACTGTGTTGCTTACTCATGGTCTGTTTTCTGTGTTGATACAAATTGCTTTTTGCCTCTGCTATGTGGCTTTGTTCTATGATGTCTTGGTTACTTTACTGCATGGCTTTCTTTTTCATTACCTTCAATGTCACTCATTTCTCTTACCTACTTCATCTCCAGGATCTCACCGACATTGACATCAGTCTTATTCCTAGGCCCATAATTCCTTTAAGCTAAATTGTGGAGAAGTATGTTTGTTGACATGGACATGACTCAAAGATGTGTGTTAGGCATATTTTATATGTCATGGCAATATGAATCAACTGTTATTGTTTCTAGACCTATGTACTTCACTCATCAACTAACTATACTTTGCTTTTCATGTACCCAACACTTGGAGCCTTATATTTTTTTATATTGGTAAACCTTTTGTAATCTGTTTCCACCCTTGTCTTTTCAAACATATCAGATATGGGTCATTGTTCTTTGCCAAACAGCACAAAAAATCAAAAATTGTCACCACTAGTCACAGACTTTGATGAAAATTTGTCAGCTTATAGAGCAGATCATTCTGAGCGAAATGACACCAATTTGAGCAAAATCAGGTCAGTGGTTAAAAGATATAAGAGTTTGAAAATTGGCTGTTTTTGTGATCAGTCATGCATGAAATTTTATTAAAACCTTGACATTTGTCTTCAAAGTTTAATAAAATCTTCATTTTCATAGTTAGTAAACTTAAATTTAGTTGATAGGTAGTCATGGTTAAATTTTTTGCATTTCCGGCTTATGCTCACTTAGATCATATGTTGAGTGATTTTAGAGGTGAAACTGCAAGCATACTTTTTGAAAATTACTCAACTGTGACCTAACTTTGGGGCTTGATTCTGAAAAAGGCTATCTCTCAATTTTTTCAAGTAAGGTATCATTTGAAAGCTCTGAATGTCCTTTTTCCAATGATGATGAAACATGTTTGTGTATTTGTGGTTTTGGTTATAATATTGAGGAGAATGTATGTGTTACTTGAAAAACAAGTATTTTAAAGAAATACATGTTGTTTTCCAAGTGACGCATCTGTCGCATGTGGATACATGCAAACACTATGAGTATGAAGGAATACCTCTGAAAGTTGGAATTAATCTTTGTAATTAAAGATTACGCACGTAGATGTGCACTGCTTGACATACATACATCTGTGGAACTCCATAGTGGTCCATGGGTAACTGTTTTGCTGCTTCATTATCAATATAATAAAAAATTTTTATTTAAGCAGAAAGTAGTGCTTTAAGCAATAAAAGAAAAACAAAAAGTGTAATCAAGACATTCCAGACGATCTGTAGATACAATACGGCATAAACATATAAATGAAAGAAAAAGAGCATGAAGGGTTGAGAAAAAGATACAGCAACACTTGTGTCTATCTGTATGTTTGTGTATGACTAGACCTATGTTTGCATCACTTTAATCGGTAGCTGATAGCCAAGTCAATAAAATGCTTGTTTCTCCACAAACTATCTTTTATCGTGCTTTTATGGGTGAGTGCCTAGTTTTTCTATCAATAATTCCTTGATATGTCTTAGTTAGCATTTGTAAGTTATGGCACGTTGGCAGTTCCCAAGGGCGCATCCACAGGGTCTGTTTTGCTGTTAGTGTCATGAACAGCCTCTTACAGAGCCCTAGGTACTCAATATTACCACCAATCAAATATTACATGATACTGGTACTGCATTTCTCTAATGAATAGGCAATAGCATTTCCCTTTCTAATGTTGCATGGGATTATCATGAAGCAACGGCCTTCATTGCCTTGTCAAATAGCATTTATGCAATAACCTGAACCAATCTACGTTGAGATGTACATTGAATGCACATGTTTCAGAATCTACTGTTCTGTCTCTACCACCAGACATGCATGGCTATTTGACGGATATCACATTTGAGAAACGAAAGAGAAAATATGTACACAAACAAGCCAAAATGGAGTCACAAATAAATGTACCATAGCAAAAATAAAAAGCATGCATTGCTATTTTGCTTTATGGTGGGAGGACACAGTCCCGAATCACAATCATTTTATTTTGCAGTTTAGGTCTGAGTTTTATCTGGTGTTGCATTTGCCTGGTTTATTAAGATTAAATAAGGTTTAAGCCTACTTCCATATCATGTCAAGAAGGTGTTTTGTTTCCATTAAAGCTGTATTTTCACAATTAGTTTCTCATATAGAAAAGAGAGACAGCTAGCCTCACAAATTGTACTCGCATTACCTGAACAAAATACTAGTGAAGGGTATTTCAAAAACAGTTTTATTGGTATGAACAGTTGATGACCTTGGTAGCAGAGCAAGAAGCCTTGTACTAATTTCTCATAATTCATTTTTACAATGCAAAATCATCAGAGTAGTTGCACTCAGGTGTGTTTCTCCGCAGTTTATTCACTATTTCCTGCATATTTTAGACAACCTTATCTTGATAGAGAGTGCTCCACAGATGCAGCTGTGCAGATGATGGTCAGCATCAGTTTTATAAATGTATGTACCTACCTTTGGACAAACAGAGTTCTCATTGCTTTGTGGCTGATTTTTGCTGATTGTTCAATAAGCAATCTTTTCAGCACCATGTTTGTAGAAACAAAAGGCGATTGTGATGTAATAAATGCAATGTGACCAAAAACAAGTGATAACCTGGAAATCTTTCATTGTGTCATTTGATAATGCGACCAGTACTACTATCTAACAGCTAGTTGCGTTAGACCAGCGATTCACAAAGTGGGTTCCGCAGAACCCTAGGGTTCCATAGACAAATCTAAAGGGCTCCATGAGATATACTTTCCAGTTTTTAAGCAAAAACTGCTGATATGTCCTTTAACACTTTGGACGTGTGGCAGCTGCTATATCGTTTGATCTAGCTTTCCTCTTTCCCCATTTTGTTCATTGGTGATGCGCAGTGTCATCACAATGAGCCGTATTTCATTTTCCAGGCTGTGTAATAGCAGCAATTTGGGTGAAAAAAGCATTTATGCTTACTTGGTAGTTCTGGCAGGGGTTCCTTGTTCATTTAAAATAACCATGCAGTGTTCCGCGAACAAAAAAGTTTGGGAACCACTGCGTTAGACTACTAGCCAAGTTGGATTGCATCTTCGGACACCTGTAGAAAATCTGGTTTTATTCTGAGGAGCATTATCAGAAGCTGCCCTTTTCTCCCATGTTTTGCATTAATCATGCTCTTTGATTTTCTTTCTTTTTGTTCTTTTTAGGTTTGGCTAACTTGTTGACCTGACGGTCATTGCCCAATCATTGCATTCTTTTCTTCAAAAAACAAACAAAGTGTTTTACACCACACACAAAAATACAACTGATTGATTCTTCTACGACAGACTAGAAACGATTTGCCTGTAACTCACGATACCTTTTGCAGGAAATAGATCTAAAAGCTGTTTCTTGTAAGGTTCAGACACCATCAATGTTGTGTCAGTGTCACTGCTGGATTTTCTGTGAGTACAAGCATCTAACTAGCATATTTTTATGTTGAAAACATACCATAGTTGTGAAGTGTATCTTACCAGCACTGGCATTTCACAACAACCTTTGCATATTCTGCACTCAAACCAATTACACTTAATAAAACCTGTTGTTTTTTTGTTGCCTGTAGAGTAGTTTTCTTAAGACCTTCACTCATTCTTAATGCTGTTTGTTGATTGTAATTGTGGCTAACTTACCACAAGCACAGCTGTCAAGATGGTGTTTTCTTCTAAGCTGACAGAAGAAGAGAAGTTTCTGCAGAAGCAATATAAGACTTTAAGAGAGTTGGTAAGAAATTTTGATGTAAAATTTCTCATACCGTAAATAATAGGCTATGGTGAAGATTTAGTGAAAGCATTGTGTATTGCTTAGGCAGTTCTGCAAAGTAAAGTTTCACAACATGAGCGAAGCATAGTAGAGATAGTCTGCCTACCACAGATCTTTTACTTAGCATTTTCTGGTTTCTACACCATTCACGGCTATAAGCTAGGTAATTTCAAGCACGTCACATATGAGAAAAAACATTTTTTTGCACTTCCAAATTCATTTGTTGGTTATGTTGGTACAGCAGTGCACTGTCGCAACCTCTCCGTTGGCGTTGAATGTGTGATTCACCACGAACACGACGTGCGTGAAGAACAACACCACATAAATGTGGTGCGAACAAGCAATATTAGAGTGATCATGGCATGTGAACTCTATTGTTACTTGCTGCCACAGTGCAAAGCTTTGAGTACATGCCGCTCGGGCTTTTCCGATCACAACAGTACCAAATGGCCATGGTATTCACTGACTACATTAGTTCTGTGACTTCGGTGTAGGTCAAGTGTTGTTTTAAAATGAAATTTTTTTCCAGGTTGTGAGATTTGGTAACACTAAAAAAAACAGAAAATTTTTGACTTTATAGCATCATGAACTTGAAATGGACTTGCCAGCCTCATAAAAATGGCAAAGCCTTAAAAGCTTTTCATGCTTTATTTTGAAACAGTGCTGATTTTCTTAATCATTTCAAAAATGGATTGAAACACTAGTGGAAATATCTGAAATGTTTTAAAATTAACCATAAATACTTTTTTAAATGCTTCGTTAGTTTTCATGCAGTTCCTTTATGAAAAATTACCACTGTTCTATACTAATATTTCTGTTTTTATTTTTTGACCCTATCAGTTTTTAGAGACATGTTTTGTACACTTTTTATGTCAGAAACCTACAGTTCAATTAATAGGCTCTCATCACTTTCAAATTTCAATTTTGAAGGTGATTTATATGTGACATTTGACAGCAACAACATCTACATTAAATTTATTTTTGCGTACTATGCAATTTTTCACAAGTTGCTTCAGCAACTGTAATTTTTCACAATTTTCACAGTATATACAATTTTAGCCAGCTGAGTAGAACAGTGGTGGAGCATGTGCCTCCTGTGTTGATTGGATATATTTGATTTATAGTTGATCACATTTTGAAAATACTATTTGCCACGTGTAACCTTTCCAGTCTCATATCCTATGCTAATGAATGTGTGAGGAAAAGAATTTCATATGCAGTGCTGTGGAAGAGGTAAGACAAGTGTCAGCAGACTTGTGGCACCCTAGCTAGAGTACAAAGCCAGCATATTACGATTTATTTGGTAAGATTTTAGCTTTATATAAGAAAAAAAACTTGTTTTGAGCCACTATTCATTCAGTACTTTTTGCAACAATTCTGTTTTTCAGGTTTTGCTAGGTCATTCATGACCATGTTCAAACCAATCAAGTGATGCCTCAACGAATTTGATGCTAGTTCAAAAAATAAAGTTCAAGACCTGAATGTTTGAACCTGAAAATTTGTTCAGTTTGTACTTATCAGCAACTAGATGCAATTTTAGTTTCCCATTTTCCATACAGTTGTTTACAAATGGTTCTTATGAGTGGTAACATGTCCGAAGATCATCCCGGCTTTATTTCGTGTGAGAGTGTCACATTGCCTGCCTTGAATATTATTTGTTATTTCATGTTTGGCTCAGACAGATGGTCCATATCACAGGGACAATCAAAAGAAAAGGGTACATCAATATTAAGATACAACGCATCACGGGGTAGATGTTGTTTGGTACACACAGTCAATACTGAAGAGGAGCAAACACTGAAGCAAACCACTAACAATATCTGTTACATTCGGACATTGTCATACGGAAGCGTTTGTAACCTGAGTGTACTTGCACCACATGTGACAGGCATACATTGGCACAAACAGTGTGTTTGATGTGCTTGCCAATTAGTTCGGTGAAATCTGTTTAAAATGTAGGTTTGATATGAACTAGGTGTGGCAGTTGCTTGCTGGAAACTGCCGTTTTTACGAGCAGGTTTTCTCGGTCACTAATGATGTAAACATCTTTTTTGACATTTTTGTGCCTGAAACTTTATTTTGGTAAGTTGCTGTTGCTGAAAGAGTTTTTAATGACACAATGTTTGTGGAAGTTATTTTAGAAGATACTAATGCCAATCTAGCACATTGATTTTGAACACATTTTCGTTACATTTTTTGCAAGTAATTTCTTGTATTGGCCATATTGATTTTCTCTAATTTAGTTTTATTTTAAGTAATTTGTAAATTTTGTCGCAAAATCATGCAGAAAAAGGAGCTGAAGAAGCTCACCTTAAAGCGAAAGCAAGAAGATGCCGTTGCTAACGAAGGTGGCCCCGGAAGTGCTAAGCAAAAGAAAGCAATAATACAGGTTTGAACTCTCGTTGCAATCGAACTTAATCTTTTCCTTTGGTTGGTACAACATTTTCATACCACTGGTTCATTCGAGTTTGGTTCACGCCTCTTTTAACGATTTCAGGGAAACAAGACACCCGCCACAAAAACGCATGACTTTTCATCTGGCGGTCCGAACTACAATGCCAAACTGGTGACATCGGCTGATGCTGCAGCCAATACAGAAGCAGCAAAGCGGCTGTTGAAATCAGGCGCAATTCAACTCAAAGTCGAAACTAAAACAACTTTCAAGCGATCTTCTAATCTGAAGCGAAGACTTACTGTAATGTTTTTCAAGTGTCATATTGGTTTTCACTCCTGTTTGAACGTGGAACAAATTAAATGTGATTTTGTTCCGAATTTTTTTAGGATTCAGAACCACGTCGAAAACCGATTTTTCAACCAGTTACAACTGAAAGTGAAAGTGCTGAGGAAGAGACGCGAGGCACTGGAAAACTTGCTGAACCGAATGATTCGGTTTGTGTTCACTAGTTGTTTTGCGGTTGCATCTAATCTCACTGTGCGCTTAACCTTGTTGAAACTGAATTTTTTGTATTTTAGCAGTACAACTTCATGCGTTTGTCAAGCTTCACTTCATCGAAGTTGTTGCGGTTCAGTTTTCTTATTGTTGCCAGATGCCACTGCAAATGTCTCGAGAAAAGAGATTTTCTTTGTACTATTCACAGACTGCTACCACCCCGTCGTCCACTGATTCTCGTACGTCATCGTTCAAATCGCAGGAGTCGAAAGTCTCGAGGAAAAGGGGAAGAATAACAAAGAACCTACCTAAAAGAGGTAAACATACAAGAAAACTGTGAAAGCATGTTGCCCGTTTTGTGAGCTATTTCCTTGCTTTTGCTTGAATTCCTTAAAGAACAACATGAAAAGTGTTAATGTGAAGCATTATGAAATGGGGACTTAAAAGTAGTTGTCGGTCCAAAAAAAATCCAAAAGGTTGCGGCTTGAAAAAGTGATAATATGCTGCAATTGTGTTTCAGTAAATTTTTCTTTTAGTTGGTAAAATATAGCCGCGGTAAAAAAACTGCAATGAAAAACACCGAAAACATCCTCTGACCTCTGATTACTTATTATTGATGGCTTTAATGTAAGTCAACCATTACATTATCATTCCAACCACAGCCATGTTTTTCGTGTGTTGCCAATTCATCAAAGTTCATACGATGCAACGCGTATTTTTTCTCAGTATGGGTTAAATTTCTACCGTTTGTTTCCCTGCAGGTAACACTGTGTACGTGTACGGGTTTGTTTTAACGGAGAAGTTAGTAGAAGACCAATTCACGAAATTTGGAAATATCGTTGACGTAAAAATCGAGAAAGCCAAAAGGTCAGAGCAGAAGCAACCATAAAAAAAATTTTTTGTTTGTCTTTTTGGCTGTCAGTGCTTTTGCTGTGTGTCGAATGAAGGAGGATTGTTATCGAATACGTATCTGTTGCGTTATATCAGGGCTCATCAAACTATGGCCCGCGGGCCGCATGCGGCCCGCGAAATTGGTTCTTCCGTCACGCCGCGCTGTTCCACGAATACATTAAAATACAGTGATGCAGTCAACTATCGTTTATCCGGAATCCATGAAATAGGTCTGGGTCCCGTGAACAAGTTGCGCTGATCCCAAGGCAATTAAAAGCTCTCGGTTTTCTGTAGGCTTCAAGGAATCAGCCGACTGGGTTCTGCTTTCATCTTTTTGTGATGAAACAAACTTGCACATATCTGTGTTCAAGTAACTTTACTCCACAGGTGAAACAAGCACTTAGTTGAGTAAGACGTTACTTACAGTTTTAATTGTCACAGTTACTGTTGCGTGATTTATTCACTAAAGTCTTGAGGTTGCTTGCTTTCTCTGACCTTGCTTTAGCCTTTCAACGTTTCACCTGCTAGCATTGCTTGCAG
>Ga0210059_1017495_pt1 | contig 10207 bp, 7 predicted proteins | sample Ectturendosymbi2_FD_188042 | JGI IMG/M metagenome (GOLD analysis project Ga0210059, IMG submission 188042) | Ecteinascidia turbinata endosymbiont from Florida, USA - Sample 2 (SPAdes) (version 2) | ecosystem: Host-associated > Tunicates > Ascidians > Unclassified | place: Key West, Florida...
TTTTGAAATGAACAGTGGTGTCCACAACAACAAACCTTTCACAACTGTAGATCGGGACAATGACAGGTAATGTACTGCGAAGGTTCACACTTCACGTTTTGAAATGAACAGTGGTGTCCTCAACAACAAACCTTTCACAACTGTAGATCGGGACAATGACAGGTAATGTACTGCGAAGGTTCACACTTCACGTTTTGAAATGAACAGTGGTGTCCTCAACAACAAACCTTTCACAAATGTAGATCGGGACAATGACAGGTAATGTACTGCGAAGGTTCACACTTCACGTTTTGAAATGAACAGTGGTGACCTCAACAACAAACCTTTCACAACTGTAGATTGGGACAATGACAGGTAATGTACTGCGAAGGTTCACACTTCACGTTTTGAAATGAACAGTGGTGACCTCAACAACAAACCTTTCACAACTGTAGATCGGGACAATGACAGGTAATGTACTGCGAAGGTTCACAGTTCACGTTTTGAAATGAACAGTGGTGTCCTCAACAACCAACCTTTCACAAATGTAGATCGGGACAATGACAGGTAATGTACTGCGAAGGTTCACACTTCACGTTTTGAAATGAACAGTGGTGTCCACAACAACCAACCTTTCACAACTGTAGATCGGGACAATGAAAGGTAATGTACTGCGAAGGTTCACACTTCACGTTTTGAAATGAACAGTGGTGTCCACAACAACAAACCTTTCACAACTGTAGATCGGGACAATGACAGGTAATGTACTGCGAAGGTTCACACTTCACGTTTTGAAATGAACAGTGGTGTCCTCAACAACCAACCTTTCACAAATGTAGATCGGGACAATGACAGGTAATGTACTGCGAAGGTTCACACAAAAATCCCAGTTAGATAAAATTGGATTAGAAAGCAAAGTAATTTCTCAATAAGAAGCTTTGCTTTTGAAGAACAGATCACAAACGATTCGTTCAAGTGTTTTTCAAAGTGATTTGTGGCTTCACTCAAACGTGGTCGTGTCAATGTTTCATCCTCGTTGTTCAACTCTTTTATTAATTTCAGATGGCTGGGTGGCAACTGCGCTGTCACTTATGGTGGTGGTGGTGGTTGGTGGTACAACTCCTGTGCTTATGCTCGACTGAATAACCGATGGGGAGAAGGTCAGTCATTCCTAGGGATTGCCTGGCACACGTGGAAACAATGGACTCATTTGAAATCAAGCATGATGATGGTGCGATGCACTGTGTGATTGTTTGATGGCTCTGTGCTCAGAATGTGTAAATATAATCGATGGAAAACTGTCCTTCGCGTCAAACAAATTTGTTGTGTTCAAAGATTATGTAGAACATGTGTGCTGCGAAATGTTACGTATTTAAATCCTTTACGAAATAATGTAATAATTTACCACGAAAAAGCAAAAAAATGTTTCAGTCTCCGCTGGAGACAGGCAGTGTTTCTGCCCTTGGTCACTTTGGCCATGTAAAGGAAAATGTTGTCATGAGCCTGAAATTAACTAAAGTTCGTGGCCACACTTGCCACTTGTGCATTGAAAAATATTTGCGCAAAAAAGTCTTCTTTTAAACTTCCTGTGCGTTTTTGAGTTTTTGACGCCCGAGCGAATAAAATCCTTGTACAGTGAGAAACTGTTAACTGGCTCTGATTGATGCGTTGACTTTAGTCTGATAGTTCATTCACTCATGTCGTCAATTCAATTGTTAGGTCACAGTATGGGGCGACCTCACCCCTGGGTGTTTCATGCGCCAAAAGTCTTCTTTTATTATTTGAGTGCGTTTTTGAGTTTTTGACGCCCGAGCGAATAAAATCCTTGTACAGTGAAAAACTGTTAACTGGCTCTGATTGATGCGTTGACTTTACTGTGAAAGTTCATTCACTCATGTCGTCAATTCAATTGTTAGGTCACAGTATGGGCGACCTCACCCCTGGGTGTTTCATGCGCCAAAAGTCTTCTTATAATATTTAGGTGAGCTTTTGACGCTCGAGCGAATAAAATCCTTGTACAGTGAAAAACTACTAACTGGCTCTGATTGATGCGTTGACTTTAGTCTGATGGTTCATTTTCTCATGTCGTCAATTCTCTTGTAAGGTCACAGTATGGGACGACTTCACCCCTGGGTGTTTCATGCGCCAAAAGTCACATTGTGGGCAGGTGCTGGCTTCAAACGGGCCTCATTTTTAAGTCCGAACCCGGCCCGAGCCCGAAATATACTTTTGAAGCGCGATTTAGGCCGAAGGCCAAATTTATCAAGTGAGTGAGATATGTGCATAGCTTGTTTGTCAACGGTAATTTTACTGAATGTAATGTTTATCAAGAAGAAAAACTATCAAGGACGGCGACATGGTGCTACAAAGCAAATTATCTAGAATAGCGCCAAAGGCATGGAAGCCGGTTTATAGGTCATCGTTTCTTAAAACAAACCAAGAATCGCGTAAGTGATTGATCTTTTCGCAGCAACGCCATCGCGCGCTAATTTCCTCACCGCTATCGCCTTCTCAAAAAGATGGTGAGACTAATCCGAGCAGATAACAACCGAACGCAGCTGTGTTTGCAAGTAGAATTAGCTGAAGAAAAATCGCCATCATTTCACTCACAAAAGTCACCGCGTTAAGCAACAAATGTACATCATGGAAGAAAAAAATTGTTACACTTAGCGTTATTAAAAAATTTTGTGTGCCGCAATCGGCCCGAAACATTTTGACAAACGTAAGCCCGCAAGGCCCGCAATCGGCCCGAAACATTTTGAAAAACTTAAGCCCGACCCGACGTACAACCAGGGACGCCAGAACGGGGGTGCATTACTGGGGTGCTGCCCCCTGCCCTTTGAATTGGGTACAACGGGGGCACAGGTGTCCTTCACACAACAGTACCATAAGCAATCCCATGATTGATCAGGATCGACTTGAAACAAATTTATTGCAGCTATTCGCGCACACCGAAAATTCAGAATGGTTTTCTATAATTTTTGTTATTAGTTTTGAGGTCAGCATTGTTGCTAAACATGTAAATGAGAAAAGATTGACTACTATGGGTGCGCATTTGCATTGAACCCAAGCAAACAGTTTTGAACTCGGGCTAAACAGTTTTGAACTCCACAAATATTTGAATTGTTTGGTAATATTATGACAACAAAGTGATTGCTTTAATTAATCGCCGTGCAAACGCATTATATATGTTCAAAGAAGTTGTCAAGCAGAGGGTTGAAGATGTGTACATTATTAATAACGTTGGTACTCAAGAGAGGTGACCTACGATAGAAAGTGCTGTTTGCAGACACACAGCATTAAGCACCATTTGAAGCAAACAAAAACAATTACTAAATCAGTATCAAGTGCCAATGAAACACGAAACTTGGCACATTTTTATGACAACCAAGCAATCGTCTTCAATACGCGCAAGTAAGCTGGGCAATTTTCAAGAAAAGAATCATTTTCCTTACGTTTTGTACAGTTTTGTAAACATTAGACAGACAATGTTGTGTTAGACAGAAGACCCGCCTGTTCCTCTGGAAGGCTGGACTTGATTCCTGGTCAGTGTAGACATGAAAACGATTATTGCAGCCTTACCAGTCTCAAGCTCACGATCAGTGGTTGTGTGCAAAGTAAAGCTTCACGCGCGATGCTGCCACTGATTTTACCGCTGCTTCGCTTTTGCCAGTAGTAGCTGTGTGGCAATGGCGCAAAGTAAGAGGAAATGTGTATTTGTTGCTAAATTTCATACCAGTTCTTTGAGCCAGTACAATGATGTCTTTATGTTGGCGGTGAAACATGATTGAAAAGCCTTTGCCAATGTGAAATCACGAGTAGCGAATTTTGAACAACATTTTGGTAATATGGTAAAATTATTAAAATATGAAATTAATGAATATTTCAGCGGTGGGTAAGTAAGAAAAGTGTGCTTCTAATTAAAAGTTGCTGATGAATTTGATTGATGCAGTAAAGCAATATTAAAATAAAAATTGTTTATAGTGGACATCGGTTGAAATGAAACTCACTCTGTGAGACTCAATTACTGAAACATTTTTGTTTTTGACTTTTTCTGATTATTGGGTATTCGGCCAAAAAGTAGCAACAGCTGGCGATAGAAGGCTTGATACGGAGAGTTCAAACTCGTGACCTTCACAAAGTATTAACTTGCAACATGTCGTATACGTACCACAAAAGAATAAATATGCAATTATCAACATTTCATAAAACCGCAAATGAACCTGACCTAAAGGGAAATAGTGATGTTTAGAAAAGCAAGAGACAAAAAATTATGGCGTCACTTTTCACATGTTTATTTTACAAACGACTAGCACTGGTAAATGAAAAACTGTTAGCCAATTAAATAAATGGCACTACCTATGGTACACGAAAAGCGGAAGTGCTGAATAGCCTTATAATGAATACTATGGCCAAAGCAAACGATACAAAAGACATAATGCAAACGTTTCGATAACTTCTGTTATCATCATCAGTGCATAGCAAAAGAACTGCAGTGATCTTGCTACAGGTTCTTATTGGTCATTCAGGAGAAAAGCGCTGTAAATAATAAAAAACGCAAAAGGCTGTTTCGGTAGTGACGTAGTGGCGTGAAGCATACGTAGTCACATGAGTCAGCTGGATACGTGCCAATGGTGATGGCGCGTGACGTCACGAGTAAAGCATGAAGCTCTGTTACAAGTTTAAAATGCATAGAGGCATCGACGGGATGCTTACAAACTTGTTTGTGGCCGGCGTATGATATATTCGTACTTCGATTTCGGTCTGAAAAACAGCAGTTTTCGGTTGCCTTACCAACGCCCTAGCTCCTCCGCCGATTGCGCAAGAGAGCTGTTCAATGGCTCAAACGGATTGGCCAGTCTAGTAGATTACACTCGAGAAAAAATTTTTTGGTTGGGGGGTGCGGATTTTTTGTGACTGACGTCATAAGTAAAGTAGTTTTAGGGTCATTTTGGCTCATGTTTCCTGGCCTAGGGCCCAATCGCTAGGCCAAAGTGTTTCGCTGAAGTTTTCAATGGAAACTAGACTCGAGTCCGAGTCTTTTGAGCCTTTGATCGACTTTCTAGCATTTCTGGTTCAAAAGTTATGATCTAAAACAGTGGTTCTCAACCTTTTTACACCAGCGGACCGGTAAAGAGAGCAAAAATTTTTTACGGACCGGCAGCATACAATCCCAATGAGTGCAACAGATTACCGTAATCATTTTGTAAACCAAAGCTGTTTTATACTTAATGCAACGCATTACTTTGGTGAACACGCAAAATTCGAAGCAATTTATTAAATTTAGTGTTAAATCATATCTGCTGTATCCTTCTAAGTGTGCCAGATAAACATGGCTGCAATAAAGTTTCAGAAAGACGATGTTCTGCGTTGGCATCCAAACGATTTCTCTGTGTGGTTTTGAGCTAATGCTGAAAGAGTTTTCTCGCATAAGTTCTTGAAAATACCACTAACATTTTGATTGCATTAAGACTGAGAAACGGATATTCGCTTTCAAGAGATATCCAGAATTGAGACAGTGATTCATTTTTTATGTCTGAGCAGCAAAGTAGTATCGCAGCACATTTCGAGCAGACTTTCTTCATAACAGAGATTAACTTTTCATTTATTTACATCTTCAAGGAAAGGATTGTTCATATAAAGGTTTCCAGTTCAAGGATCTTCATGTGCAGGAAAAAATAGTCAAAGTTGTTAGCTAACTCCTTCAAACGCTGACTCAGGATGTTTAATAACTCCTAAACATTTAAAATCAGAACTTGTCAACAATTGTTTAAAGTCGAAAACACCTCTGTATATCCCTTCTGTACAAAGCTATCTCAAAGTCCCAGCTCCTTTTTAAATACGTCTGTCGTGTTTCTCAATGCAAAACTATTTATGCAAAACCGCTGCAGAGACCTATTAGGCTTTTTCAAATGGCAAAATACATCCACCAGGCCCCTAGCACGTGAGCTCACTTATCCAAACTTCATTCAAAAGAAATTTTGCTAATGGAGAGTTCCTTTTCTTTAACAACTGTTTTGTTTCTCACTTGACCTCAACAAGACGCGAAAGAACTTGTCCTCTTGAAAAACATCTTACTTCCGTATGGAAAAGATGTTCAAACTACGAGACCATATCTTCGCACAGTGTTTTGAATACTCCGGAGTTCAAGACTCGACTTCTAACTTCATTAACATTTTTCACCACTTTGTGTAGCACGTTTTGCGAATCAGTAGGCGGTTTCGTTCCAGCTGAATGCTCCCGGTGGATTATGTAGAGTAAGCAGCATTTCTACACCAGGCAGTCAATGCTTGCAGTTCCATCTATGCACACTCTGACACAGTCTCCCCAGCAGTCTATATCTTTCTCACTAAAATATTCGTTAAAAAATCTAAAATCCGGTGGCACGTCCTTGTAAGTGAAACACAGAGTTCTTCCTCGAATTTTTCCTTTCCCGTATAATGCACGAAACAAAGAAGAACGGCCCAATTGCGCACGTCAGTTGACTCGTCGAGTTGAATTGCAAAATATCTCTACTTCTTTTACTCTTAAACCTGCTCCTCGACATCTAACATATCTTCAATACTTCGCTGAACTGTGTCATTAAAAGTGGTATACGCTCAAGTTTTTGAGCTGCTTGAAGAGTCAAAGCTTCTTTAGCTATGAAATAGGATGCAAGGTTTTAGTAACATTTCCAAAAGGGTGAATGTTTCAGATATTTCAATAGAACACAGATCCGATACATTAAGAAAAGACTTTTCAACAGCTTTCATCGTTTTATTTTCTTTTTTTGATTATTCATCTTTCTGAATAGTCTTTGGCTTGCCTTGAAGATTGCTGTGCTTGGAAAGAAAGTGACGACTGACGAGCATGTTAGGAAGGTTTCATTGCATCGTTAGATAAATTTGGGAACATACAAAACATAAGGGTCGCGGCATTTGTTTACTACATGGAGCTACAGTATAGCTAAGTTGCAAATGTTTTTTATCATATTGACTGGCAATTCTTTTCGTTTTTTGCTTTCTCCTGCTTCTGTCAACATATCTGCACATACTCTTTTTGCAGTTTGTTGTAAATTTGAAGTACTGGTACTTGGTCATGCTCACTTTGAGGGTTGTCCCTTTCTGAAAACTGACATTTGTCCTTTTCAAAAAACGGCAAAATTCTCTGTTGCTTTGTTGACTACTGTTTCAATTTTCCGCAATATATGTAGGCTAATTCAACTGCTGCAAGTGCCTTACCATAGGTTTATGATAAAACTTTCAGATAATCGTTTCGAAAATTTCCTAGTGGTCACCTAAGCTAAACCTCAAAAAGCCTGCTTACTACCAATAACTGCCATTGTACTTTCTCAAGTACAAAATAGTTATGAAACTGCACAAGAGTTTTGTTTTACATGGGAGTATCCACTTTATTCAGTCACAACAACATGTCGTTGTCCACGATTTTACCGAATTCAACATAAATGCTAAACATTTTCAGTTATTTGAAGGTAAGTCAAAAAAACCTAGGTTGTTTTGCGAACCGGCAAAAAATCTACGCGGACTGGCACCGGTCCGCGGACCGGCTGTTGAGAACCACTGATCTAAAATAAACAAATTAATTAATTAATTAATTAGCTAATTAGTCAAATATTTTTACTAACTAACATCGTAACTTTTGAACCTGAAACCCCAGCAGGTCGCCCAAAGTATCAAACGGTAGCCTAGTTTGCAGTAAAAACTTAAGCGAAATACTACCACCTAACGGTTGGCGCCCAGGGCCAGGCAAAGTGGGCCAAAGTGGCCTAAAAGTCCTCCACTTATGACGTCACTCAGAAAAAAAAACCACCCCCCAGGCAAAAATTTTTTTTTCGAGTCTAGACTAGAAAACTTGCTGCGTCTTTTGACACTTCGACCAGGTCCGTAACCCAAACAGGAGCGGAGATATTCCTGTGCAAAGACAAGTGATTTTAGGTGTTTTTTTTGCGAAAATCCCCAAAACCACCCAGACTCAAAGGTGTTAAGCTCTGGTTTGTTTTCTTGAATCAACAAAGATTAACCTTTCTCCCAGGTTCTTACAGTATAAACTTTACAGGTCTAACTTACAGGATGCGTGCTGCGTGCACTCTTGTCGCAGGTATCTGTTGACCAAGGAACTTAACAGACGCCGCCAGCTTTTGGTGGCGGCCACCAATTTTGAGAAAGAACAACGTCTTGTTCTTTTCAAGCAGGTTGGCCGCCTCGTGTCTGGCCCTGTAGAAAAGTTCTTACTTGCTAAGAGAAACCAAGATGAACGAGATTTGCAACTCGTTCATCAAAAGAAGCTACAAGCGCTTGGCTTGTCAATTAACAAAGATTCTTTACAGGTTGTACGCAGTTTTTCTAACCGGGTTCTCTCTGTTTTTGAAACAGAACAGCTGAGTAAGGGCTTGGATTCTTGCTTTTTTCCCACCAAGCTTCACCTCAACAACATCAGAGCTGAGTTCCAACGTGTTTATTCTGAACTCAAACGTTTTTTTGTCGCACGAGATCTGCTGGTTTTGAAGCAGAAACTTATGTCTCTGTATGGGCGCTACGTGTCCACATTTTTTCACGAACGTAAGAGGCATACCTGTGCTATGTCGGAAAACGAAAGCAGTGCGTTGCACGCATTGCGCAAAGACAGCAACATCGTCATAAGTAAACCCAACACGGGCAACAGGTGGTGGTTTTGAACCGCGCTGACTACGTTGCCAAAATGCAAACTATACTGTGTGAAACTAATAAATTCCAGCCCTGCAATGACGATAACAATGCCGCTAACCTTCTTAAATTTCAGAATTGCCTGAGGCATCTCAAGGGTGAAAAGGCAATTAATGAAGACACGTACAGGCAGATCTATCCAACTGCTGCCTACACACCAACAATGTACAGTCTTCCTAAAATACATAAGCCTGATATGCCTTTACGACCAATTTTGTCATCTATAGATAGCTTCAGCTACGACTGTGCCAAGTGGCTGTCCGACTCGCTGTCGGAGCTCCGCCCCCATGAGACCTGTGCAAAAGACACTAACGTTTCTATTCTTGCTTCAAGACCGGTCTTCATCAGGAAAGATTATGACGTCATTTGACGTAACCAGTCTTTTCACTAATGTGCCGGTTGATTTTACCATCAATCCAATCCTCGATTCTATTTTTCGCAGGAATGACGAGTTCAACGGCCTGAACAGAAGACGTATGAAGAAGCTGCTGGAATGGGTTGTGAAAACAACTACGTTCCAGTTTAATGGTCGTTTTTATCGACAGATCGATAGCGTTGCTATGGGCTCACCTATAGCACCGCTAATGGCTGACGTATGCATGAACTACGTCATAGATCAGGTCTTGGCGGTGACACCACCGCAGAGTCGACCAGACCTGCTTTGCCGCTACGTAGATGACCTCTTTTTACTATTTCCTAACGAAGATTCTCTCAACAGGTTCTTCACCAATATTAATTCTGTTCACAGTAATATTGTCTTTACCAAGGAGCTAGAAACTAATAATTGCCTCAACTTTCTTGATGTTTTAATAGAGAAAACATCAACAGGTTTCATTACTTCTACCTACAGGAAACCCACCCATACAGGTCTTTACTCAAAATGGTCGAGTTTCGTTCCGTTGCACAGGAAACGAAACCTTGTCAACTCTCTACTCTGCCGCGCTTATGACATTGCCAGTTCCTACCAACTGGTACACACGGAATTTATGAATATTAAGCGAATGTTGTCTCGCAACGGATACCCCGACAATTTTTTGGACCGTTGCATTCAGCAATTCTTAAACAGAAAATACGTTGTCACGCAACAACGTGATGCACCGGCTGAACCCTCTCCTTCACACAAATATATTTCATTACAACTACCGTATCTGGGTTCTATATCTAATAACATACGAGAGGAACTCAACAGCTTCATAAGACACAAGGCTGTAGTGAACATGAAGCTACGTTGTTTTCAAAGTACTCGAAAGCTTCAAAGCTGGTTCTCTGTTAAAGACCGGCAAGCTTTACTAAACCGGTTTAACGTTGTGCACAAGCTTACTTGCTCATGCAGTGCCTCCTACATCGGGCAAACGCAACGCAATTTAATAAATCGTATAGAAGAGCATCGAACGTCACGAAGCTCTTCAGTATGCAGACACTTGCAAGCCAACCCAGATCATCGGGTTGACTTTCACAACCCTGAGGTCATTGGCAGTGACAACAATTGGCGACGGCTGCAGATTCTTGAATCTTTGTTGATTCAA
>Ga0210059_1017496_pt1 | contig 10207 bp, 5 predicted proteins | sample Ectturendosymbi2_FD_188042 | JGI IMG/M metagenome (GOLD analysis project Ga0210059, IMG submission 188042) | Ecteinascidia turbinata endosymbiont from Florida, USA - Sample 2 (SPAdes) (version 2) | ecosystem: Host-associated > Tunicates > Ascidians > Unclassified | place: Key West, Florida...
CGAGCTGTCGAATTGTGGCCAACATGAGTTGTTAGCTGCGCACCACAAAGAAGCTCAAAAAGCAAGAGAAGTCTTTAGAGAAGATTGCTCGAAAAATTGCACACTTACTTTTGATATGCAAAAAACACAACCACTTCCTCACTTGCAAACTGATAAAGTTTTTTACCTGCGGCAACTGTGGTTCTATAATCTTGGAATACACCACACTGCTGAAAAGTAAGGGTATATGTTTTGCTGGGTTGAAGGAGCAGCCAAACGTGGAAGTATAGAAATGGGCAGCTGTTTGCTGAAGTTTATACAGCAAAACTGTTCTACCTGGGACGAACTGGTGTTGTGGTCTGACAGTTGCGGTGGGCAAACTCGTAACTGGAACATCATGTGTCTTTTGTTGTCTATCGTCAACGACGATTCTCTTCAGTTGAAAAAAATCCCTCACAGATTTATGTGGAGTGGTCATTCATACCTTCCAAATGATTGTGATTTCAGTCACATAAAGAAAAGAAAGAAAGCAGCTGTAGCTATCACAAGTCCTCAGCAGTATATTCATTTAATGAAATCTGCACGCAAGTCAAAACTGTATCATGTTTACCAAATGGAGAAAGAAGATATACTGGACATTTCAAAGCTTACAGGAAATTATTCAAAACCAAAAAAAGATTCCAGAGATCAAACGGTCAAACTTCTTCAAATGCATGAAATGATATACGAGAGAGTCTTTTCTGGATACCATTACCGGCGTTCATTCTTTGACAGCGAGGTAACCACAGTGGAAATTCAGGATTCCAGGCAACGCAGCAGCAACTGCACTATCACTTCATTGCCTATGGTATACCCTGATGGAGTTCCAATAACTCACAAAAAATACCAGGACCTTCAAGAACTTATTAAGTACGTTCCACCTGTTGATCAACACTGGTTTGTTTCACTGAAACATGATGCTTCCAACAACGATCCCGTGCATCCGGACTTGCAGTGAAGACTGTCTTCTCAATGTTGTGTTGTTACTTCTGTTCTTTTCGTTCAAATGCAAGTTTTGCCGCTTATACAATAAATGTTTGGTGGTGGATATTTATGCTTATTTTGAAATTTATTCCAGATAAAAAAATCACAGATTATTGAAATTAACTGCATCGGGCAGCTGATTCATGAGCTCCTTGAAAGACAGCCTGCCACAGCCAATGTTTTTTAATGCTCAATTTCATTTTTGTACCTATCCAAGTATACTTGGTTCAAAAAATTTGGTAGTTTGACGAATGGTATGGTGGACCAAGTGCTTTAAATGAAAAACTCAGAAAATGATGACGTCACACAATGCTAAAACAGTTTTGACCACAAAGCTCTCAAAGCAAACTCATGGTTTGGTAGTACTTTCAAGGGAATTTAAGCGATCTTCACTCAAAAAAACGCTTTCGAAGCGCAAAACTTTAACCTCATTTTTCTAAAAACTATGATATTTGACTTGGTCCAGTCTACGATTAGGTGTAAAGCGTGGCTCTGACGTAACAATGTTCCCATGTTTTCAGTTTTCACGAGTTTGGGCGGGAGAATTTTATACAACATTCTGTCACTGTAAAGGCGATTGCAACAAATTTACAAGTCTCGCACACGGTTGAGAAGGCGTCCGGGACGTATTTTTCCAACACGCCATAAAAACCAACATGAACACTAACCACTGCATGATTCCTGTCCTCTGGACTTCTGCTTGTGGTTTCTAGCAATCTGCGATAGTTCCTCGGGCCAGCTCATGTCAACATTGCGAACTGAAACAGAGTGGCAAAAAATAAAGCTCATTCGGTAAATTAAAAACCGCTACGAATGGCAGAAATTATTCAACATTACCGAGAGGTTAATTCAACGCAGGCGAAAGTTGTAAGAAATGACAAATTTATCATCAAAATTGGAAGTGGCACAAGGTCTTGTAAGCAAAGGCGTAAGTTGGACTTTTCAAAAATAAGGTCGCAGAGTGAACGTTCACATTCCATTTCACAGGCCTGGCAATGGATTTTATGACACTTGGCAGATACAGTATAAATCAAAGTTGTAATTTTAATTTACCCTCAAGTAGAATGCGACCATTGTTCTTGATGTTAAGAGATTCTAGGTTGACTGATTCTTCCTCAAGCAGGTCGGCGTTGTTCTGCAAGTCATAACATTTGTTTCAGTATTGTTGTAGTTGAGCGTCACCGGGTGGTGACGGCTTAAAAGTTTTATTGGTCGACAGATAGGTTGTCTACGAACTAGCATGTTTCAAAATTTGGTCTGTCTAATCAGATGACGCATTAATCAACCTTCGCCTATCAAATACCAGGTTGAGCTTAAGCAACAGAACTTCAGCCTTTGCTTTTGTTAGCGAGACGAACAAGGAATTTTCTATGAGGTGTTTCTTCTCCAAGCTTTTTACAAAGGACAAGGACGAGTTCTCCGTGGGGGCTTCGTTTCTTGCCAGCAATAAATTTAACTGGCAAGATTTTCACTTAAGGCTGTTGACGCTGTTTTCTCGGTTGGCTGAATTCGTTCCAGTTGATGATGGTGGGCTTTTCAAAAAATGAAAATTATTAGTACAGGTAAATTGATGGTACCAGTTTTTCAAAATTTATCTGCTCCAGCTAAGTTCCTCATCACTTTAAAATTTAAGCCCTGCACCAGAAAGTTTTTGAATGTTTGAACACAATGTTTCAAATTGCGTGCTGTTTTGTGTACAACGCAGTACCCAAGTAAAACAATCCACAATGCTAACTGTTACAACAGGCAAGATTCGTAATACGTTTTCAAATCTTCATACCCTCGTTTTTGGCATATGACACTAAATCTACCGGAGAAAACACCATGAAACTACTTCTGAAGCAAAGTCTCTGAAAATCCTAACTCTGACTATAAATTTTCTAACCCTTGCGTGAAAGCGGTGCACCACCAACCAAATTGTTTATTGCGAACAGTAACTACATCATACACGGTGCAACGGGCAAAACGTTTTGTAAGGGGGGTAACAGAAAGCCACTGAGAAACGTAGCCTGGGAACCCGTTTGCCGTTTAATGTTATGTACCATAGGCGTTGCCAGGGGGGGCCATGACCCCCCTCCAATTTCTAGCATATCTTGTCATTTTGTGCTTTGAGGTGGGCTGTCTCAAACGAAAATGTTGCTCCCTTAAAGTCCCCCCAAATTTTGCCCCCACCCCAATTTTGGGCTGGCTACGATACTGTTATGTACTTGGCCACGTCTACTTCAGGTGCGAATGCTATAAAAAGTGTGGCAATGTTTTGAAACATCCAAGAAATAGGCATTGCGGTGCTTGAGAGTTTCAATCAACACACTGACGAAAAGCTTCATTTCACCGAACATATCAAGTGACAAGCGATGCATTTGCTGAAAATATTTGAAGTATTTTAAACTTAAATCAACCACAGTCAAGGAGTGGTGCAGCCAGCACGTGGCACTAACTAAGATAAGAACCCTGCTCGTAACACACGGCATAACAGCTTGATCGAACAAAATATACTGCCGGTATACAACTTCGCGAACGTCGTCAGAGCGTCGCGCAAAAAGAGATTCTCACTTCGTCAAGTAAATGCCAAAGCCTCATATTATCCGATGGAATACGAAGTCGCTGAGAAAGGAAGGCCGCGACCTGACCGACCGTGTGCCTTTTGCTGAAGGTCGCTCTGTGCATGACGTGTCGCTTCGGTGTTCCGCCATTGCCTGAAACGACACAGAGTTCTGTCCTTTGCACCTGGAAAATGCCCGTCGATGAGCTTCCATCGCAATGCTCACTTCAGGTACAAGGTATCCGTGTGTTGCAAATAATCTCGATCTTAACCTGATGGTAAGATCAAGACTTCGTTCCTCTCCTACTGTCAGATCCTTGTATGACAGTGAGTGGATGAAATTATAGTTGGGGCGCTGTTTAAGTGCTTTGCTCCATTGTTTCTCAACGTGGGCCCTCAGGCCCACAAGTGGGCATGTGGATTTTTAAAATGGGCCTGTAGTTTTCATTGAGCCTACAGTGGGCCCCAAGGAAAATGTATGGCTGAAATTCTATATTTTATCTGCTAATGCAAATTTATGAAATCATGACCTTGAAGTTCAAGAGAATACAAACCAATTATGCAGTATAATTGGTTTTCGTTGCAAATGTGTGTTTTCTAAAACATTTCCATGTTACTCGAAATTTTTATGAAAGGTTATGTGGGCCTAAGATTTCTTTTAACGCTGAAAATGGGCCACAAGAGAAGAAAGGTTGAGAACCACTGCTTTACTCCTCTCTCAGTGTTGATTGTGTTTAGCATCTAACACTTACTCTGTAATGCGCTATGGCTAACCATTTTTGTGCTCTTGTGTTATTTGATTACCTTTGTGATATGGACCATGAGTCTGCGACAAATGCATAAATAAATTTAAAATAAACTATTCTGGCTACCACAACGCTACACTTCCATACCGAATAGCCCGATGCACGTTTTAGATTCCTTGATATACCAAACTACCATACGAGGGAAAGCACGTCGTCATCTCTGCGATTCTCGGATTTTACTATTGCAGAATTATTGAAAAACGTTTAAATACGGGGACGGTTATATCACGATCTATTTCGGGGATTCCCAACCGCGGTGCAGCGAAGACTTCGAAATGCGCCGCAAAATCCCGGTGAACACTAAGGTTTGATCGCGATCAGGGGCGTAACGATGGGGCCAAGGGGGCACAATTCTCGGGTACCGAATCACTGGGGGGACGTCGAAAAGTCCTAACCATGTCACAAGTACTTTCTTCAATGCAGTACATTTGGTTCCTAAAGACCTTATGTTCAAACATGGGGGCGCCAAACTTGTTTCTTGCTCCGGGCGCCATCTAACCTCGTTACGCCCCTGATGGCGATGCAGAGAAAAACGAAAACAAAGCAATCTTTACGGAAGAGTTGTCGCTGCAAGTAAATATATCAAAATTGCCGCTTATTTCTTCACATTCTTCATTGCTTGGCAACTTTAGGTTAAGCCCAAACTCCGTTTCGCTAACACGTTCAAGTAAGCGATATGTCAAAAGCAGGGGCGGAGTGCTGGTGTCGTGATATTGCATTCCGTGGACAACGTCATCATAACGTCGATTGACTCGAAACTAACAAGTGGCAACTATCGCAACAGGCCGCACCCGGGTCAGTGACATTTGACTGCTGTATGAAACAGAGGTCATGACATTTAACGCACTTTCAAGGAAAAGAGGAAAAAACTCCCAACTAAAGTACGCGAATCGGCAGAACAGCAGGAGCAAATGTGTGCGAAAACCGGAAACTTAGGATTTGCTTCCTTTTTACAGCGTGTGAAAGCTGCTCTTGAAGTGTACAGTCGTATTTACTACATGACATTCGACCAAGAATGTTGAATTACAAACTTACCAAAAACAAAGTGCTTTAAGACGTGAAAAGGCGAATTGACCATAGCTGCAATTGAGTTGGAACTGTACAAGGGGTTTTGTAGAGGTTGTTGAGTCGTCTGCATCTGCATGGAACAAATGCCATTGCACAAGTATCATATCAGCTTAGTTAGACCACCTGATCCGAAAACTTGATTGATTACAGTACTTTTTAAAAGCTCTATTGATGTTCCAACGCAAAGCGTGCTCGAATGCTTTTGCCATAAAAGCTAGCTCTACTGGTGTTAAAAACGCGATCGGATGCTCTTGGATATTTCCACAGCGGCGAACACACAACGAACGAAAAACGTTCGGATTTGTTTCCCGACATTCATCGATTTATATTACAGTAGCGTATTTCATCTTTATGCCGTCCGCCGCCCGGTTTTATTTGTTTTTTAGCGTCGTATCTTTTAACCAACGCTCGCCGCCTCGTAAGTTCTTGTTAGCGTGACGTCACCTGGAGCGCTTACGTCACTTGCTCGAGAATGCTCTTGCAGTTTCTTCTTTGCCCTGATAACTGTCGAAACGTTGGATAGTATTTTACTCATTTTACGTTTGAACACCAAATTCTACGGCTGCTTTTATGAAGTATTGTATCTGACACCCTGACATCACCGAGACGGAAAGTTGTGAAGAGAAAATGGTCTTAATCCAAATGAGGGTTTGATTTTTCCGGGGAATGAAAAAGCATGTTTTGACACACTGATTTGAAAATCTCTAGCAAAACAAGACGTTCTATGTGGTTGACGAGGTTTTGCACTCATTAAGTAAAATATTTCTACTTCGCGTTAAACCCACGTGGTTGGTTTTCTATATGTACAGCCGCTTAGTTGGCCAAGTCGAAAAAAATCTGTGACATTCCCTGCTTCAAAAGTGATGAGCTCCAAGCCTGAGCCGTTAAACTTTCGCATTTGTTCAGCGAAAGAGCTGAAGAGAATAGAAACGGCAGTGGCCTTAAGAAAAAAATGTGTTCATCATGGACAACGACTTGAGCCACCAAAACGGATCTGATATAATTGCTGTAATATTTTTCTTTCATAAATACCGCTTGACGTACATGTTGTTTGGGTTCACTATTCTTTTATATATTCGAAAGACAAGTTTGCCATATAAGCCGGGTCGGCCACCAACCCGCCACACTCACTCGTCAGTAACTGCGGTTGCCTTGACGACCCTTTTTCCTCATGCCCATCATAGACCAAGTCGTGCCAAAAATGGCCCCTGTACGAACAAATACCCACGCCTGCTAGGGGACCGGCCCACCCAAGGTGTTGGCATGAATTAATCCTACGCGGCAACTCAAGTGTTACGATTATCCAAAACGCCAAAAAGTCAGGGCTGAAAGAAGCAACCCAACTTACATGCCTAGCTAACATCAAGACGTATCAAAAAAAGGCACAAGGCACCATTGTTTTTCTTTACCAAGAGTTAGTTTTTAGTTGGCATAATTTTTCAGCCATTAGCATCAACTAGTTAGATGTTTCAGTCATTTATTTATTTGAGTAAACGTCTTTTTAATTTTTAATTTTTGAGTAAACACTTATTTCATGAGTCACAGTTTTTTGTCGCCACTAGTATTCTTGACGTCAGTCAGTTTGTTAAGATGTTATGATTTATGAGCTTGTGTTACGAAAATTTTTATTGTAGTCTTGAGTTTGTTTTTTCTCTGCTGTTACTTCAGCCTTTCAACTTTTCACCCGTAAGCTTTGCTTGCAATTTTCAGGACTGAGGATGCGTAATTTTACGTGAATTCGATTTCCTATTAAAAATTTGCTGATCGATTCCTTGCTTACACCCATCGTGGAAAGTACATACTTGAATAGAGATATGTGAAGTTTGAATCATCGCAAAAAGACGAAAGCAGATGGCAGTCGACTGATTCCTCGAAAGCATACAGAAACACTAGTGCTTTTAAGTGTCTCCAAAAGCAGTGCAACTATCAGCCACAATATCTCATATAATGCCCGAAAACTGCCGTAGGGAATGCCATAATTCAGCCCCAAGTGTAGACTTGCAGATCATACATCCAATAGTTACGCGAGGCTAAGAGTTGCGCATGATCTTCACTCGCCAAAAATACTAAAAATCGAGCCTGAGAAAGTTGCGGCAAACCACCGAGACACCATTACTCGCTTGAGAAAAAAATTAGAATGTTTCTTTTCATAAAGAAGACAACATATATTCCAAAATTTGAAAGATGTTTTATCAGCTACGGCAGGGGTCGGCGAGCAGGGGCCATACCCCGGTGCCGATCCGTGAAGAAATTGTTACCGGGCCGTGCGGAACCAAGGCCAAATTTGTCCAAAAGTGACTGGAACGATTGACGGAAGAAACACACTGCGGGTGCCATTGACTGCCATAATCCCTGGGTTGGAGCTCCTTATTGCGGCAAAGCAAACCCAGATCTCTCACCGAATCAGTGCCATGATTACTCACGAGTTGTAATAAGTTTCCATGTGCCAAACATTCGTTCTTTTATTGAGAACAGGTCCGCAAAATAAGGCCAGGTTAAAACCGGTCGGCAGTGCCAAAAAGTTTGCCGACCCCTGATCTGCGGCAATTGACCTGCTCGGTGATTCTTACAAAATGATGCAGTTCACACTACCAGCAGTTTGAAAGGGTAAATTAGAGTTTTAAGATTATCATCACTGCCCAAGGCGTTGACTACGTCTGGCAACTTTTGCCAAGAACAAGATAAGCATCACCAAGCAATGGTCGCAAATCAAATTGGTTCTCACTTGGTGTCGCAATAAGAGCACGTGCAACCTGTGAATTTCCAACCATGGTTTCTCATCCTGTTTGGGAATCGGAACTATGCGCGGAAGAGTGGGCGAACCGCCGTACCTGAAATACAGTGAATTGCACAAAACAAAATCCCACGTACTGAAACGCGACCTGGTACGCACAAACATAAAAAAATACTACAAACGGACATCCAGCAGGTTGGCAAGAACGAACGAAAGTGCCAGGCGCATAACAACGTTTCCATATTGTCAACAAGAGTCAGCTGCTAAAAAACGTTCAACCTCATTTTGAAACAATCTTAAACCAGGCCGTCGATGACAGTAAGCACAGCATCACAGGCTACTTACAGGCGGTGTCACCTTAAGCCCGAGTGGCCTATTTACAAACAGTTAGAATATTTGCCCATGTTGTTTGAGCATCGTACAGCTCATCGCTGTTGAACTGACAGTAGTTGATCAAACAGAACGCAACTGCTGAGCTTGTGTTTGGGGTCGAAAGCGTTAACACAATACCTTCGAGCGATTCTTCCGTTCGTGGCACCGGAAAGATGCAAACGCCTTTCAACGTGTTCTGCTTCACGACCAGCCACTAGCAGGAGTTTAACAGGGATATTTGAAAGGTTTACCAGATATACAATTTACTTTGTTTGTTTGTTTGTGTGTGTGTCACCATTACCGAATGTTTTTTAGCTGATCAAAAACCTGACTAATTTCAACGTTCGATTAACAGGAAGGCGCATGAATAAAACAAGGGATATGCTGGTCAAGCATCGAATATTTGGTGTTCAGCCAGCGGTTTTGCTGCGAATCGTCGTTAACATTCATCAACGGTTCAACACCTGCACCAGTCAAAGTTTCTACTTGCACTGCTGATTCAAACACCTGGTAACCTGCCCAGCAACCGTTCATGAATAGACTCACCAAAAACCTGTGGCTGTGATGCACCTGTGTGGTTGATTTTCAAGTTGAGTACAAAATCAACGCCACTCACTGCTAATAGGAAGCGGGAAAAATTATAACTGCAGGTCACTGTGGTACCACGCGCTTACTATATCTTGCACAGTAACTCAGATCTTAAACAATAATTCAAGTTTAAGAACCCAATTCCAATTTTTAAAAAAGCTTTTAGCATGCATACTGATGATCCTTGGTAGTAATGTTTCTTTCATCTCACCGCGTATTGTTCTTACAGTCTAACGTTCTGTGAAATTTGCCGTCAACGAGTGAGACAAGTAACAATGCAGGTTCGTTACCAGTGATGAAGAGCTTTCCAGACTGCTTCAGGCAATATTTGGAAGTCTTCGCCAGCTTGAAGACCGTCCTTTACCATACCACCTTCATCTGTGAGCGTCAGAACCTACAAACACACGCAGCATTACTTTAGTAAGAGAGAAAAAGACTTGAAGAAATCCGGAGCGATGGTTTAGCAATTTCGACAAGCAGGGCACCAGCCACACCATACCTTCGAAGCATCTTCTTCGATGATGTCGAGGTTGCTGATTGGTCCAGGTGACGACAGTTCATCGACGTATGTGTCGCTTGCATTCACGCGGTGAGCTTTACCGGGAAACTTGCTTTTACTTCTGTTTTTTTCCGTCTGGCCTGCGAAAAAGAGTTGCGTTGTGTGTCTGCATTTGACGGATTTGTCGTTCTCAACAAGCTTTTATCAAAGAGCTTGCCGCATGTAACTTATTGAACTGAACCAGTCGTTTCAAAGCAGTGGAATACACGTTCAGCAGCATGTTTTTTCCAAGCCCGGGATTTCTCTTGCGCATGAACACGCCAAATACATTCGGTTGCGGTTGCCTATGAAAAATGAACTTGCAGCTTGTGATGCATAGTTCAACCAACCCTACGAATCAGATATTAACCACTACAACTCCAGTATCACAGTTTGTCACGCCTCCGTAACAAAATGCCTGACTTGCGTTTGCTTGGCACATTGATATATCCTTACAAATGCTGTGCCCTGTAGAAAGCGACACATGCGTTAAACCTAAACAAATCTCCGGAGTTACACAGAAACAAATCATAATGACGTTGGGTATAATAATATAG
>Ga0210059_1017499_pt1 | contig 10206 bp, 4 predicted proteins | sample Ectturendosymbi2_FD_188042 | JGI IMG/M metagenome (GOLD analysis project Ga0210059, IMG submission 188042) | Ecteinascidia turbinata endosymbiont from Florida, USA - Sample 2 (SPAdes) (version 2) | ecosystem: Host-associated > Tunicates > Ascidians > Unclassified | place: Key West, Florida...
CGCTTTTGTCATTGATTCGACATCAGTGCAGCATTCACTAACGAAAGCAGACGTGTGGTCCACGGCGCAAGCAAGCGGAAATGGGCGCCCCAAAGACCACTCGTGACACTCCGAAAGGAATGCAAAGGCCGAGTATAACTGAACTATCCAGTCTATTCAATCGCAAGCCACATGTCATTGACCAGGATCTTACAGATTTGAACATGAACGCTGACCAATTTCAGTTACTTGACGGAAATGTAGGTTGTTTTACGGACTGGCAAAAAATCTACGTGGAACAGTACCGGTCCACCGGTACATGCGGAACTGTACCGGTCCGCGCACCGGTGTGGTTAAGAACCGCTGGTCTAGAAGTCTCAGCCTTCCCTACATTTTGTCGAGCAAGGTATCTTTTAGCATTCTCTTTCTTCACTTCAGCATCAGGTGCACACTTCATAACAGGAAGGATTATGATGAACAGAAGGCAGTTGTAGTTTCGAAGCGTCATTACCAGGGTTGCCATTTAAACGCGAAACGTGCTAGAATTCAAAATTTTCCCAGACGCTTATGTAAACTATTAAAAAGTCACAAGATGTTCACACCTTTTGATAAAGTGTTGCTTTGACGTTGGGAAGGTCCTGTAATTTTATAAAGGACTGACAGGTTTGTTTGTAAGCTTTTCAATCCATTTGTTTCTGAGATTCTGACGTATCTCTGACGTTTTTTTATGCTTCATTGATTTCGGGTTTCCTTGGTTGAGACTGCTGTATTTCCAGCCTTCCAGTAGCTGTCCATCCTAGCAGCTATTCAGTAGTCTTTCAATTAGTCTCCAATTTGCCTTTTAAGTTCTGTTTTTGTAACTTTAAGTTCTTTTACATGTAGTAAACAATGTAATTGTTCTGCTACAGATACAAACGACATATTGCAAACGTTTCGATAACTCCTGTTATCATCATCAGTGCATTGCAATACTTGTTATTATGATACAAATATCTGCTTGAAGCAGCTTCGTTGCATCATAATAAAAATTCCAAATAACTGGAGCTAGGCAGCTGATTGTACATTTTCCTGGTGTTACCCAATTAAAAACGTCATAAAGAAGAGAAGTACATTTTTGATGTAGAAGGTGTAAAAGTTTTCATCTTGAAAAACTGTTGAAAAGGGTTGTTGGCCAGGAATTTGTTACCTGCTAAACCTGCCAAACGGTTTGTAAAATCCTGCTAGAAAATCAGCTAATTGCTAGATTGAAAATTTTACAGCTTACAGTGAGAAAATCTTGCTAAATTTAGCAGCAAATCAGCTCAAATGGCAACACTGCTGACCGCAATCTTACGTCTTTTGTTACGTAACTGTACGAAAACAAAGAAAAATTTCTGGACACAGACAGCGTTCAATTGAAACCTTCGCTTACTACTTGTGGCAAACTTAGCAAAATACTGACATCTTAGACAGAAAAAATCTTACAATAATGTAATAAATACGATATATTACAGAAAACCGCGGGCCCCCAAAAGCGCGGGGCCTGTAGCAATTGCTACATTTGCTACTATTGTTAATCCGGCACTGGTGCTATGCACCAGGTGTATGGATGCGTATTTCGGCCAGTTGTAAACACGAGGCGCAACAGCGCATGCTTTTCAAGCAAAATTTACTTAAAGCTCATGGTTAAGTTTATCAGTTTGCGCTAATGGAAAAAACGTTCACCGTGGCGCACTACTTTGACCGGCCGCAGGTTTGTTTCTTCGGTAACAGTGTTTTCATGAGTGAAAAATAGGCATGATTCTTATTTCCTGCAAATTTTTGTTAACGTTTGCATTTCATCAACATATCCCTAAAATCGTCATTAATTAATTGACAATGATTAAGACCCAACTCCTTTAGTTAAACTTGTTCAAAAATTGTTAGTTGCAAACTATGCCAGCCTATTACGGATATATGCAAGAAAATATTTGATATATAATTTTATAATTAATTCGCACAATTTGCAAATGCTGTGTTGTAAATTAAATGTACATTTTCAGAACGCTTATCTCCCCTGCACACACACACGAAGCCCTGAATTGAAGACTTCTGCCGACGGTTGTGCCGAAATTGTCCCCACAAGTCGAACTAAAAAACAGTGAAATAAGAAAAAAACAAAAACTGAGATATTTTGTTGTGAAGGCCATTCGACCTCTGGATATGCCATAACGTCAAAATCTTTTTTTTTTATAAATGACCATTAGGGAGGGCCCTTTGAACAACTAGCTCAAAAGAAGAAGGAGGAGGGCCCTGTAAGCATTTTGTGGGGGGCCCAGATTTGGGCTGCTACGTCATTGGTCAGCAGGGCCTCCAAGAGAAATCTCTTTAGGCGAAACAAAACCCATTTGGGGGCCCCTGTGAGACCTGCAAAATTATTTTGAAATAAATAAAAATTGAGGCTAATGTGCATGAAACTTCTGAAGTGCTCGTTAATTGATCATATGAATCATTATGTTAAAACATACCGGTATTCAAGTAATATGACAATATTACCATTTTTAAACATGATTTTTAAATGTTAATTATTAATAGCAAAATCTTATCAGGGAAGAAATTAGAAAAAATGCCTCGGTCTCAGAATGAATGGAGTCGATCGAGGTTGAATAAATCGCTGCTAGTGAAATGAAATTGCAACCTCATTGAGTAGCTGTATCCTTGGAAAGGGTTTACTTATTATAACGAAAATGAAGGGACAGAACGAAATATTTTGTCAACCGACTATTGCTTCTATTTTTGACCGCGAGCCGCAATAAAAACCCACACGGGCCACAGGCCGGCGACCACTGCTTTAAACAGTAAGTGGTTAGTTTCTCCTGTATGGTTTCAAAATCTTCAGATTTCTGGGCATGTCCGCTAATCCTAAACTCACATTCGATTAGAGCCTGTATCTGCTTGCGGCGCAAGTTTAACAAACAGCAAAATGCGCAGCACACCTTCCCAGTGCAGTTGAGTCCTGCACTGCAGTTACTTGATAATTTTAAACTTTTTATTATCTTACACATAAGCGCAACATTCGAGGGCTACTGTTATTAGATTAAATTTTATTGTGAACTTGCATGTTCCCATTCAAATTTCTCATGAAGTATCTCATAGTTTGAAACTCTTGAATTATTGAAGAATTTTTATTAAAGATTTGTTTGAAAGTGAAAGACGTAAAGGAAATTTCAGTTCAAGGGACAGACTGGGACAGTAATCGTGAATGTCGTAAGTTCGACAAAATAGGCAAACATTCAATTTCAACAAAAGTAATTACGGTACTGCTAATAATTATCATTGCATCATATCAGGAAAATGCACTGTCAGCAATTCACATTAAAATACACCACACTAGCTTACCAAATCCTTTAGGCCAAACCAGTTTTATACTCTTCATGCATAGGCGTAGCTGAGGGGGGCATGTGCCCCTAATTTTTTAGCAGATCTAGTCATTTTATGCTTTGAGAGGCGGTATCGCAAGAGAAATACCGCGGCTCGCCTCAAAACAAATTTTTGGCCTCCTTTCCCAAATTTTATGACTGCGCCGCTGTCTTCGTGTCACGTGGGTATTCACCAGTGTGACGTGCATATTGAGAGTATGAAAAAGAATTAGCAAAAGATATAACAAAATGTAAGGAGCCGAACTTGTAAAGCGAGTTAGAAAAATAATGGAATAACACCGACGTGTTTTTCTGTATTAGTCAAAACTTACATTAACAGCTCTCGGTCTTACTGCACTAGTATACTAAACTTCTCGTCAACTCACACTTAGAATTGATAAATTATTATTCCGATGAAAAACAACAAAGAGCTTTTTTCCGCTTCAAAATCACCTTCGCCCGTTGCTGATATTCTAAGCCAGGAAATTGCCACTTAGAACCGAACTGCTCTGAATGTTGTACGAAGGATTCTGACATCTGGCTGTAGTAATTTGGATATAAAAATCACCGGACAAGTGAGCGATTATTTGTTGCCTCAGCCCACAGTACATTTTTAGCTGCTCTTGATCGCTAAAATTTGCTTCGCAGAAGGTCTGCTTTGTTAGTGCGTAGCCACAACAGCGCTTGTGTTGCATACAATCATGTGGAGACATCAGCGACGAATATGCCATGCATTTCTCATAAGAATGATCTTAACACCCACAGCGCTAAAAAATCAGCATATTACCACTTCTAACACTCTATGATCACCGGTTTTTATTTCGGACTTCACCTCGAGCACTTTTGATCTTTTATCCTGAGACGAGTGCAACGGTAGGACAATTGCCACCTAGGCTGATGCGTTCAACACATCATGTACGAGTTAACAAATTTAGTTCACACCAGGGTTTTTTTAGGTGTTTTTTTGAAAATCGGGTCCCTAGAATCAGATAATTGAAAATCGGGTCCCTAGAATCAGAGAAATTTATCATCGGGTCCCTAGAATCAGAAAAAATCGGGTCCCTAGAATGAGAGAAATCGGTTCCCTATAGGTCCATACCGGATACCTAACATTTTCCTTAAAAAAAACTGGTTTACACCATCGCGGTTTGGCACGTAGAGGAGTTCTCGCGGCACGGCGGATGGGAACCATTGTGCTACGGCAGGCCGGTAGCCATGGGGGGCATTCAGGTGCATTGCCCTCCAATTTTTTGTGCCACCCAAATTTTGTTGTGCCCAAAAAAATATTTTTGAACATATACAAAAAATCAAAAATATTTCCTCCTTAAAAATTTATTTTTCCCCCAAACCTTAAAACCTGGCTACGAGCCTGTGCTGCGGTGTTATTGCTTCAACATAGTGCAGCAAAAGTGAGTTGCAACATTGCCATTGTCGCCGTATAACTCACAAATCAAAAGCTAGGTAATGCACAGAACGCAAAATGCACTGAAGCAAACGGGTGTAATGCGCGCGGGGAGTGAATACGATACAGTAACGTGCATGAGAGAATTGTGGTGCGAAAAGTTGAAAGATTCGTAAACAATTAAGGCAGTGGTTCCCAACCGGGGAGGAATTCCTCCCCAGGGAAGAATTTCATGAGTTCAAGGGAGGAATTTCCACTTTATAGCTAAGTTACCTATTCATTGTAAGTGTTGTACTTGTTTTTTAAGTTGTTTTTTTCAATTAGTTATATCACTTTATATTTTTAATTTATTTAGTGGACCATCACACGTTTTTGTTGACTAACTTTAGTGCCATTATTTGACAACAATTAGTTTTTCTCCCACGTTTAGTAATCAAGTTATTGTCACCAATAAAAACCATTGTTCCAATGGTTCGGATCTGATAATGTTGAGTTAACATGCGTTAAACAACCACTAGCGTACGGAAGGGGGTGGCCACTGTGCCATTGTCTTCCCCTCAGACCCTAAAAATAAAAAATGCATAAAAAGTTTTCGGCAGTCTATTCTGTCAGTATTCGGCAGTGTATACCAAAAGGTTTAATTTTAGGCGAATAACACTATTTTGTTTAGAAAAACGCCTCTCAAAGCACAAAATGACTATATTTTCTACAAATTTGGGGGGAGGCATCGCTCCTTTGGCCCTCCCCTGGCTTCGCCTATGCTTTGGCCCTCCCCTCGGAAATTTTCTGCGTACGCCACTGTAAACGACAGATTGTGTTTGAAAATATTTTGTTCCCATTCGCGCATATCAAAATCTGTTGCAAAAACAAAAGATCTTCCAGACCAGGTCGACATCCTCCCTAACGTTTAAAGTTCATGGCGTGACTTGGTAAATGGTAATTGCAAAAATGACAAATTCTCTCTTGCACAGAATTCTACGCATAAAACTATGTTCGAATGGTTCTGGAAGTGTGCTATCTATCAGAAACGTGCCATAGGCCCTGTTTTATCACTGCTTGTTATTGGCATTGGCGAAGTCTGTTTTTACCTCGGGTGCTGTTTTAATAATTGACCTTTGACCCGAAAGAAACAGACAAACATGAGCGTCCGCAGAAATTTTTCCAGGAGGGAGGCAAAGCCGACATTTTGCTTATCTTTTTGTGGTTGTTGACGATGCAACGCAAATTTACGTATAAAAAAAGAAAATGTCCAATGTTACGGCAATAGTTGCATACAGTGCTTTCCTTGTAAGAAAACTTTACACCCAGCGAATGCTTGCTTTAGTAAGCATGCATATTTTAAGACTGAGTTAGCAGAGTTCTAAATGAATTACAAACTTTGTGAATTTTTAGTGTATAATCTTATGAAAATACGAACAAACTACACATTCAAATAACTTCTTGTTTTCGTGCTTTTCCAATGTTTTGGAATGTTGCAAGTGCGCGGGATGAGATTTCACTGCGCAAATGCTCTGGTGGTTCTGCGCATGCGCAAATGTTCTGGTGGTTCTGAGTATTTGCGCACCTTTAGAGGAGCATTCGTTGCAGAAATGTGCTTTGTTGGCAGCAACGCTTCTTTTTCACTCATGTTTCTTTACACATAGTATAAACCAGGGTTGGGCAAACTTGTTCAATGGAAGAGTCATTTGCAGTAAATCAAAAACACCAGCGAGCCGCGAAACCAGTTTGTAGTGTCAATACAAATACGGTAAAGAATGCAAGTTTTTCATTAAATGATGTACAGTAATGGTCGGTATTAAGTTTTTTTTTCATTTCTAGTCCCCGAAAACCTGGATGGTACGTTGTTGAAGCTGTCGGAATTAATTCTCCCAAGTGTTCATTTTTCAGAGTTGCACGGTGGTTTGATTTTGCCAACCTCATTACAGAGCACAAATTCACATCAATATGTTGTGCTATACACAGAAATGAGCTTTACTAGTATTGTAAATTCTGCATATTCAGTTTATGGAACCTGTCGCTCAAAGGTAAGTGTAAAGTGACATTGACTGAAAATTTTTTTGATCCAGATTTTCTTGCATTTCGGACAGTTTTTTTTTCTACAGCAGACAAGTTTGTAACAAACGGTTAACCAACTGAACAGCCATCACTGATACATTAAGATTGAATGGATTTACAAGAAATGCATAGCATGGTTTTAACTCTTGGAAATGGTCACATCTGGCTTGGAACTCCTACAGTTGTCTTACAATATATTTTGGTATTCTTCCACTTGGTGGTCTGCAAATGCCTCTTCGCGAAACACCTGGTTCTCCTTCCGACATTGGGAAAATGACAGAATGCTTTTGACAACGTGTGTCTTTGAAAAATTTTAATTTTCTTCTGGCAAGAAAATCAGCCTAACTTAACTAACTTACGATTTAGGTTCACTGTCGCTGTTATCAAATCGCGCAGACTCCCTGGTGACCAGTCTTCCCTCTAAGGTTCGCAAATGCACAGAACTACCAGAGCATCTGCGCAGTGAAATCTCATTCTTGCGCACTTGCAACATTCCAAATTTGATATTGTATATATATCGCATAGCCTTGTGGAAACGTTTCACTGTTTGTGTGTCTACATCAGGGGTCTTAAACACAAATTGCTCCAAGGGCACCTAGAAACACCTAGAAAACCAAAAACACCTAGAAATGACAAGTCTCGAGATATTTTACTCACAAATTACAAGAATTGTTCCTCATTCACTTCCAGAATCAGTGACAAGGTCATGTTTGTGTATTTTAAGCCATTCTTTATCATTTGCTTTTTTTGTTTGGTTGTCAGTTGGTACATATCTGATTCTTTCAGATGATAGCCTTGCAAGAAGTGTATTTCTGACTATTTCTGTATTCAAGGAGTTTGTGATTCTGATTTTCATGCAAGTTATCTGAGAAAATATTCTTTGTACATTTGCAGAAGAGTGTGTTGAAAACGCCACACTTTTCATGACAGGTGATAACAAAGTAAATCAATCATACCCTATCTTAAATCACCGCTACGCAGTAAAATTTTCAAAAACCCAGATCTTCGGAAGAAAAAAACAGAAAAGGATTCTGGGGACAAAACCCCCAGATCTGGGGTTTTCAATGCCTTTCTCGATTGTTCTTTCGTTTGTCACCATTGTTTGCAACGTTCAAGTCCCCTTCTATTGTTCGTAACGTCTTACGAGACTTGTACAACTTTTTCTCTTCTTATTTCTCACTTGAGATGAAGTTTTTGCGGCGTAATCCTTTTACACATGGCGGCGACCTGAGCAGGTAGTTTTTCTGTGCCTGTATTTCTCACATTCCTCAGTGCTAGAATTTGTTAGGGGGGCATACATTCAAGCATTCGCCCAGGGCATCGCTAGACTTTTGCACGCAACTGACACCATTTCAAATGCTTAAAAACTTTCCTCAATGGATTTACTGTGCTTCACCATGGGCGGCATGTCGAAGTTTCGCTCAGGTTGTCAAAATATTTGCAAAATATTTCAAAAACGAAGAATTTGCTGAAGTTTTGGATTCTGGATTACAACGAAAATTTTCTAACGTAGAGTGCTTTTTGCGGACAATATCAGGAAAAAAGATTTTCATGAAAAATTAATAAAGTGGAATTTTGGTTTGACGTGTCAGGATGAGCCTTTAAACAATAATTGCCGTGAGAAACTGAAAGGACTTTAATTAAAAAATTTTTTTCGTTCTATTCCGAGGAATTTAGTAATAAATAATTGATAAAAATGCCATAAATGCATGAGAACTTTGATCATATCAGAAGGATGAACCGATGTTATTTCAGGGATTACGCCGTAGTTAAACCAAGTAGCCTATATATGCATCTGTTCGTTGGTAGATCATGAAGATTTTCCATCAAAGATAAATGACAGGCAAGGAAGCTACATGTGACGCTTATTATTTCGAAATGTGTAAAGCATAGAAATCCTGAAACTTAGTTGTTGCATTAGGATTTTTAATATTTACTGTTACTTTTGGGTTTCCTACAGCATCGCTATGTGATGAAATAAAGGACAGACAAAAAAACAAGAACTGAGGAATTTAAGCCAGACGGTGTTTAGTCTTCTGTATGTGGTTTCACTTTCTTTTATGTGCACTTGGCTGGTCATGCTTTTCAAAAATCCTAAACTCAGATTTTTTTTCAGGGCAAAATCAATACCAAGTATGTTGAAGGTGTTTATTGTATTTTTTTTCATAACTTTATTGCAAGCCAGCGTTACGCCAGGTAAGTTATTAACGGTTTCGACTGCAAGTATCGCAAAATACAAAATGTATGGCAGCTCGTTCCTTACTAATTTAGCGGTTTCTCGAACTGGTTTCAGTTTTTAAGTTAAAACGATTGTGCACCACTCTGTACACTATTTTCTTTGCACACGCTTGCACCCATTCTCCGATGTTTTGAAGCGTTGGGTTTACAAACAAAACTCGATTAGGAAGTAGTTTCAAAAGTTTACTGGTTGCTTTTTATGTCAATTGAAGAAAAGCGAGAATTATTCGTCTTAGTTGCTTGTATAAAGTTGTTATTGGGGTCAAATCAAAGAGACAAGCAAACGGAAAGGCAGCTACCAGCGATAATTAACCAGTGTCCGTTGAAGCATATTTGTAGACGATTTATTCAAACAAATGTGTGACCATGAATGTGATTTTTCAAATAGTACATTCCGAAACTGTGCTATGTTGCTTGCTCAGTCCGCAATTTTTCACTGCATTCATAGGAAAAAATGAAATGATTTGAAAACAGCAAAGACAAAAGCACAGACAAGCACCAAGGGTATACATGTTATGTCATCTTCAATTTAACTTCCTAACAGCTTTATACAGTTAACTGGAATAAGAGACAGTGAAGATGTATCAACAACAAAGAACCTAAATGAGCATATTCGAAACTACTGACGTGTGGCATTGATGGCAAAGGAAATAAAACTTTTGTACTCCAAACAAAAAGGTGTAGTTTCGTTAATATTTCATGGTTTTGATGTATATAAATTCATGTTTTTTGAAAGTACCTTTTGGAACCAGGAAGTAATTAGAATCGCAATCACGATTTAGGTCATGTGATTTTCATACTGTTTTTTTTTGTTCAGTTGGCACTGATGAAATCGGCAATCGCTGCTTGACAATGGGGCAGATGATGACTGACAACACTTCAGAGATTTTTTTCGTTTGCTTGAAAGCGAACTCGAGTAGCAATGGAATATGCAGCTATGCGTCAGACCATCCGTTTTAAAAATGGTACCGGGACGTGACTGTCTACAAGGGCTACTGCGGAGCGAACTCCCCAAGTTCCTGTTGGTTTAACAAGTCTGTGGTAGATGAATGCGATCCTAACTGGCAAGACCCGTTTATGGTGAGAAACTTATTTTGCAATTACACAGCTAAAAGTGGCTGGAAAACTGCTCACAGTCGTGGCCTGATACATCCG
>Ga0210059_1017500_pt1 | contig 10206 bp, 6 predicted proteins | sample Ectturendosymbi2_FD_188042 | JGI IMG/M metagenome (GOLD analysis project Ga0210059, IMG submission 188042) | Ecteinascidia turbinata endosymbiont from Florida, USA - Sample 2 (SPAdes) (version 2) | ecosystem: Host-associated > Tunicates > Ascidians > Unclassified | place: Key West, Florida...
CCTGAAAAAAAGGGGGGTGGGCGAGGCAAGTCCTTCGCTTCCCTTCTCTTAAACCAGCGGTTCCTAAACTTTTTTAGGGGATCGCTTTCCTCTGAGAAGGAAAGTGGACGCTCTTTGTTATTGTCGTGGGAAAGGTTCTCAGGCGCGTGTTCGGACAATTCTGGACCCACGGCTTCATCTCGAGGCACGGTGCTAAATGTCTCAATGACATTGACGTTTCTCGAACATCCGGGTACCTAACGTTTGGATTAGTCGGATTCACGTTGCTGCACCTCTTCTACTAATGGCGAATTTTTGTCGGAACGATTGAAACGCCGTACGAATACTTTTCCTGGCGTTAACCACGACGGCAGAGAGGGACCGCAGGCTGCGTGCCATGGAAACGAGAACATACGCTCATGTGGAGTACAGTTCGTCGCGGTACATAATAACGATCTGATGGTCCCAGTGTGTGACAGGCAGGGCCGGCCTTAAGCCGATGCGGCTGCATTGGGCCCCGCGCCTCACGGGGCCTCAGGCCATGGTGGTTGAGCAGGTTGTTTATTTTTGCCAGATACTTCTTGCGCACAAGAATTGTAGAAAGGCTTATAAATCTCATTGTTAGCAATAATTATCTCGTTTGAATGAACGATGAATTTCCTCTAATTGTTATTGAACATTATCAAACGTGCTCGATTCTATCTGCGCTCCACCACATCCCACTCTTTATGGATAAAATTTGGTTGTTATTAGTGCCAGTTGAGGCTGACGTAGACCTACAGCTACCCTAAACAAGGTGTGTAGTGATTCAATTAGCAATGAACAGGTCAAGACGAATGTCTGTCGTATTAACTTTGATGGCAGTTCTTCTAGACGCTGTTCAGTTCTCGAGAGATTCTTCTGTTTTGGAAAGTTTTTGGTTGGTTACGGGTCATCTGCATTTAACAAATATTTGCAGTTTTGCTTCATGGAAGGGTTTGAGACAGACTAGATATTTTATTATATTGTCCAAATAAAATTAATTGTACCACATTGAAACAAACAACAAAGGAGGAGAAGTTGGTCCTGTGGAGGCGAAAAACCTCATGAAAACCAGGGAAAAACTTTGGGAAATGTTCGCTCTTAAATTTGACTCCTTTCCTTTGTCCACAAAATTGTTCGGCATTATTTGTCGATCGTGCAAGTACATTTATCATTTGCCGCTCCAGCATACTTTTATTATTATTTGCCTATTTGCTAGCATAACTAGGTAGAAAAACCACCACTTCAAAGTCCGCCCAGGTTCATAAAACTAAAAGCTGCACTGCGGCTTAACTAGACAAGGCAAAATTTGTGAATGTCATCCAGCACACTTGTTTCTGTTTATCATTATATTGGGCGGCTATATACTTTTATTTCATCAATCAACCATGCGCATTATACTGTATATTTCGTTTGACAAATGTTTCTACAACTGTGACGTGGTAGTTAAAAAATATTTGTACATTACATTTCTAATTCATAAAGAAACAGTTTGCATTCCAGGTCCATGCATAATGAAGCATAATGAGAGTAAATTCTATATAAACTTGGGCTTTTCGGGAACTTTGAGTGGATGCAATGGGTTGCTCTTTTGTGAAGTCTGCTTTTGTGGTGTATTGCGTCATAACGGGGATAGTTGATCATGCGCCCAGACGTTGCCTTTATTCAATAACGCGTCTGCGATTGTGGTTACCGAAAGCGAGATAAGCAATCAGTTCATGCTCAAGCGCGGACACAGGGGGGGATGCAGGGGATGCATGCAGGGGATGCATCCCCCCACCAGACCTAAAGAGGTGTTGACATGACATCAATTTCATTGACAATCATAGCCAAAAGTAATTTTGCATTGCACATTACTCATTAAAAGATGCTAAAATTCAACTTATGCTAACAATTAGTCCAAAACGTTTCTTCGTTTCATTAGATGAGCTGGCCTTGTTTGTGGAACCTGATATAAAATAGTCAATGATTGCATGGGCGTCCGCAGGGGGGCAAAAAAGGGCATTTTTCCCCTGCCTGGAAATTGGCATTAAGAACCAAAATTTTTAGTGCGCGTGTGACCAATCCGCCTGAGTGTCAAACTTCACTTATGCAGGTCTCTTTTCATGCACTGTAAAGTTGCGTGACTTATTAGAATACATTTATGCAGGCTTGTGGGAATACGTCTTAATCGTTAAGGTTTGGTTCTGACATCTGAATGAATACTGAGTGCAAAGCTATATTTGCTGTGGCGAGTTTTCATAATTCATCTGGCCAATTTTGCAAAACCTGCGTGGTATTCTAATTCTAGTAAGTTTGTTCGTAGTCGTGCCAACATACATGTCTACTTAATTGTCCGGTTTGCGTTGCGTGGGAGGACCGGGCCCTCCGGTCCTCCTCGGAGGCCACGGAGCGGTTCTCTGGGAGCCACGAGTAGAGGCAGAGGCCAAAACTAGATATTTTTATCGATGAGCAGGGGGCCACAAGTGTTGAGAGTCCTTTGAAAGGGGCCGCAGCTGATGAAAGTTTGAGAACCACTGTAAAGTGATGCTGACAAGTCTTGCAAGCTGATCCCGCAATCAGGGGGAGAGCAACCGGGCAATTTCCCCCGAAATTTTCAAAAACATGTTCAGTTGTTAGTTTAGTTGAATATATCAGCTGGGTGCGGCCCTGCTTGCTAAGCAAAATAAAGTTATAATTTGTGGTTTCGTTGAAAACCATGGTAATCCAATGCTTCTTTCTTCACAGATCATGATAATGCTTACTTGAATAGAAATGCCTTGCGTTGAAAATCTGCCGATAACCTACTGTGTAAATTGTCGTAATATTAATATGCCTGACTATTGCTGCCAATGAAGCGTTTTTTTGTGATTGTTACCGTAACATGGGGCATTTTCATGTAGTGTAGAAAAGATTAAGTGTTTTGTGAACGTCCATTTGCATTGCATCGTCAGTAATGTTCCCTCTAATGTGCGCAAATACTCAGGAACACCAGAACTATTGCGCAGTGAAATCTCATTCTCGCGCACTTGCAACATTCGAAAGCAATGCAAACTGCACCGAAAACAATGGGCTGTTTGAATGAATTGTGTATTTTGTTTGTATTTTGATAAGATTGTATATGATTACATATTTCACAAAGTTTGTAATTCATTAAAACTCCACTAAAGCAATCATGCTCACTGAAACAAATATTTGCTCAGTGTAAAATCAGTTTTGTTTTTTTTTAAAGAAAATGTTAGGTACCCGGTGTGGATCTGTAGGGACCCGATTTCTCTGATTCTAGGGACCCGATTTTCTCTGATTTTAGGGACCCGATGATAATTTCCTCTGATTCTAGGGACCCGATTTGAAAATCTAAGGACACGAATCGGGTCCCTAAAACGCCATAAAAAACTGGTAAAATTATCTGAGGGAACTCTGATTGTCAGCAATTTGAAAATGATAAACAAAATGTCGACGTTCCCCCCCTGGAAAAACTTCTGCTGGCGCCTATGAATGATCATGCTTTCTCGCTTTCGCGCTTTCACTCATTACGAATTGTTTATTTCTTTCCGTTCTCTCAATTTCGGTTGTAAAATAAAAAGAATCAACCCGTTTCTTGTTATTACTTCATCAAAATTACCTGCAATAACAAATATTTTACACAAATTACTATGGTCACGTAGACTATTTCAAACGTCAGTTAAAAACTGTAATTGGTTCCCAATTTGAAGAGCACTGATCTAAACCGCATCCAAGTAACTACGCTCACTTGCTGCAACATACACGCTAAACAGCGCTACTGCGCTATGCTGGCTACTGCCACCAGTGATTGTGCTGTAACAAACGTAACCTACAATGAGAAGTATTATGTCGTCCCGTGAACTTTTCATCTCGAGTCTTCGATGTACCGGCGTCGACGCCAGTGACTACGTCAGATCGTTGTTGTGTGCCACATTGCTTGTTGGTTCCGTAACGGTGCAGTGTTAAAGTTTGACCAGTTTTGTCACTCGAGCTTCTTCTAATCTAAACCAAGCTTAGACTTGTTTTCTCGTAAATGTACGTGTGCGAAAGTGACTGATTTACGCAATATGGTCCTGTGAAGCATTGGGTTCATTGCAAATCGATATCGCACCCCCCCACCAAATTAGCCTGTGTCTGCTACTACTCCCAGGCACCATCGCAGTTTTTCCGTTAACACATAGTAATAAGGAAGAACTACAAAAGCCCGATTAGGTGCAGATCTTTCAGCAAAATCTCAACGTTCTTTCCGTTAAAAGAACAAAGCTGGATAGCCATTGGGTTTAGGTGCTGTTTACGTTGTCTCAAACCGTTTGATGTTGACATTGACCATTTTCACTCCAAAAAAATACCTACCTGCTTTCGCACATTGCCTTTGTTTATGAAACTGGAGACTTCATAGTCTGAGTGTATCATACAACTTTTCCGATTGATGAAAATTACAGCCTGTTAATTTTTTAATCTACATCTATGACATAAATTAACACACAGCACACCTGGGTGTTCCGTTTCGTGAGAGCCTTCCTGTGGCAAAAGATGAAGAGGTTGAATAGTGAGACAATCTACCAAGCTCTCTCTTTGTGGTGCCGGTGCGTCAAGACTTCTCATCTATACCGTCAAGCATAACCAAATGTTAACAATATTTCTGAAGTAGGTGAAAGAAAAATTTTTTTGCACAATCGTTTAAGTTTAATTTTTTATATGAATTATACTGCAACAGCCAAAGACAACTTTGTGTAGCTGTCTGGTGAGAATTCTCATGGAAAGGGTGCCAAACTAGGTTGCAAATTTTTTTCGATTTTGACAGTAATACACTTCACCTTTTTCCTTGCTTGCTGCTCTTTGGTTGCATGTCCGCCCTTGACGTGCTTGCGCAGTGACGACGGGTCTGTGTAACGTTTGGTGCAGCCGGGAAAAGTGCATGCGTATGGTTTCTACACAACAAGCGAGTTAGACGTGTTGAAAAGACTTTGAAAGGGAGGAAAACACAAAGCAGTCTTAAAATTAACTCTGCTTGTTAACAGACATGACCGCCAAAAATTTCCTCCGAAAAAAGTTTGGGAGGTTGTTCGCATTTCCGTGAATGACTTTTACGCCTGTCACCAATGCTAAGCTGTTCTAGCAGACTCATTCATGGTTGATATAGAAAGTTGATCTCAGTTTTTATTGAACTGGAAGTAAATGAATGCGCACTTATGTTTCTGGTCCACAAGATGTGGCCAATGCCGCCTGCATATCCAAACACGAGTCTCTCACATCAGTAAGCAAGACAGCAGGGCAATGGGAAAGACGCCACAAACCGGGTTTGTAATTGGAAGCGTTAGAATTGCAGTAGACTAAAACGTTGTCTTGCAAAGCCCTCATAGAAACAAAACCGCAAATACTAATGATTTAAACGAAATAACGTTGGATGTTTTAAAAGCAAAGTTTTCATCAGTATAATTATATGCTCTTTTTCACCGTATCTAGATGTGTTCTTTGATGTTTTGCTCTGTCAGAAGAATTGCTGAAGGCTTTGTTACATCCGGGGTTTTGGCAGATGTACGGCCTTTCTCCCGTGTGCGACCGCAAGTGAATCTTTAAATTTTCCAATCGAGAAAACGCTTTGTTGCAGCCTTCAAACTGAAAAGAATCATGATAGAATATCAGCAAAGTTGATATGATAGGCTGAAATTTACTCAGGAGCAGAAATCGGCCTACAGTAAAACTTCCAAGATCACCATGCCATAATCAATGCGGCATTACTTTTTTTCTCATTCTTTATCCTCAGAAAAGCAAAAGAGCTTAAAACTATTTTGCTCTCCGTCATGCTACACATACTGCTTTCAAAATTTCGTTTGTATATTTAGCTCCATCAAAAGTTTTTCAAAATCTAGTTTCATTCACGAAGTCTGGTGAAGCGGAATGCCGCAATTGGTGGGCTATTATCATGCGATTATGAGTGACTTCATTCTTACGTCATAGCAACGGTTTGTAAGCTTGGCATCTCCGCGGGATATCACTCTATGACCTATAGTTGGACACTACGTCTTTCGTCACTCATGTTCCAGTAAGAGACCACTGTGTAGATTTTTCCATGAGGTTATACCTGGTGGTGGAACAATTTTAAAACTACAGTTGTTGAAGTGTATGACGCAGTAACGTACTTTCTCGTTAGGGTTGGTGCTTCAACTCCAAAGAAGTCGTATAATTTTGCCTCCAAAAACTGAGCTAAGTAATTTCTTTTCCAACAGTGTGTGAAGGTAAGATTCGTCAAATGCCTAGATATTCACCAAACTAAATAGATTTCATTACTTGTCTAACGGTTGCATGAAACCGCCGGTAACGCAGAAACTAAAACCTTAGATCTGTATATGAACTAAAGAAAATGACATGAACTCATGTAATTTAAAATATGAATTGTGTTATCACTTCTCAAGCCAACATTGCTATTAAGGTGAAATCGATGAACGTCAGGGCAAGTGCAGTTGTTTCATTTACAAACAATGCTTGTTGTGTTACAGTTAATTGATTCTGAGCGATTATAATAAACACTTGTTGCATCCTGACAGTTAAAACAGTTTTCGTGAAAGCAATGCTTTGGCAGCTTAGGTTAAAGCGCTACTGCACTCAGCAAGATGAATCTGTCAAAAAAACATTCGTGGAGGACAAGTGTCTAGAACTCTACCTCGCAAGATCATAAAACCCTTTTTCTTCCAAATCCGATCTACTTCAAAACTTGAACCGTGTATCAGCACTTAAGATACAAAGGTTAACTACATCAGATGACAATCGTTGTAAACGAACACACGTTGGCAGTCTGTCAGATGGTGAAGTGAATATAAATGGCAGATCAGAGTTGTAGACGGGCCTTGTTTTGAAGCCTGAACCCGGCCAGAACTCGAAATCACGAGCCCGAACCCGGCCCGAGCCCGACATCTTTTTTTTGAAGCCCGATTTAGGCCCGAAACTCAAATTTACTGAGTGAGTCAAGATATGCATAACCAAATGTTAACAATAACTGCGGGGAACCAAAATCTCTAGTGTAACTGCAGGGTATCAAAAACTCTAGTGTACGGGCATAGCTACAGGTACACGGTTTTACCACACCCAAAATAGCAACCACCTTCACCAAAACATTGGCTTTAAACAAGCACAAACTTAGCTTGTTAGTCAAGGATAATACTTACTACGGAATGTAATGTTTTTCAAGAAAAAAAGAAATTATCACGAAACAACACACGATGGCGCTGTAGGCATAAAAGAAACTACCTAGGATAGCGCTATAGGCATGTAAAGCAGGTTTGTCGGCCATCTTTTCTTAAAACAAGCCAGGAATAGCGTGAGTGATTGATCTTTTCGACGCAATGCCATTGCATGCTAATTTCCTCCTGTCACTTTAAAAAAAAAAAACCGTGGGACTAATCCGAGCAGAGAACAAAAAACGCAGCTGTGTTTGCAAATAGAATTAACTGAAGAAAAATCACAATCACTTCATTTACAGAAAACATCGCGGTGAGCACAACCAATGTACGCCACAAAAGAAAAAAATCGTTACTCTGAATGTTATAAAGAAGTTTTGTATGCAGGCCCGAAATCGGCCCGAAACATTTTGACAAACTTAAGCCCGAACCCGGCCCGACTTACAACTGTGTGGCAGAAGTTCTTGTGTTATTTTCATGACACCTTTCATCCTCCAGCGTTTCAAACTGAAAACCGCATCGTAATGTCGCCAGTCATTCCTGCCATCTTACCAGCCTGTTAACACTGTTCTACCCTGAGCCCGAAATTTAAATAAAAAATTTCCCAGGAATTATCACGCCATTGGCAAAATGTAGCCGCAACACCAGTTTTATGGTGAAACGATGTAAGCGTAATAGGTGGTGAAACGATTCAAGGACAGTGGGATTCAACAACTCTAATTGGTTGATACTTTTGGTGATTTGCTTGAGATCTTTGTGAATACAATGGTCTTATTTTTATACATTTATGATACAAATTGTTAAAAACTGTAATCTTCATGTTGTGCTTCAAAATTTGCTTGACCGTCTCACCGAAGAGATGGTCTAAGAAATTTGAGCAATTTTTTTGCCAACATTTACTTTATGCGCGGTAATTTTTGTCCACAAATACGTTGCATGCTGATTATCAGATACCGTTTCCTTACTGAGAAATTCGATGCTATTTTTGGAATAAAAACTGGAAGTCGATCTCCGAACAAACACCATGTAACTTTCTTTTCCGGAACCGAAATATATCATATTATTTTCATCAAAGACAAGATGATAAACGGTCTACAAAACATTGCTCGCCGCATTCTTAAATTACAGTTACAACTTGTTGTAATTCGATGCAAACGGAGTAACCTGAAGATCGCCTGGTTGTCTCGACACAAGCCAGCGGTTTAGCGTGAACTGACTTGGTGTCCAGAGACAAACAAATACAGCGCAGCCATGGCCAGTCGCAGAGCAAAAGTAATTGTCTTGTTCGACAACTGGACTACATACATTCATCAAATCACCCAAGGCCCTTCTCAATAAGTAACTGCCCAGGTGATGATGCAGTAACATATTTTTACATCACATTTATACGGAGATTGACGTAACGTCCGTTTGCTCACACACATCACATTTTTAAAAAACGAACCGTCACATCGTTTCATACAGAGAGAAAAACACAAACAAGGATCATCATGCATGTTTGTAAAAGCAGCGGCAGTGGAATTTTTCGTTTATCATAGAAATTAAATTGTAATCGATTAGATTGCACATATCACAAAATTTGCTGTATTTGTCAGAATGCACTCTATTTTTGTTTTTTATGCACTCTATTTTTTTTGATTTTTATGCAACAGTCAAAAAGTACAAGAAAATATGTTCGATTGGACTGCAACTTAAGTTTTAGTTACCTGCTGTGTCGGTGGTTTTAAAAGTTAAAAGCATCAGGCAACAAAGTGTCCAACTAAAGATATTTGAGCCAATAGCACTAACGGTGTATGCACTACAACCTTTAACAAGCTTTTTCATCGTTGCTGAAAAAACTCCTTTTGCAAGTATTGGTTTGTCCATGATTTCACTCATCACGTAAAGTACCAAACACTAAGAGAAGCACTAGATGGTACGAGTAAAAAATTAACTCTCGCATGACACTGACGCAATCTTTAGAATGCCAAGCGCCGAAAGACTTCGCCAACAATTGGATGGTATGCCCTTTGTTATGTTTTGAGCTTTGGGGCTGTCACAATGACAAAAAGTTTTTCGAGACCTACAAAATGTGTACCACTGTTGTCGTTATAAATATTGCAAAAACTGTTCGCTAAGAAGAATCCAAAACAATTCCTGCCGTGCATACATCCGCAAGATGTGTCCATGTATTGTTGCTGTATTGTGTATTGTGAAAATCAGAAATTACCACTGTAGTTGCAGGCAAATAGGCCACGGCTTAAAAACATACATTTTTAAGAATGAGTGTAGAATGCAGGAACAGTGCAGGAAATCATAAAAAGCATAAGGTTTAGTAATAAGTCTTGTTGCCTATCTTTTCTACCTATAGCTACACTTTTTGCCTATCGCTAGACAAAGTTAGTTTGCTTAAAGGCAATGCAGGGTAATTATTGAACTTTTACTCCAATGCGATGTTGCGCTCAAAATTCTTGTGCCTTTCAAGGAGTACACAGGCGTATACGCAGCAGCAAGAATCAACATCGTTGGAGGATGCAGCAACAGATTTATATTGGAAAGATACGTTCTTCACGGCATATTGGGACAAGCAGAAAAGTTTTAGGCCCGACGTTTCTGAACAGATAGCGGCGTCGGATCATCCATCTAAGGCAGACTCTCGTGATCGTAGCAATTGATCATATTCCTTCTCGTGTGTTCAGAACATGGAGCAAGGCCCGTTGCAGAGAAACGTTACCAAAATGAATCAAGCAAAAAACTCTTTATAGCTCTAAATCGAACAATGAAAGTTTTTGATCATTGAAGGGCTTTCCATAAAAAGTAAAAGACGGTGGTCTGACAAAAATACACACGTTCGAGAAAACAAAACCAGAACTACATCCGAAGAAGTTTGTCAAATTTTCAAACAGATTGTAACCGATAAGAAGCGAAACTGAGCATTATAGACAAGAAAGCACCACAAGGGCACAGAGGAGGGGAGTTTAATTCTGGTATAAGCGTTGCAAGAATGTAAGGCGTACGGAAAATCGCCGGGGTAAAAGACGTCCACGGATTCCTCCTCCGTGGG
>Ga0210059_1017501_pt1 | contig 10205 bp, 5 predicted proteins | sample Ectturendosymbi2_FD_188042 | JGI IMG/M metagenome (GOLD analysis project Ga0210059, IMG submission 188042) | Ecteinascidia turbinata endosymbiont from Florida, USA - Sample 2 (SPAdes) (version 2) | ecosystem: Host-associated > Tunicates > Ascidians > Unclassified | place: Key West, Florida...
GTCAATGAGCCGTGAGTAGCAACTGGTTCCAGCAATTATAAGTCTTGGTTTGAACAATCGTGCATTTTCAGCCAGCCGATCGTAATCAATCAGGCCTGTGGCAGGATCAACCTGACAGGAAAAAAGAGGTTAAATAGGGTGTGTTAGAAATTCCCAGCTTCAATCTACGGACCATGAAAAATTCTTATTTTGTGTTTAGCGCAGTGTAAATTGCATTGTATCCAGTTCAAACATACGACATGTTGCACAGTAGAGCGAAAGCTTCTCCAGAGATGGTTAACACCTTCGCTGCTGGTTTACGAATATATCATAACTAAAAATCCCGCATGAACTGCTCTTGTCACGTCACTTTGCAACTCCATGTTCATTCCAATTGTTTGAGTTGTTTTTTTTAGCTGTAATGCGCCCAAAATCAAGCCTACTCAAATGCCAATCTTTGTTGCCTAAGAAACTAGCTGAATAGCAGCCACGGTCTTTATTTGAAAGCTCACACCTACCAATCAAAGTTCAAGACAGTCTAGGTCAGTGGTTCTTAATTGGGGGGCATCAATAAATTTCAAGAGGGGTGTGAGCCCTTACGCGCCCTACACCATGAAAAGTTTGATCATTAAATTTACCAACAAATGCATTTGTTTTACAGCTTATTTAAAGTTATGGGGGTTTGAAACAAAGGACAATTACTTGAGGGAGACGTGGTAGAACAAAGTTTAAGAACCACTGGTCAAGGTCTATGAAAACCAACCAAATGATTACCAGGCCTTTGTGAATGCAGCGACGAAAAAGAGCAACTTTTAAAGCAGCCAATCACAGACAAAATTAGACTAGCAAACCATATATATGCACTCTAGTATGCTTGCCAATTATTATGATGCACCAATGTCATTTACTTTGTAAGGCATGGATTCAAAAAATATCGACGTTGCAGATATTTTTTTCTTTTCTGTCATAAATCCATGAGTTAAATGACCACCATCAGGCAAGTCCAAGCCCATGATTCGTCCATGAGGTTCTACAACAGCTAAACATAAAAATAATAAATTAGGCAATCATTGCTGTTCTGTGTGCTGTCATTTTCGTAAAGTGAAAAACGTTTAAAGCTAAAAAAGATAATTGTCAACAAACAGTGTGAGCATGGCATTTAAAACCAAGTACACCAATGAATAAGCCAATTAACATTTTGGAGACAAAAACTTTGACAACACCTTGAAATATAGGGCTTAGACACTTAATGTAACATAAAATACCATTCCCTTAATACCACATAATATTGGATTTTTTAGCAACAAGCACCTAAAACAGCAGTTTGTTTTGCATAAGATGTTATTAAACACACATAAAACAGTGAAAAAATTTGATGACCCCTGATGTTTGAAACACAGTTGCATTTTATTAGCCAATCACTAGCAACACTTTGTTAACAGCTCAGTGCAAACATTGAAAGTTTCCCATTCGTTTTAGTTACTTTAGCCAGCTCACAACATAGCAATTGTCATACCAGTGTAGACAGCAAAGTTGGCCGGTGATCCTGAATAAGGTTGTACATTTACTCCCCACTCATCAGGAGACAATTTGAACAGATCAAGAGCTCGTTTTATGCACAACTTTTCCATTTCATCAATATGTTCTGTGCCACCATAGTACCTGCAGCAGACCCACATTACATCATCATGTTCACACATAATACAGTACCACAAAATTCTGAAAGAGTTTTGGGTCTGAATTATTTAAAATCGAAAAAATATTCAACCTACCATGACTAAAGCAGCTTTTATAGGCAAGGTGAAATTTGGAACATTTTTGCTTTGTGCAAAACTTGATTTAAAGTATAACATTGGTTCATTAAAAACATTAGGTATACCGCAAACATCTTAGGTAAAATTCAACTATTACACCAGCCAACAAACAATTTTTTCTGCCATATATCAACTGAGTTTGAGGTTGATTAAAAAATTTTTTGAGGTTTGTTTTTACTTAATTTGAGGTTGGTTAAAAAATGCAGCCCATTTTCTACTATCAGCTCCAGTTTTCCTGCTGTGATGTGCCCAATGGAAAAAAATGAGTTGCAACGTCAAAGAAGCAGGTTGCCATTGTAATAGCAATAAAATGTTGTAGAAACACAATGCATAGACATTTGTGTAATAATCAGTAAATAACAAGCCAACTTATCCTTTACAACTATCAAACCTCAGTCAAAAAATTTTGCTTGGATGATCTCCAAGAATGGGGACAAAGCATTGCCACAGGTAATGGACCACCAGTAGTCAAGTCAGCCAGCATCTCACCTTCCTGGATGTCACATTTCTATGTCACTGATGGTTTGTGTAGTAGGGATATCCCAAAATTATATTTCATTTAAAATCAGACCAGTAATCAGGATTCATTCTCAATTCCAGATAGCAATAGGAAAATTGATGTTAGTAACCAAAATTCTTCCTACCCTACTATTTCAAAGCATTTTTGGTAATTTTTATGATTGTTCCTTTCTCCAAATTATTTTGATACATGTACATGTCAAACAAAAGAATATTTGCATTGACATGGATCATAGAAAACAATACTGGTTTGCGTTTTACAATAGTATATTTTAATACATAAGCAATAGTTTGCAACTTTTCATGATGCTGTGGCAAGATAAGCTATTTAACAATTTCCTCTTTTGCAAAATGGTACGTTTATGATTATAATCATATTTTTTAGTATGTACATATGTTGTAGATTTTGCTGTGTGAATAAACTTAAGCAAGATGTTTTATCTTCATGAATGTTTTTATTTAGCTTATTTTTCAGAATGTTTTCATTTTTATTGCAAAAGGGGTGACAGAATATCAACATTTTCACATGAACATATTTGAAAATTAGCATATACACCTAAATGTAAGACTATTTTTTGCAAATCACTTTAACGTTTGCTGCCGGGGTACAATACATTCATACTTTGAAATCAGCCTAAAATCAAGCAGTTTCACCTGTCTTAGCAATGGCATAGCTCCTCGGTCGATTGTGCTAAAGAGCTGTTGAAACCCTCTAAAAACTTGGCAAGTCTTCGAGTCCGCAATGAAAAAATTTTTTTTGGTTTTGGGTTTTTTGTGAGTGACGTAATAAGTGAGATAATTTTTGGCCATTTGGCTCATGTTACGTGGCCTAGGGCCCAACTGCTAGATGGAACTATTTCGCTGAAGCTTTCATTGGAAACTAGGCTAGAATCCGAGTCTTTTGAGCCTTTGATCAACTTTTTAGTATTTCTGGTTCAAAAGTTATGATCTAAAATAAACAAATGAATTATGCAATTATGGGATTAATCGAATATTTTGTTTATTTTAAATCATAACTTTTGAACCCAAAACCCCAGCAAGTCATCCTAAGTATCAAAAACCTCAGATTTTAGCTTAGTTTTTAATAAAAACTTGAGGGAAATACTACCATCTAGCGGTTTGGGCACAGGGTCATATGAAGTGGGCCAAAGAGGCCTAAAAGTACTCTACTCATTACATTACTCACAAAAAACCCAAAACCCCAAAATTTTTTCATTGCGGATTTGAGGACTTGCCGAGTCGTTTGTGGGTTTGAACAGCTCTCTAACGGATTCAGCACCAGAGTTATGCCCGCACAGAGACTCGTGCGAACAGCTTGATTTCACACAAACTGCTTTGAATTAAGCCGGCAATGAAGATGTTATGGTTAGACATAATGGTAAACTAGAATAGGTACTCAGCAGTTCATTTTATTCGGTAAACAGACACACACAAAAATATTCATAAAAATAAACAAGATAAGATAAACAAGCTAACGCACAGCATACACACGCAATCAAAATCATATTTGTATCTTCCTGGCATATCTAATATAATCAGGTGGTTTTCTAGTAAGGTTTCCCACTGGCCTAATGGTGAGATATTATTATATTAATAAGGTTTGTACCATCAGAAAGGGTCATAATAATGAGGAATGTTTAAGGTAGCATATATTTGACAATGGTTAATATTGGTTCAGGAGGTATAATTTGTAACTTAAAAATAGGAAATATTTATACATAAAGCAAACTACTAATACAAATGTCTTGTTCTTAAAATCTTGAAATGAAAATTGCATTTCTATAAGCTGAAACCTATTACTGTTTAAGCTTAGAGTGTTTGTTTTAAAACATTTGTAACAAAACTGTGACTACAAAACAGAGCATCAAAATATTTTTATTTTTTTTATCCACACACATTCTCATTATGACAACACAGAAGGGTAATCTCAGTTCAAGTGCTTATCTAATTTATATCCTTTCCACTGCAAAAAATCTACACTGTTACATTGGCTCCCGAATTTATGCAAGTTACACAGAATCTTGTTTCTCATCAGCTGCCTTATAAGTTAAGGCATGGACTATGAAGGAAGAAAAAGTAACAATTAATGCTATTCATTCAAAGAATGACATAAACTAATTGATTGTCTTTTGAAAGAAACGCTAGAGCAGTAAAAAAAAGTTAGGGGCAAGTAAATGGTGCAGGTTTAGCTCATAGAAAAGTTGTAACAACCAAGTCCTAAATCATACAATATGCAATGACTTAAAGCAATTACAGTATGTCACAGTATAAAAGGTACATCAGTGTTTTGTAGTTCGCCACAACAATCATTATGCATGGCAAGCAGTGCATGTGATATAAATTATGTATAACTAACATCTATGGACATATTGACAGTCTGGAAGATCATAGCCTAATAATCTCCAGAAAATGAAAGGAATACTTCACAGTACATAGCCTATGACCAACACTTTGATGACAAATAAAACAATCCAATCCAGTATAAGCCAAGCAACAAATAGGGATAGGTAGTCTCTATTTTACCGGCGATATTCTGGTGGCAACAGATCGACTGGAGCTATTCATATTGTGCTGCCAGTCAAAGATTCGATCTCGTGGCATGATGCAATACCAACAAAAAGGTCACTTTGTTAGGAAAACGCCGTCCTGCTCATGGTGTAACGGTTATGTGTTACGGCTGCTATGCCAATGGTTTTCAGTTCAACTCTCATCTTGCTGACTTGCGTTTTGTTTTTTTTTTCTTTGCTTTTTTTCAGGCTCCGCTTAGGTGTTATGTTTTGGGGTTAGTGTTGTTAAGTTAGGGTTAGGTTAGCATGAGCTTAGTGTTAGGTTAGGATTAGGTTCGTGTTAGCTTAGTGTTAGGTTAGGATTAGGTTCGTGTTAGCTTAGTGTTAGCTTAGCATTAGGTTAGGGCTACAGTTTAGGGTTTGCTTACATTTGCTTCCTTTCTTCTACCAAGCCTTTTGCTGCTACCATCTTGATGGCAAAATAGACACTGCCATAGGGATAATATGGTGGAAAGCAGTTTGACTAAGTTCTTTAGATTTTGTACCTTAGTCTTAAGTGACATTAAACATATTTTTTACTGTAGCCTATACTCGTACTTGATACTGTAACCAAGTAGTGTCCTAAAGCAAGGATGGACAATTAATTTGGCTCGCGGGCCACTTTGAGAAGGCCGCATTCAGTGGAGGGCTGTACCTTCTAATGGAAATAGAAGCAAGTTTTGATTAAGTTAGCCTCAGAAGTAAGCAATAACATTTACTGTGATAAGTTGAAGGAAATTTCAGATTTGAACATATTTCCTGAATTTTTCCGTGGACCACTGAGAACGCTGTGGTGGGCCACATTTGGCCCACATGCCACTATTTGCCCACCCTTGTCCTAGGCTAAAGACACGAACAACCACAGCTAAAGCTATATCATCAGGTAGTAAGCTAGGCTAGTAAACCACTGCCACCACTACTTCAAGTTGAAACAGCCAGAACAAAAACAACAAGACATACCTTACTCCAGGATATCCTTCTGAGTACTTGTTGTTCAAACAGGAACCCAGTGCCTGGAGTACAGCTGCACTAGCAAAATTTTCTGAAGCAATTAACTCAAGTCCATCACGCTGTCTCTCTTTCTCTTGTCTGATGATGTGGTAAATTTCAGGATCATTTGTCTCCAATGGCTCTTCCAACCAGTTACTGCTATAGCCATTGCATTGCGCATCCCCTGCCATTTTTGTTTACTTAACTACAGACGTAACAGTACAAGTAGAAGTGAGTATTACGGAATTACAGTAGGCTATAGGCCTAGTCGACCATGAATAACACTGTTGACCAAAGACATTTGAGTGAACATCATTTTTTGTTTATAATTATAATAATATTTGCTTTGCGTCAGACTCATGGTCCACAACACAAAAGCCTTGAAAAGGCACTCGAATGACGCAGACAACAAGTTAAACAAAAACGGTTAGACATTCTTTCACATGGCCATTAAACACCATGTAAAAGAAACAGACTACGTACTGCATAACCCACAGAATGCGGAATAAATAGAGTTTTCACCGGAACTCCATCATTATTACCACCCTTCGATAGCGACCTACTTTTGTAGTTGTACCACGCGACTCCACGCCATCGTGATGCACAACACGCACCGGGATGAACTAAGCTTCGCGTAGCATTTATATACCTGGCGCCTTTTTTTTATTAAACGCAGTCATGTGCAACATGACAACAAAGTGTTGGCGCGAACGCCGCCAAGTTGCAAATTGTTCGCGGGTTTCGCAACATGGTAGAACTACCATCATTTCTATCCTGCCCAGTTACGTGAACTCAAAGGCTAATGAGACAGTATCATGTTTCAAGCAAAGTGGTTTTTGCCGAAGTCTAATTTATGAATCAGGAAAAATTACGTTTGAGTTTTAAAACATGTTTTTTATTTGTTCGTTACACTCAGACACGTGGTCCATATCTCCAGTAGCGTAGACAGACCAAAAATTTGAGGGGAGAGTAAAAAAATTGGTGGGGACCAAAATGTTTGATTTTAGGCGAATAACACTATTTTGTTGGAGATACCGCCTCTCAAAGCACAAAATGACTATGCGTTCTAAATATTTGTGAGGGCATGGTCCCATAGGCCCCCCTGGCTACGCCTCTGCATATCACAAGAGTTATTCAAAAAACACAAAGATATAAAAATGCTTAGACTCAAAATATCGAAAAGTAGATGGTAGATGACACACATACATACAATATTAAGGAAGAAGAAATACTGAGTTAACGTAGCCTAGCAGTAATACTGCATTCGTTCATTCTCATCCAGGAGCGTAACAAACTGGGACGAAAATGTAGAAATTCAAAAGGCATCAGACGAGTAAAAAAGTTAGAGGAAAATGAACATCCGTGTAATTTACTATAATATTTTAATTTTATACAATGAAGAAACTTTACTGACACAGTGTAATGGTTTAGCGGAGCCAGGGGTAGAAAACTCAGCTGAAAGGGGCCCACTAGCCACTGCAGGCAGCCCACTACTAACCAACACTCAGAAAAAATAACTTGATAAATGATGGTGACTCCGGGTGTGGATGGCTGTGGTAAAGCCCTAAATCACTGGAAAATACTTCAAAAAACGCGAAAAAAAAACAAAAGAATACTAAAACCGAAATATAAGCTAAGTGGGAGCCCAGTTTTTGCATTTAACTGCTTTCTGGGGTGGCGATTGACCTCTCTGCCCTCCGTTAGTTACACCATTGAGGAGATGTAGAAGCTAAAGCAGTGATGGAGTCTCGAGAGAGTCTCTATTTCGAAAGTTTCATGTCTCGTTCCGGTCTCGAAGGCTACATGTCTCGGCACAAGCCTATTGCCTTGATACTTCAAAATAGGCCTACCTCAACAATAAGGCTTAGTAAAACTTCTGTAATTCAATGTGTTTTTGTCTGCTGTATCAGCAGGTAAGGAACAACGTAAGTAGGCTGGAAAAATGCCAGAAATTCGAAAAACGTTTCAACTTCGAAGTGGTGATGATATTCTTTAAAGTTAATAGAAAAATTTCAGCATATTCAAGAAACTAGCAAGTCTAGAGTCTCGGAATTTTTATGAAGGCTTGGTCTCGGTTTCGAAGTTTTAAGCAGGTCTCGGTCTTGAAGTTTAAGTCTCAACCACATCACTGCAGTAATTAGCAATGCAAACAGGGGCGGGCAAAAGTCTGGTGACGCAAGGGGCAGCTGCTTTGTTATATACGCCCACCAAATTGTTGACTTCACGAATGCGAGAAATACAGGCACAGAAAAACAACCTGACCAGACCCACGCCACGTGCAAAAGATTACGCCACGAAAACTTCGCATCAACTGAGAAATAATGAGAAAAAAACGTCCAAGTCTAGTACTATGTTAAGCAACAATAGAAAGGGATTTAAACTTTGCAAAACGTACGTGCTGCAGCATAGGGTTTTGCATGGCACTTTTCACAAAAATGAAATTATGTACGTTTCAGAACATACACTGGCGCTCTGCTGAAAAACATAGTACGCTTTGAAATGTATCGTACATGGCGCTGAAGGTGTTTTAACAGCTTCGAATGATGTTCTGTCTGGTAAATTTACTGTATACTTTTGATCTTTTTCACAGCAAATGAAAGTGAAAATTCCATCGCCAAATGGTCACGCATGGCAAAGCATTATGACACAATTCGCATTGCCAATTTGCCAGTTGCTGGTAAAACTGAAACCAAGGGGGCATGACCCCATCGTAACATGAAGTTTCTAATCTTTACTCATGAATCCAACCTTGAACAAGCAATGTTAAGAGGTCTCGGTTTTTGTTTACTGTACCAGAACCGTCGCCAGAAAGTTCTTAATAGGGGGGCTTTGGGTTTGTGAGGGGGGACTTGACACTCTAAAGATTGACAGAAACTCACTGATAGAGCCTTTATAGTCTCATGTTTCAATTTGTGGGGCTTGGAGTTTTGTTTGTGGGGTTAAGCCCCCCGTGGCGACGGGACTGTACTGTACAGTGCACTTTGTTTTGAATATGACATTTCTAGTGAAATGGGAATAAATTGGCGAATGATTATTAACACAATGCATTTACTGTAATTGTAATACTATACTTTACCACAAACATGCCTATGCTGCTGCCATACTTGCACCCACCTGACCTTCCTATCCGTGCAAACGTTTCACGCCCCCCAGTTTAAGAACCCAAGCTCTAGAGAGAATCAAGAGATATTTTGAAAACTACAAGTCGCAGATTAACAATAGGCTAGCAGAAATTAGCCAGAATACGAAGGGAAAAAAACATATCGGGTGTAAGGCATGATATTGATTGTGATTATTATTGACAGTGCTTCTCTCTTTCTCTCTGGCATTACTTCACATAAATTTTTATGTTCTTGAGGTGAGTAACCATCAGATCCATGTAGTATTTGTTAGTAGTCTTACAATATGAAGAAACTCCCAGCTTCAGCATTTTAATTTTCAAAATTAGATTGTTATGATTCCACTCTTTGGATGCCCCCTGCCATGGATGCTTGGCGCCTTAGCCCCGTTCACCTCTCTCTGCACTCAGCGTTTAGTATACTGAAATGGTTCATTCCCATTTTTAGCATAATTTGAGTTAGATTTTATTTGGCAAAAATTAATATTCAGGAAGAAAAACACAAATTACAGTGCAAGGACGCCAGGGCATTGATTGAAGGAACCGAATTGAGTCAATGCCCCTAATCCATATTTGTTGGTTATTTTTTTGGTGTGTGGGACTTAAAAGACTAAGTGGAAATGTTTTATTTTGTTTCTTGTATTTAATGAAGTGCAGTTGATACATGATGAATTATATTTTTTGCTGCTATTTGGAATTGCTTTGTAATGAATTCTGACAACTGTTTTGTTCCCAAAGCTATTTTCATGTATTCTGCAACACCAAGTCTAAAAAGAGATAGCAAATGCATACTGCCTGCCTCACATATCTTGAATAAATTATCTACGAGCAAATGTTCTGCAAGAAAGCTGGTAAAATTAATATTTGAAGGCAGCAGATCTGCTAAGAAGAATAATATACTCAAGGGTGGTTCTTCAGGCAAGATTAATCAAGATCTATCTAAAGTTGGAAATAAACCAATTGATGAAGGTTTAAAGCAAAGATGGTCTGAAACAGATGACAGCCATGATGACCTATCATGCTCTCTGACACATTGTTACAAAGATCAGTTTTCTTTTACAACTGAAATTCAAAAACAGTTTCTGACAAGCTTTAAATTACTTTACCCATCACTGCAAAATGATTTGCCATCAAGTCATAAAAGCTGTATAGTGCAGGAGGAGCACATGAATAATAGTGCTTGTGGCAGTACTTCTCTTTTTGTCAGAAACTTCAATGATGCAGTATCCTACAAAAAAG
>Ga0210059_1017502_pt1 | contig 10205 bp, 6 predicted proteins | sample Ectturendosymbi2_FD_188042 | JGI IMG/M metagenome (GOLD analysis project Ga0210059, IMG submission 188042) | Ecteinascidia turbinata endosymbiont from Florida, USA - Sample 2 (SPAdes) (version 2) | ecosystem: Host-associated > Tunicates > Ascidians > Unclassified | place: Key West, Florida...
ATTTGAGAGCCAAACGCCTTGCTTCGGCTTGGCAACTTAAATTCAAAATGTCAGGCAGTTTTAGTCGAGAGTTAGAACAGTACTCATACAACGACTAGGCTGCCTCGTTGGTAGCGTTTGGGGAAACCAGCATCTCTGCATGTAATGACAACATTCCTCGCAAGCAACTTCTATGCTGGGCAACACCCCAAACTTCAACATAGGTTCCTACGACGGAAACACTACATTGGTTCCCAAACCAAGGAAACCCTACAATAGGATTTTTCAAAATTAAACCTAGACACCCAGATGAACTAAAAAAAAGATCTGGGTGGAAAAACCCAGTAATGGGAACCCTGGTGAGCAGGCCACTGAAAGCCACAATCTTAGGCGTGACTGAGCAAATAAAAAGCGCTAATCGACCAAAAGCCACAATTAGGCAACTATGAAATACGCCATCTAAACAGCCTAAGTAAAATCTTTGCGATATTCTTCGCATCCTGTATGGTGATAGACTCTCGTCAAAAGAGATTTGTAATGAATATGTAGCTCAGGCAATGTTTTGCCAGAGACAATCCCTTTCCGACTGAAAAAAGCCAGCAAACGCCATATTTTGTCTGCCTTTTTTTGATTTTTAAAAAGCCAAATTAACAACACTGTGCTTTGATTGATTGACAAAATGGTTCACTGATTTGCGTAGAAACAAATGAAACGGAACGTTAGCAGAACGATAAAATGGAGAGTACAGCAGCAACGTTACCGCTAAAAAAATTCTTGGTGGGCTGTTTCAAAACCTTTAGCGGACGGCCCGAAGACTGGACTATTAGCAGCTCGTGCCATCTGTATGATAAACATATTGATTTACTTTTTGTCACGTGAAACCAAAGGCCAATAAAATAATCGTGCGGGTGCTAATGAGACCAGAGAATTTTCCGCTGGATCTGGCGGATTTTACTCCTGTCTCGCTGCAAAATAATCGGTTTGGCGTCTGGTGGCCAAAATCTGCTAGGTCTACTGATAATTGGTCTAGAGGCCTACATAAAAATGGCTCTTTTCAGGCAGAATTTTGCATTTTTTCTAGCTGGAAAGGTCAGATTAGACGTGGCAACCCTGGATGAGATCCCGTGTGAAGCGAAATTTTTGACCTCTGCAAAATTTCTGACCTATTATTGTATGTCAGTTACTTTGCTTCTCAGAGTAAAGGAATAAAGTTTGGCGATAAAGTTTTCGATGTGTGTTGTGTAAATTAATTAATAAAACTTTTTGGTTAGATGTCAGATACCCACAACATTCAACAAGCTTTGAGTACGGGAATAAAAAATTGAATAACTACAACAACCACTGAAAAATATTATTGTTGGACTTAGTGTTAGTCTTAGACCTCAATTATTTTTCTTTTTCTAACTTTAACATAAACCCTAACCCGACACACTTACCTAATCACCATTTGACCAAACCCTAAATCCTAATCATCAGTTCTCTCAGCGTATTTGATATTATGTTGAATACTGCATTACACTGGGCATGGGGATGAGCACAGGCGTGAAGTCAGAAACTTTGCTTGACACTGGTATTTCTTTGCCTTTCAATTTGATTTGCAAAAAACTTTTGGTGGTGTCAGCATTTTGTTCCACTGCAAGCTGTGCTCGTTGGTTGAACATTTTTGGATATTTTGTCTTTGCTTTTGTTACACAGTTCAGTATGTTGGCAAATATTTGTTTTGACGATGTATCAAAACTGAAATCTGTGCTATTGTGTTTTTGCTTTGGAACTGTTTATGTCGGAAGTTTATATGTTAGATCCCAAAAACTTCCCAGGTATGTAACAGTAGTTGCTGTCTATACATATATATGCCTACTACAAGTGATTTGTAAGAATTTGACCCTAACCTTGCATTTGCCATTTGCAAAGCAATTCACTATCATTTCCCAGGATGTTGAAAGAACCATCTGGCTTGCAAAGAAATGTTCATCATTTGAAAAAGAAGGGTAATGTATCTAACAACCAACAAGATACATATATTGCTATTACTGAAGAGTTTTAGCAATGCTGAGGTCAGAAAACTAATTAGCTTTTTAATTTTAAAGAACCTTTTCAAACTGTTTGGAAAAGAAAATGTTGGTCCATGTCATTGTCAAATCAGTGGATAAGGATTAGCTAATGCAAAATGACAAACCAGAATAGACAGAATTAGAATGAAATGTTGTTTAACTGTTTGAACACAAAGCCAAAAAAGGAGTAAATGTGCAAGAAAGTTCCGTTACACATAATTTGCACTTCAAATTGTTTATAGATGCCTTCTCTGTCCATTCAATATCAGGGGCTACAGTCACTTCACAGCTACATGCTTCACAGCTTTAGTGACTGCTTTATTAGAGGCCAGTCAGTGGCAGCTAGCTAGAGTCCTGCGTGAGGTGAATTTTTTTATTCACACCTGCAGGAATTAGAGAAATCTTGCCTACTTTTGCACTGCACCCACAGACTTATAACCTGCACCTGACTTGCATGTCCTCCCAAGCCACTCTGCACTGTTTCTGTCCTAACCTTGCACCTGTCACTGTGTCTGAAAACCACTAAAAACTCATGCAATGTGTTTCATTGCTAGTGGCCATTCATTCAGTGGTTTATTTCAAAGCGAATGGAAGGTCTTAAAAAACACTGTAACAAAAAAAGGTAAAACCTAGTCAAACTTCAGTACTTCTTTCTTGAGCACTCTTACAAAAATGTGTCTTTCACTGAGGAACTCTATAAATTTGGTGTTCTGCTGTTTACGACATGATCATTTGAATACTAAACACTTAATCATTAGCAGCGCTAGTTGTCAACATTTATTGCGAAATCATTCAGATCTGGAAACTTCAATCTGTGATCCCCACCAATGGACAGTGTCTGTACACCAGCTATGTCCAACCCTCATCCCATATATGTGGCCCAATTCAAAGTATTGTGCAGCCCAGTAAGCTTTTTGTTATTGTGTATTTAATGTACAATACAATGACAGCCTAACTTTATCTTTTTCATCTCAAGTGAAGCAACCTGACGAGACTTCGTACTTTCATCCCAAGCACCCACCCTCCTGGAATGACCCTCCCAACAATAGCATGGGTCCAGCTTAACGGTCTTCACACTGATGTCAGATGTTTCTGCTCCTGCTTGAACAAATCTGGTATAGCCTCCTCTGCAGCCTGTGAGTGTGGCACAGAAGAACTAACTGTCAACCATGTTTTCTTCCAATGTCCAACCCATTGACCACCTCATGGACTACATGGCCCAACAGTTCTGGACGATGAGGCAATCAAATGGCTGCTCAACACCTACCCTGAGATCCAGTGTGGCCAAACAGTGGATTGAAAGAACTTGCTCAAATGACGAAGAAGAATCTCAAATTCAACATTTTCAATGCAGTGCTCAACTGCTCACTTACCACTTGTTCATCACTTACATGTACTGCGTACTAGTAGATTTTCATGTTTCTAATAACACCTCGGTGCAAACAGGACCAGATTTAGGGAAAGGCATAGTAGGCACCAGCCCAGGACCTTCATAAACTGTCGGCCTCCACAGTCATGCGTCTCCTGATTATGGCTGGTTCAACATTTAATGTGATAATCATAAAATTAGTGAATAACAACAGTATTTCTTTTGGATCAATAATTGAAAGTTGTTTTGTTCACTTGATCATGTGTAGTATAAAACTTTTGATATAATCTTCATCTTATTAAACTTGAACAAACCATATGTTTTCTAAAGTTTTCTAGAATCTTGCGTTTGTCAAACTGTACAATCATTTGACTAAGTTTAATGTATGACTTTACTTATGATTCCATATTTACAGCTTACTGATAATAGTATTTCTTTGACCTTGAATAATATTTCCTTGAGGTACTGAGGGCCTCTATAGAAACGCTGCCCTGGGGCCTCCACATGTCTAAATCTGCCCCTGTGTGCAAAACAGATTTCTAGCTTTCTGATTTTTACTTCTACACTAATCTGATTTCTAACTACCCTTGCTCTTCCATTAGCACTAAATTTGCTTCTGACATCACAATTTGGGAGTGATTAAAAGTATCATGCAGTCATTACTCTCTTCCTAGACTGCTGCCTGACTGTGGTGGGAGTTTGTGTGTCTCTGTGACCCTGAGAGTAATGCTGGCTGGAGCAACAGCTCCAGGTAGGGTCATCCATGCCAGTTTGGTCTATTGGTAAAGGCCTGACTAAATGCAATGTCTGTTTGGAAGCAGGAATCCAGCAACTGTATTGTGGCAAGTGTCACTTTTGACTCTGGCACCCACAGTTGTGAGTGGCACTGCCAGCAGGCATCTTAAGTATGCTACCACAGGGCAATCAAACAGCACTCCAGCCAGCATGCTCATGTGTTCCATTGGATTAAGTTTAGTGTAGGTCCAGAGGGGAACGTTTTTCCTGGGCAAGTATTCATTCCCAAATTTCACCCTGGTGCTTGGCGCTTTTGCAATCTTGTGTTGTACAGTAATAATAGAAAACCGGCGCTAGCAGATCAGGGGCTTTCTTCTATCAATTGTCCTTGTTCAGGCATGTTGTCTTGTATAGGCAACTACCCTCGGTTCTCTGACCTGTTGGTCACCCTAAACGCCACTACAAAGACATATTAAAAAGGGATTTAAAGTCACTCAACATAAATACGGAAAACTGGGAACAATTGGCACTGGAGCGTGCATCCTGGCACTCCCTTCTACAGCACAGACGAGCATATTTGATCCAAACGTACATCACAGACTGCAATTGTTGCTGAACTGATCCTTGGACACAATGGGAAAGGTCATAGAGAGAGGCGGTCATTACCATTGCAGTGAGTATGCAAATGCTCTCAGTAGTTTTAAAACTACATTTTGGTTTGCTAAAATGAAAGTAAGTCATTCCATGTGCGGCTCTAACGAAGATGGCTGCATAATTTTTGGCCCAGAAGGGCATTTCAATTGGCATAGCTACTTTACACCTTTGTACCACAAGCTTTCTACTTTATGCTCATGTCACTATCACATGCATTGAGTCAACATTCATCTAACCACACAAATAATTTCTTATCCTGCACCATGCACCAAATTCAACCTGCACCCGCACACAACTCTGTGGGTTTCTGCACCTTCTACACAAATGCAGGTACCTGTTAACCCGTCCCATGCAGGACTGTAATGGCAGCATACCATGTTTCCCTGATAATAAGACCTAGCATGATTTTTGAGGATGATTTTAATATAAGCCCTACCCTTAAAATAAGCCCTAGTTGACTGGTGGGAAATTGAGTTAAGTGAAAACTCTGTTGGAATTTTGGAAGCTGATGACCTGCAAGATATTCCAGAGGATGATGATATGATTGTTTTTGAATAAATTGTTGTTAATGAGTTTCTAAATAAAAAACATGTTAATGATAAGTAAATGTAGATAGTTTTTCATAATTTCTGTTTGTTTAGAAATCTTTTAATTTTTACTCTGTAACTTCATTTTTTGATATATCAAAATAAGACATTCCTCAAAAATAAGCCCTAACGTAAATTTCGGAGTGAACAAGCTCTGCCCTATTATCAGGGAAACATGGTAGTATGCAAAGCTTTTCCCATGCATGCTTACCTTATGCTGAGCATAAACCTGGGCACCCTGCAAGTTGTGTATGGGACAAAACTTGATAATTAGTTTGGTAGCTAAAATAGAAAAGGGTAGACTACAGCCAGAAATGTTCTACTTCTCAGGAAAGCACAAAACATACAATGTGACTCATGAAAATGCAACCATGTATCTTAAATAGAAAAGACAGATTGTTCCAGCTGACCCTTACAGTAGTGAAAATCATGCCAACATGTCAGCATAGGGACAAATTAAAGCTAGCCAGATTTTTGATAAGAAATGCAATCCGGCTGTTTTGCACCCAAGGAACCATAGAGAGGGAGTCAACTTGACAGTCTGCTATAGTTAACAATAAGAATGACAGCGATGGGAAGAAGCATGTTATAGCCATTCTTTTCTGAATTATGGCACATCTTACACATTGCTGCTATGGTAGATTAAGCCTAGCTTATACAGTAGAACTCATCTAAATTCGCTTAATTCGTCACTTTTTCGTCAGTCCCGGCAGAGTCTCTATCTTTTGTGTACATTTCTGTTCGTCTAATTCATCAATTTGCTTAATTCTTCACCTCTTTCTATCCCTGAGAAGCATTTTGTTCGTCTAATTCGTCATTTGCAGTTTTGCTTTTGATGTCTAAGCAGCTAGTACATATGGGAATTCAAACAAATTCAGGATCTTTACCTGAGAATTGTTGCACCTCGCAATTTGTTTATCAAATTTATACAAGAGGTTCAAAGCACAACCTGCCTCCCCATTGAGAGAACACGGAAAAGTTTACTAAAGATTTAAAAGTTGCTTGATTAAATGGAGGAGTTCAGATAGAGCAGAGGAAATAATTGTTGTATTCAATCATAACGTCATTAACTTGTATTTTAAATAAGAGCACTGTGTATGTGTACGAGTTACTAATCAAAGTATACGAGCTTCTATGATAGAGTTTTCACCTGTTTGCATAATTCGTCAGTTCATCTAATTCGTCACTTCCAATCCCCTTGAGGTGACGAATTAGGCAAATTCTACTGTATTTACATTTTGCAGGTTAGTGCCTTGTGAATGGGTCTGTTCACAAAAGATAAGTCACACCACTATAATGATACCCTAATTCTGATATGCGTGTATGACTTCAACTAGTTCTTTTAATACAAACGTTTGATGATGTAAAACAACACAGGTGTCCAGACCAGGTGAAATATTAAAACAATAACTGTGTGCCATTGCCAATCTTCTCTCTATCTGTGAGCAATTTGGAATCCAACACCATTGCTGTGATTGTCCATTCCTTTTCAGCCTCTAATTTGAGGTTTATATTGTGCAGTCATAATACCAGTTAATGGTTGCAGGCATATCAGCATGTTAACAAACTTTTTGTTAATAGTTTTCATATGCAATTAAAACAAATACCTTCCAAGTTGCAATGAAATAGAATGTGAGGCAAATTTTAGCTGTGAATATGAAACAAGGTTCTTCACTTTACATAATGTAGATCATGAATGATTATATGCACTATTGAATTCATTTGAGAGGCTGTGCTGGTAACTCAATTTCTGATGAACACTATAGGTGGAGCTGCTTGTACTAACTGTGTTGTAAATACATCTTGAAGTTTTATTAGGTTTGAATGACATAAAATCAGCTACAGTATATGGTTGTCATTTTGTTGCAGGGATCATCCGGAAACAATCAAGGAACGATTCAAACGAGTGTTGTTCTCTTCAGCAGTTATTTGTTTCAGTGTGTATCTTGCTGGTACATCTTCATGCCAAAATAAGCATCAAGGATGTGTTTTTGAGTGGATTGGCATTAGAAGTGGTGGCATTTTTTCTGCTGCCGTTTACTCCACTCTTTTAATTGCTTCCCTGTTCTTTGGTCCAATTGTCATGTTCTTTTTGGATGAAGGTGTAAAAAATTTAGGCTGCTTCAGTTTTTATGACATCATCTTATGGAGGAACTACATTGTTGTGAGTGAAATGATTTGGTATTGCAAAAACTCTGGTATAACACTATTAATCCAACCAGTATGTTATGTTTTTGTAGGCACCTCTATCTGAAGAATTTGTTTTCCGAGGATGTATGTTGCCTTTATTAGTTCCTGCTTTTGGACACTCCACGTCAATATTTCTAGCACCATGTTTTTTTGGTTTGGGTAAGTTCAGGTTAAACTTAACTTTCTTTTTTCATTGCACCATGCTTACTGTTATTTTGCTTTTGTAAATCTGTAGTTAACTCACAGCAAAAAGCCACATGTGCAATTGTTGTCTTTGTTTTGATACAGTTTTGTTACATTTCCAAATGGTGTTTCCAATATGAGATATGGTCATCATAGTCTTTAGTAACTGTTTGATTTGGATAGCATTGTTTCTACAGTGTTGGCAGTTCAAAACAGTATCTTCACCACAGGACCATGTAACGATTAGGTATGTACTACAATCCAGGTTTTTATTTCCAGCCAAAACCAGAATGTACCAGAAACAAAATAAAATTATGGTTCACATCAGAAGTATTAGATACCTTGTTTATAACTGCAGTTTAGTTAGAAATCCTCACAAAGGCTCACAGCTAAACCAGTAATAGATTTTGCTGTATAAAATTTTGATTTTCAAGTACAGTATAAGATTTGGGGGCAAGGCTTTTGATGTTTAAGCAGCTAGTATGTATGGGAATTCAAACAAATTAAGGATCTTTATCTGAGAATTGTTGCACCTCACAATTTGTTTATCGCATTTATACACGAGGTGCAAAGTGCGACCCGACTCAGTTTATTAAAGATTAAAAAGTGCTTGATTATATGGAGGAGTCCAGGTAGAGCAGAGGAATTAATTCTTGTATTCAACCATAACGTCATAAACGTGTATTTTACTGCAAATAAGAGCACTATATATGTATACAAGTTACTATGATAAAGTATACGAGCTTCTATGATTAGAGTTTTCACCTGTTTGCATAATTCGTCACTTTGCCTAATTCGTCACTTTTTTCTAATCCCCTTGAGGTGACGAATTAGGCAAATGCTACTGTAGTAATAAATCCTGATTTACAACCGATATTCCAGTACATGCCTAAATTGTCACAATAGTAGTCTGTGAAGTAGGTTTGGGTGGTACAATATTTCTTTGGAGTCGAGTATTGATAATACTCCAGAATGGTTGATTGCGTTCAAATCGGGTATGTTCCGTGGGTACTCATAAGCTTTTTGCAAGCTTATATTGCTAAAAACGCTCCCATTAGCAGGAAACGTCTGTGCTATTTCTTTCATCACTTTCTATCTAATCCTCTTCATCATCCCTGTAAGACGGTTGCATTATGCAACACTTAAAATTAAATCACCCCCAAAAAATTTCCTTGGGCTGCATCCTTTAATGACGTGGTATTGTCTGATTGTGTTGTCATCATTTCTCCCGGTCCCGACAGGTCGGCTCCGCTAATCTTCCACCATATAATGCTTGTCGTCATAAAACAGTTCCTATCAGTGTTCTGCTCTCTTTTGACCAAAGTTTTCTTACCGTTCTACCAACTAAAAATAACCTTCTCACAGCCCACACGTTAAATTCAACTCCTGAAAAATTCAAATGTTTTTGAAAGTCGCTGCCAGTTTTTGTGAGTCGACGTTGCTATTTCTGTAAAGGTACACATCTTTTGGGCTTACTTGCCCCACGTCTTCTCATGTGGCTTAGTGTTGATGTTCTTGTGATTTTAAACAGCGTAGTAATACAAGATAATGCACTTTGGCTATCTCCAGCTATTTTGGCAATATCACTTGATGAACTTCATAGGTTTAACAATGCTAATCAAGAGTTGATATTGTCTCATATTGTGGAATCGTACCAGCTAGTAATTTAAAGACTATGCCAATGTAAATACTCACAAAAACAGTTCGGATAAGGCTACTAGGCGTTATCAAGGTATGAAACCGCTTATGAAGTCGTAGTTTTGCACTGATTGCGTGTAACACATAAAATATTGGTCATTAAGCATTACTTTACAAAACTTAATTTTCTGTTGAATATTCATGCTCTAGGACAATGCAAAGTTCTTCCGCATAAAAAACATAGCTTGTCAATATGCACAATTGTGTTTTCGTGTCGAATAGAAAAGCAGACCTGAGGTATTTTTTATTAAGTTACTTAAACTTAGTGACTTTTATTCAGTTATTTCATAGTCTATGAGTTCTGCAACGTTTGCAGCAAGTTCGAATAGATCTAACTAGTTTCAATGATTTGGTTAGGTGACATGTTAATCAGCAGAAGTTTCGCCAGTATTTTTGTTGGCAAGTTTCGCCAGTGTTTTCCGGAATGTTCAACTCCAGTATCTGAATTCTGGGAACTATAATCTTGTGTTTGCGCTATTTCTATGGAGCGGTTTTTAGTGGTAAAGATCTTCTTGGCAAGAATTTCCATCTAAACCTGCTTCAGTCATCAAAATAATGACAGGTTTATTATTGACTTTTTAGACTGTTTCCAGTTAAGCATTAATTATCAAAAAACGTTCGCTTCAGTCATCAAAACATAACTTTCTAATACAGGGTGACCCAAAAAGATGTGTACCCATGAAAATTTCAATTGTGACTTTGATTAAAAAGCTATTTATTTCAAATTACAACCACACATTATTCAGTTTATGGAAGACC
>Ga0210059_1017503_pt1 | contig 10205 bp, 13 predicted proteins | sample Ectturendosymbi2_FD_188042 | JGI IMG/M metagenome (GOLD analysis project Ga0210059, IMG submission 188042) | Ecteinascidia turbinata endosymbiont from Florida, USA - Sample 2 (SPAdes) (version 2) | ecosystem: Host-associated > Tunicates > Ascidians > Unclassified | place: Key West, Florida...
TGCAAGTGTAAGTATCACTTCAACACGCATGGAAAAAGTGCAACAAAGGTCATGGAAAAGTCATGGAAAAAGTCATGGAATGTCATGGAATTTGGTTTTGAAAATTGTGTGGGAACCCTGATTGTAACTAGCCTATTGAGAAAAGTTGATTTAATTGGGGGTCTTTCGGAGTTATTTCCTAGGCGGCTTTAAGTGTTTCCACTTCAAGACTAACATCGTGCAACAAAAAGCTAGTTCATAGTTTGAGGTGGAGCTGACAGACTGGAACTGAGTTGCCAGCATATTTGCCTTGTGTTGATTGTTGCAAGCCGTGATACTGCCCTGCCGAAGAGATGGAAAAAACTGTTGTGGATGGTGACCGGATAATTTTTTAATCACATTCCAGACTGTAGAGAGCTTTGAATTAGACGTCAAGGCGTTGTAAAAATTCTCCCAGGATGATTGTTTTGCCTCCAAGATAACTCTCCTGGCCTTGGGACGGCAACGTTTGAAGATTAGGACGTCTATTGGCGCCCTTGTACGCTTCGTGCGGTTTAGAGAATGTTTTTTTCTTTTTGATGGCCAGATCGCAAGTCGCATTCCATCAAGGGACAGATATCTTATCAGTGTATTTAGTTTGTGGTATGGCTGCCCGAGCAGCATCCAGTATGCTCGTTTCAAATAACTGATACGAGTGTTCCAGATTTAGACCGATGCAATTCAAGGAGCTGCTGCAAAGATGATGAAATTTAGTGCAGTTTGCTCGTGAAAAATTCCATTTGGGAAGAGGCTCCGTGTTGGCCGGGACCACGCCATGTACCGTAACATGGATAATGGCATGGTCACTGCCGAGAAACTCGTCAGTGATTGAAACGGAACAGTGGCTTGCTATGGAACTGGACACCACAGTCAAATCTAAAATATTCCACACGTATGGGCCAACCAGAGCAAAATGGGTTGAAACTGAGGTATTAAGCACTACGTAATCGTTCGTTTTGATCAGAGACACCAAGGACCTGCCACTAGGATTGATGGAACGGCTGCCCCACATTGTATGGTGGGAGTTAAAGCCTCTGAGGAGAATGATCCTACGAAATCTGGACAGGAAACCCAGGTCAAGGATATTCAAGATGTTCCTCAGGGGATTGTAGACATTCATAATAGCGTAATCGTTTATGGGAATTCCCGTTACTTATAAACAACTATTGATAACGGGGATGCATATTTCTGAAAAAGACAGAGTATTCTTCACACAGATGCAGATTCCGCCACCCTTTTCCAGGGGAAGAGGTCTGTCTTTACGTATCATAACGTAATTGGGAATGTTCAGGTAATATCTTGATGTGAGATGCGTTTCTTGCAGGCATAAGATGTCCAGAACTATGGGGAGATGTGAAAGGTAATGTTTAAACTCCGGCAATTTTTTATAGATAGACCTGCAATTCCACTGGAGGATGTGAAGAGCCATCATGTGGCCAGTGTTTTAAGCTGTTCGGCATCCACTGGCAAACCCATGCGTCCACCAGCAGCATCGGTGATTATTTTGAAAATATCTACAGGTTGATTTCTGTCTTTAGTTGAAATTGTTTCAGTAATGACTTGCGCCAAAAACGCTAAGAATAACAGTGGGTTGCCGAACGGGAAGTTTGTAGTAAAATCTACGCACTCCATGAAATCTGTTGGCTCATGAACTGTACTGGATTTTGAAGTTGGAAATGGTCTATATCCTATAGGATTTCCCTCTGGGACAACAGGCAGCGGTGGAAATTTTCTTGAGCGATGAGTAAATGTGGTTTGTGGATGGACAGCAGTTGCTGGTTGGTGGTGTAATCTGCAAGCCGCGGCATAGGAAACCATGGATGTAGTTCTAATTTTGAGAACTTCTGACTCCCTGCGATATTTGGGGCATTGCCGATCACCAGCCGTGTGCTCACCGTTGCAGTTTGGACATTGTGTAGTAGCGGAGGTACAATGTTGCGAACTATGATCCCCGCTGCACTTTGAACACTTGTCCTTGCCTCTGCAATTTTTTGCCACTTGACCAAAGCGGTTGCATTCATAGCAAGACGTGGTTTTCGGAATAAACTCACGGACTCTAAGTTTAAATAGCCAATCTTAACTGCCTCGGGCAATTGAGAAGAGGTAAAATGGAATAAGACGGTTTGGGAATCGAAATATTCATTGGTAGTGTCACGTCTGAATTTAAATTTTTTACGAACAAGAGACTGCAAACACTCCTGAATCTCCTGGACTGTTATGTCTAACGGCACGTTGTATATGACACCTTTCGCGCCAATTGGTTGTAGTAGTGAAGACAGCATTGGGATGGAGACCGTGCCATCGCTGAGAGTAGATGTATTAAGCAAAGTTTTCATCTGGTGAGGACTCTTGCACTTCACAAGGAGGTTTCTATTGTGCTGTGGAAGACAGGCGTCGTAATCTCCTATACATTTTTGAAGACATCTGTCGATGACAATGGGGTTGAATGACTTTAACTATCACTGGCAGATTGGGCCACGTTGTTACTCAAGGACGCTTTCCGCTTTAGCCTTTGAGCTTTGCCTGGTGGCTCTCAGCAGTAGTCGGATGAATCTAACGAGTCATCCATTAATACAACGTCTGTGTCAACTGCTGCTTGGTTGACGACAGAGAAGAATAAAAGAAGACACTACCTCCCAAACAAAACCGGAAACTCTACAAACAAGTACAATCAAAGCTCGCAATACAGAACTGAAACTCTTGAATCGACGTTCACTCGAGACACCTCTCGCTCAAACCTCATGTCCATCTCCACAGCCAACAAGACCTGTTCGTACTAAAGGGAACACTAGCAACGCATAGATAAGGCCCGCGGCGACAAGTCTTGGTTACGCAGCACCGAATGGCAAATGCGTTGGCCATTATATAACACCTTGCGCTGTGGAAGGTTTTGAAACCAGAATTTATGCCTGTACTGGACAGAAAGATGTGGGAAAAGGTTGCGTCTGAATATTATCACAACCTTTGGTAATTTCTGTTTCGCTTGGGAAGCATAGACGGAAAGCACATCTTGCTTCAAGCTCAAGCAAGGTCGGGTTCATTGCACCTCAAGTACAAGAGAACATATAGCATCATTCTATTGACTGTACTTGATGTCCAATACAATTTCATAGCAGTTGATGTCGGGGCATATGGCAAGCAATCAGATTGTAGTGTTTTCGCCAAATCTGTTTATGGACAAAAGATGAGCGACAATAAGCTTGACTTGCCACGTCCTCAATCTTCCTGGAAGTCATGTCGTGGTTACCTACACGTGTTTGTAGCTGACGAGACCTTTCCTATAGAACAGAATCTTCTTCGGCCCTTTCCTGGAAAAGCTCTTTCGATTCAGCACAGAATTTTCCACTGCAGACTGTCTAAGGGAGCACGCATAATTGTTGAAAATGCGTTTGGCATTATGGTATCTCGTTTTTGCGTATTCAGACGGCCACTGCTGGTTAAACCACAGACAGCAGCTAATATCGTGCAAGCATCGGTGGTTTCCACATAGTTTCCTGACGAGAAAAACTGTTGTAGGATACATGGAGACTAGGGTGCATCAGCTCCCCCGTACCTACTAGTTTCAAGCCTACCATTTTTCTACTAGTGAAGTTATCTTAGAAAACAACTTCTGCTAAGTTTGGTGTTGATCGGACCAAATTTGACCCCCCAACGTGGCCTTTTTATAAAGGGGCTGACATTATTTTTTCATTTGCTTTGGTACTAGAGAGCGTTGTGTGCAATGAACAAATTTTTTTGTTGATTTCAACAGATGCCCCTACTTGTAAAAAATAGCAAAATATGTTGAGAGGAAACAAAAATATTGATTTTTGTATGTTTATTTTGCTCAAGAGTGCCACTAGCGGTGGCTACAAAACTGCCTTACTAAGTAATAATGTAAATCAAACTGGTGTTTATGCCCCATTTTCAGGGATGAGGAATTCATTTTTGCTGTTACTTGTTCTAATTTTTACAACTAGAGGGCATTATAGACAATCAAAACTATATTGACCCTCACCAAGTTTTTGGGCTGGAGGTTAGTAACCAGTTGGTTTGTGCCAAGTCTTTGCCACCTGATTTTGACAAAGAACAATGAATGGCATTTACAAACGAACAACGAAATGCAAGACATGAACAAATCATACAAATTTGAGTTAAAAATATGCATTTTTTTCATTAGTTCAGATTCTTATCTTAGAGCAAGAAACTGCGATGACGACTGCAGGTTCCTTGTTCTTTGGCTTGATAAAGTGTGGCGAGAGTTTTGAACTCATTTTAGAATGCATTTGAAACGTTTTTCCTCGTGTGCTGAATTATTAAATGCTTGGCACAGTTTTACCCCACATTCAACCGAATCATTTACAGTACGAATATTGTCAATGTCAACAAACAATTTTCCTTGTTTGTATGCATCATTTGCTTCCCATTAGGTCACTGGTGTATTCAAAAAACTATCATCAAGAGTCAAGACCAATGATATGAAAAAAACTCCAAGCATCGTCTCCTATAAATTCAGATAGGTCATCTGAAACACTTGTAGGCATTTTGCAAAAAGCTGGCTTTCCAAACCCAGAACCACATCATTTGGAGCATAACCTATCTCGACTTGCTTGCAAGATGTTATCTGTCGTTTTCTGTTGTGCGTTGTTGTCCACTTGATTGCTATGTGATGCCAATCGAAACAGTTCTTCAGTAACATATCACAAGTGGGGGTTGATGCTCTTTGCTACTGCTTTAGCAATCATAGAGTCAGTGCCACCATGGTGTGTTATAAGTGTATTTATGAGCAAAAGATCATTTTTGGTGCAGAGAACGAGGTTGCTGCAGATAGCCACCGAGCTAGATAGTGGAATGCTGAAAACTGAACAGAATGTAATTTTCTGAGTAGTCCAGATGCAAATGCTATCTCCTTGGGGAGCTGAGATGAATTTGGTGGACCTAGGAAATCAATTTTAATAGCACAGAGCCACTTTGGCAACCACCTTGCTTTATGGAGTGCACCAGGCTTATTGAATGATGAAAAGTCGGGTACTGCTTTACTGTTTGTAAGGTGTGAAACTGCCAATAACCCAAGCTCCTTGTAATCTCCCCTACACAGCACGTGCTGTCATTACTCAATAAATTTTTGCTCATATTGACAATATCAGCCTTTCTCTCCAATAAATATCCTGGGAAATCTGTGAAGTTGAGGTTGTTAACATCTTAAACCACTAAGGGAAAGTGATTATTGAACCTATGAAAAAGCATAATATCAGGTCTCTTGGACGTTTTGAGTGGTGTTGCATTCCAGACATTGTTCAAAACGACTTCACTTATGTGATGTCGACAGGCAAATCACAGAAATCGTTTGTTTAGTTTTGTTTGCATTGCCACACCACACGCAGCAGTTAGGGATCCAGTTTAGTTGCTTGTATCAAACACCATCCCTACCACACAGAATCTCTGCAGTTCCATGCCTGTAAAAGTTCACAAGATGCTGTAATAATAAGCTGGCCAGCACTTTCAGATGATTTTGATGGAATGGCTTGTATTCCCAACAATTTCGTTCCTCCAATGCCTGACAACACCATTGGCAACCGCTCAATAGTACTGCTTGCATCCAAAGTTTGCATTAATTTGTCATCCCAGTGAAGACTAGCTGCTGAAGGAGGTTTTCATGTTGCAGCAATTTGTTCAGATACTTCCTGTGCAGTTTCGGTTCTATAACGCTGTGCTGTTGCATAAACAAGATTTAATTTTGTTGACTCTCCATCAACTGCAGTGAAAATGTCATGCATCACGGAAAAAATTGCAGCAAAAGTTACTTTGTTTCGAATTACAGATTGAACAACTGTTGGTAATTTCGAAATATCAAGGGGAATATTCACGGTAACTCCGGTTTTTTAAATTCTGTGTGATAGTGTAGAAGTGTGTTTTTCTGAATAGTCTTTTTCACTTTCATCAGTGGACATACTAGCATCATCACTTGAAAGGTTATAAGATGAAGGAGACTCCTGATTTTTCTTTCATTTCTTTTCAACTCTTCTGCTTTCCTTTTTCTTACTTTTTTGTCTGCGATAGCCAGTGTTTTATCAACACACACCATAAATGCTTTTTGATCACTAAGCATTGGTTGAAGAAACAGTTTATCTTCCTCATTATTAACGTATCATGTACGTACCAATCAGAACAGATTTTCTGCGTAAGAGGATTTATGTGTTTATTATTTTTATACCCTTTGGTTCTTATTCCAGCGTTTGGGACTTTAAGAAACACAAAAGACAATTCTCACACTGTACGCTTTATGCGAGTGCTCAACCCTAAGTCTAATATTCCATATTACAAGATAGGTATAACCACAATTGAATGTGCTAATATGATTGTGACAACAATAAGACAATTTATTGTGCTTAACAGTACAATTCACATTACACTGTTCAGAGGCAATTCAACTTTACAGTTGACCTGCAACAAGGCGCAGGCTAAGAAAGGTACTGACTTATTCATACCTCAACAGTCAAAATATATAGTGACCGAGCTTCGCCCTCTTTCTGCTTTACTTCCAAGGCTCAGATAGTGTATCCTCTTCTTCACTTCCAAAGCTCAGATTAGGCAGTGGCAAATTGACTGAAGTCGCCAGATGCAGCCCCTTAAATATCGCTACCCAGTTTTTCAGGAGAGAAATTGCCTTTTTTGAGGTGTTACGCAAAGCAGATATGAGCGGACTGTCATATTTTGCGGTCCAGATCCAGTCCTGAATTTTTAAAACTCAATCCAAGTCCAACCATAGTCCAAAAAGTTAAAAAATATAAAATCCAAGTCCAAACAAGGTCCAAAAAATTAACAAAATGTATAGCTTTTTAATGACAAAATTGCGCAGTTCTTTTCCGTCAACTCAGACCAAATCCGGTCCTTATCCTGAATTTATGATCCAATCCAAAATCAACAAAAATCTTCATATTCCGAATCCAGTCCAATCCAAGTCCATTCCAAATGCTCATCTCTAGCGCAAAGCCCATGCCATCCTAAAAAGTGACATGGTGTCTTTAACATAGAAATTGTAATTACGAGTATTTAGGAGCGGATAATCGTTTTCATACATTTGCCACTACAATGGCAGATAAGCAAGTGATACCATGCATAAAGACATGAAAGTGCAATGCATCTGTGACTTTATAAGTGGTCTTTCAAATCCGGATTTGTGTTTTAATCTGTTTTCAATCGTATTCTCTTTATATCCGGAGCTACTATCTCTAGTGATACAAGTTGCTTTGTCCACCAGTTTTTAACATCAAAATAGTTCTTCTTGATGGTGTTCAGGTCTGAAGGACTTTTAGTTCATTTTCGTTTTCGACTCCTTAAATATTTTCTGTCTTGATTCCAGGTGTCATGAGACAAATTGTTCATAGGTCCATGTTAGGAACAAGCTTGGGAAGCATGCAAAACGCCCCAACATTAGTTAGTTTTACCATTACATTTTTTGGCCAAAACGTGAAGGTTGTATCAAGCTCATTCTTAAATTCATCAATTCTTTTTTTTGGTTTTCCAGTGGATCTGTATGTGACAGAAATTCTGGTCCAGATTTTTATTCCGTATTTGCCTGGCTTTGAAGGAATGTATTGCTTGAAAGCATGAGCGCAATTTTGTTGTAAAATGTGAGGGGGACAGCTTGATATGAAACCAATATATTACGAAACCTAAAGAGCAAAATGTGGGGTACATGGCATAGTATATTCCCACTGTCGGGAAAAGTGGGGAGACGGGTCCCCCACCTAATTGCGCCCATGCTTGAAAGGGCACCGTCTTCTAAAGCATACCAACTGTTCGTCCACCGTCATGTTTGGTCCGCAGGTGTAGGAATCACGCAAGTAAGAGTCCCAAGTGTCAAACACTTCTCTGATTGGTTGCAGCTTGTCACTGGACAGATGATGTCGTCTTGACTGTGCATTGTCAAACCGGAGAACGCGTAAAATTTGTGATACCTTCCTCTACTCATAGTGCGATTGAAAATGGGCCAGCCATCACGTGTGCTCCATAGCTGTGCAACGCTTTTGTTATTGGATGTATATACGCCAATCAAAATAACTACACCAAGAAAAACTTTGAATTCGTCATTATCCATGGGTTCCCATGAGCAACCATATACTGTGACTCCTACGTGATCAGTCCACTGACATATGGTTTTTCGAAGAAAAGACCGCAAACATAAAGTGAAGTGTCACTTACTTGTGAGCACTGAGATTTTCAAACCTTGTCGGTCCAGGACTTTGTCGAATAACATTATGCGCAGCTGCTCTACCAGTATAGTGGATTTAACTTTTCGCATTCTGACTTGCCGTTTCCTACTCGCTGTTGTATCCCGTACGTGAGATCTGGTTTGTATCAACTTGTCATTCGCGTCAAGGGATTTCGTGTGTCTGCGCTTGACCTCGATTTGCATTCGGTTTTGTCCATCGGCGTGGACACCACGCTTTCAGTAAGTCGAGTTGTGTATCGCTAGCACATGTACCACGTTGGCTGTTTCTGCTGTCGCACCATTGTAAAGCTTTTCTGCTACTGCTAATCAGAAGCCTTTTGTAAATGAAGATTTGTGCACCAGGAAATCTTTGAAACGAACTATCAAAGTGGTGAGACCCAAACGCCTTGCTTCGGCTTGGCAACTTAAAATGTCAGGCAGTTTTAGTCGGGAGTTAAATCAGTACTAATACAACGACTAGGCTGCCTCGTTGGTAGCGTTTGGGGAAACCAGCATCTCTGCATGCAACGACAGTCATTCCTCGCAAGCAACGTCTACGCTGGGCAACACCCCAAACCTCAACATTGGGTTGCTACATTGGTTCATCAGACCGGGACTTCTATATTAGTTCTGCTGGCTAGAAAAGCTACCTGGCTTCCTACGCTTTTCTTTGCTCTTCACAAGCAAGATTCTGCAAGTGGAAGTTTCAAGCAGCAATTCCCTTTAAACCTGCATTCAGTTTCCGTGGTGCACTTTGCTTTGATCGGCGCTAACTGAAGAATATCATCTATCTCGCGTGGTTTCGGACTGCTTGACTTTTGTTTACTACGCATTTGGACTCATGTGCTTCGGCCATCTCTGGAACTTTCTGGATCTATTGCATCGTTTCTGCAAGTCTCCTCAACTTGTGCTGACGCAGCTACTGCAATGTTCGATTGCTCACCGAGCACCAAGTAAGACTGTTTCATTTTTTTTAATCGAACAAAATCATTCTCGGCTGGCATTTTTGCTATCCTTTTATCCACGCCGTGCGACCATATTGCTTTCAAGCTCTTTACGAACTTGCAAACTTTTTATGCCACAACGCGGCTCAATTTTGCATTTCAACCTTTTCTCGCTGCTTTCAACTGTAACCTGCCTGCGCTTGGCAGTTCGTACTCAGAAAGTCGTTGACTAAACTTGCGAATTTGCAACTTTTTGCTAATTTTCTATTGCCTTTTTGTGTTGTGACTTTTTTGTTTAATCGTTGTTTTTTTCACTTGATTGCTGTTGCTGACTTCATTTACTCCCATTATTTGCCTGAGTTTGTCACTAGCCTGTTTTTCTTAGGTCATTCCGAGTGCTGTTGCATAACTTAGGTACTTTTTTTGTAAGACAGACTTAAAATTTTTGACACGTTTTCTGTCAGGGTGCTAAAGCATTGCCGCGTATCGCAAATTCTGATTCGACTGACCGATTTGTTTTCCTGTTAACCTTAGCAGTTTTCGCTTGGAGTTTCTAATCCCCATTAGTTTGTTCTCTGTAACTACGTAAACAAACACACTGTCGCGATCCGTAGTGCAAACTACCTTTTCCAAAAGTTACGTGTCACAGTCCGTTTCTCTTCACGACACCACAGGTCGCTTACGCTCGGGCAAGTGGTATTTCCGATCGTTTCCGCACTTTTCCTTTTCTACCAGCGCTCCTAATTCCATCGCTATGTCTACTGCACCACAGTAAAACCTACTCTCTAGTATACAACCGGAACCAGTGGTTTCCAACGTACTTACTTCGGTCTGTAGACAGCCCTCCTCTGAGACTTTCACTCTCTCCAGCGATCCCTCTGTGTCCACTAGTGACCAGCCTCTTTCTTCGCCTGCAATTTGCAATAGTGGTAGTCCCATGCCTCTGCCTACTGTGTCTGGCACCGCTACGTCCGAAGTGCCCCATTTTTCGGGCCACACTTTGCCTCCAAGTGCATACATTGCTTCAGGGCATTCGACTACTCATGTTT
>Ga0210059_1017505_pt1 | contig 10204 bp, 7 predicted proteins | sample Ectturendosymbi2_FD_188042 | JGI IMG/M metagenome (GOLD analysis project Ga0210059, IMG submission 188042) | Ecteinascidia turbinata endosymbiont from Florida, USA - Sample 2 (SPAdes) (version 2) | ecosystem: Host-associated > Tunicates > Ascidians > Unclassified | place: Key West, Florida...
TGATAAACGGGGTTGGTTGACCAGATGACCGCCACGGTCTTTCGCCAATCCTATGTGACACAGCGCCCCTCTTTGTTTACACTGATCAGCTATTGTGCCATTGTATTCTCATTTGCTCTAATGTTCACTAATGGTTGGTTTACTGCATGCGATGGCTTTTATGGTGCTTCTGCTTATTGGCTGAGTCATATGAAACAATAAACCATTACACAATCATAAAAATAATTTTTGCAAGGATTGAAAGGATGCAACGTAGTTTACATTAATTGCAAATGTGTGAAAAGGCGCTGTTACAACGGACGCTTCGTGCACTGCAGGACACCAGTCCACCAGAGATGAGCATTGGACTGGACTTGTATTGGACTGGATCCGGACCATGACGAAATTTGCTGAATTTGGATTGGATCCGGACTGTAATTTGCTTCATAAATTCAAGATCAGGAGCGGATTTGGACTGAGTTAATGGAAAGTAATTGCGTAATTTTGTTGTTGAAATGCTATTTTTTGATCATTTTTTGAACTTTATTTGGACTTGAATTTAAAAATTTTAAACTTTTTGGATGATGGTTGGATTTGTACTGGGTTTTAAAAATGCAGGACTGGATCTGGATCGCAAAAAATGACAGTCCGCTCATCTCTCCAGTCCACCACCATAATATCCCATCAGTTCACCATCAGGCTCAATACAAATTGATGAGTTGATGTCACATTACATTTGTAAATTGTGAGTTGTCGAGGTCAGAGATGTGGTGTTGCTGTGCCAATTTTGCTGTAATATTTATTTTAGTGTGTATCAATATCAGTTAGTGCCTAATTAGTTATCGGTTCGGGCTTTATCATCAGTTCCTGTTAGTGCAGTGGTTCTCAAACGTATTGTAATCGCGTACGACCTGATGTTTTTTTAATGTTGAAGTGTACACGCCTGGTTTCAGAAGAACGCAATTTGCTCAAATATACTTAAGATAAATATAGCACATAAACCAATTAGCAACATTAGCATAACACACGAACGAATTATAACACAGAAACGAATTAACAAAGCTATTCGAATATGACAGGAAAGCTGCTCGCGTACCACCTGAAATGCCCTCGCGTACCACTAGTGGTACGCGTACCACTGTTTGCGAACCACTGTGTTAGTGGATCTGGATGTACCAAGTCAGAGTATAGCAAGCTTAAGTTATTTTGTGATTAGAAGTTTAAATGGTAATACTGCTTTCAGTGTCATGTTTCATTGCATCAACTTGGTTGACTGCATTTTCTGGATCTGACTTTTAGTGCCATTTTTGGTTATGTGCGGTTTTATTTTTTCCAATCTGTGTTTGGCAAAGCTTTGCCTTTCAGAAAGGAATTGGCTATAGGTCCGGTGAGAGTGATGTGGTTAGAATGCAATGCTGACTTTGTCACTTTAACAGTACCGTTGTGGCAGTGTAGCAAATGCGTCAATGTCTGCTGTGTGAATGCTTTTGGTTGGACTCTCACCTTGACACCTTTCATTTTGGTAGCAGTCTAGTGGTTGCACTTGTCAAGGGCCACTTTTTACTTTCTTCAAATATTTCCAAACTTTTTATTCAGATTTATAGTTTTACTTTAAGTTTAGGGGTTAGGTTTAGGGTTTAGTGCATTTATACCAAACCTACTAGTGCACCCTACCACACTCATCATGTGTTACAGTCACGTTACAGGTGACGGGTGAATAACTTTTCAAATATGAAGATCCACTGATGGACCTGTAGCCACAACAGTACCTTTAAGAAACAATATTTTGATCAGTCAAATATGTTAACAGGATTTTTTCAGGGTTCGGATTTCATAGTTGTGTTGCAAACAGGATTCGGATCAGGATCAGGATTCCTACCTCTTGGATCAGGACTGGAGCCGGACTCGAAAAAACTTGGGTCAGAACACCTCTGCCGCCCGGCCCGCTGGTCCTCCGTTTAGTGTTATCCCAGTCAATGTAGGCTCACATAAACTAGGCGTGAAGACACTAGACAGCACGGCCTAGTGTAGACTACAACAGACCACAATACAACAGCTACAACAGGTACACCCTTAAAGATATTTTGACGAACTCATGCACCCTATTTACTTAAATACTTCAACTGATGCACCCTATTTGCTGACACTTCCCTCGCGTCCACCACCTAATTGCGCCCATGTCTGTAAATACTCGGGTCTAAATAAGCCCCTAATTCAGAAACTCAGCTACATAATTCAGTTGATAATGGCTCATTGTCTGTGGCTTATGAATCACAAATAATCAACTAATTACAACAATTAGCTTGACATGGTTTGATGCTTACGCACCACACTTTAGAAGCTGCAATGTCTCGGTTAAACCCTGAAAATCATTGGTTAATGGTTCATTTTTGCTAACAGAAAGTTTTGCAAATCCGTTTAGTGTGACAAGGTTGTGACAGAACCGTCGCCAGAAAGTTTTCAATAGGGGGGCTTTGCGTTTCTGCGGGAGAGCTTTACGTTTGTGCGGGGGGGGCTTGACATTCTAAAAATTGACAAAATCTCTACTGATTTACAGTGTTTCATGTTTCGATTTGGGGGCTTGGAGCATTATTTGGGGGGGGCTAAGCCCATCAAAGCCCTCCCTTGGCGACATGACTGGTTTGTGATGTACCTTTGTGAACACTTTCTTAGTGGTACACCCCACGCATAATTTGGTGCACCCTAGGGTGCACAGTGCACACCGGTTGACGAGCGCTGGCCTAGACTACAGATCACAGTGTAGGCCAGGCCTCCCCAACCTTCTAGTGTTGCGGGCCAATTTCACATGAGGAAATTTATTGAGGGCCACAAATGTTTGTTTTGACGTAACAATAAGCTATTGTGAAGTAACTAATCCCTTGCTTTTGGTAAGTTATATGTGATAACACAAGGTGAATGAGTTCTATAGTTGCACGCAGTGTTACCAGCTTGTATGGATGTAAACTAAATCTAAAAAATTGACATATTTTCGAAGCATTTGTTACACAAGTTTTTGGGCAGTAGGCCCATAACAGAAGCAATAGGTATAATTTTGGTGTGTTTTGATGCCAAATATACTTGAGCCTATAAAAAAATACTGAAAAATGAAAAAGTCTGTTTACGAACTTATTACGTCACGGGGCACTTAAAACAACCTTGCAGACCGCATACGGCACGCGGGCCGCGGGTTGGGCAGCCTTGGTGTAGGTCAACACTAGTTAACCCTAGTCCAGGTACTGTTGCAACCACTCCGCTGGCGTTGAGCTGGAATGCGCGGTTTACCACGAACGGGATGTGCGTGAAGAAAAACACCGATATATAAGTGGCACGAACAAGCAGTAATGGAGTGATCTTGTCGGGTGAACTCTATTGTTGCTTGCTGCCACAGTGCAAAGCTTTGCACGCTTGCCGCTCGGGTTTTCCGACCGCAACAAAATGGTGCTGTGACCAGGATGTGATTTGAAGAAAGTGAGGAAGTGATTAACAGTCCTGATCCAATCGAAATTCAACATAATTTGCTATACACCGGATCCAGTCCAATCCAAGTCCAGTCCAATGCTCATCTCTGCAACAGACCCATGCTCAGAGCTGCCACAGGCTTCTTGGCAAAAATCACTAGATTCACAAAAAAATTCACTACATCTGAAAACAAATCACTAGATGTAAAAACTTTCCGTCGAAATTAGCAGTTTTGCTTGAAGCAATGTATTTATTTACCTCTTTGCCCAAAGACCTTTACATCATTTGCAAGTTTGTAAAAATAGATCGTGTTGAAGCCTGGAAAAGCTCATCATACCAACAATAATCTTCAAGTTTTTCTCAAGAGCTGAAAATGACGGTACTCGCGACTATTTAGAGCAATCAACCGAACAGGTAATTATTTCCTCTGCAGTGTTCCTGCTAAGAGATGAAAACACTGTCATGGCCAATATTGCAGCAATTAACACTAAACTGCACGGAGGTGCAAACAATGAGAAACTCAAATTAGAAACACATGTTCGTTCTGTTAGTGCAAATCTTCAAGCAATAATTTCACATAATCAATTGTTTGTGGATAAAAAATGTTGGAAATTTTGGAAAACGGGCTGAAAAGTTGAAAAGTTAGAAAACCGACAACCGATTTTCTTCAAATGCATATTTGAAAAAAATTACTAGATTGCAGTGAAAATCACCAAATCACTAGATGAGCCTAAAAATCACTAGATCTAGTGAAAAATCACTAGGCGTGGCACTGCACCAGTGCCCAAACTGACAAACTTGACATGTTCAATCAATGGGACATGGCACTATACTACGGTACTGAGATTATACACCACAGACAGACTTGGAGTCATGGCACAGAAGGCTGAAGAGATGCTTACGACAGAGATGAGCGGACTCATATTTTGCGATCCAGATCCAGTCCTGAATCTTCAAAACTCCGTCCAAGTCCAACCACAATCCAAAACTTTTTTGCAATTAAAAGTCCATGTCCAAATAAAGTCCAAAAATTTAACAAAATACAGCTTTTTAATAAGAAATATCACGCAATTATTTTCCATTAACTCAGTCCAAATCCGGTCCTGATCCTAAATTTATGAAGCAATTTACAGACCGGATCCAATCCAGTTTCAACAAAATTAGGCGTAATCCGGATCCAGTCCAATCCAAGTCGTGTCCAATGCTCATCTCTGGCTTATGAAGATATTTAAGAAATGATTGTGATATGTGCAACTTTTTCCAAGAGTTTAAATCCCGAAATTATCGAGAAAAGTGTTTCGCATATCGTTATCCGTATCCGGTTCCCGTTTGAAAGCAGTTTTTGGATATCCGTATCCGGTTGCAAACTCACTATCCTGCCGGATATCCAATCGGCAAACCGGATAGTGATCATCTCTGCTGCCCACAGAGGTGAGCATGGACAGGATCACGATTGGATATCCTGCAGGATACTTGCGATTTTGTCGGATCAAGATTGGATTTGGATAATGATTTTTGAAACAAATTGGATCAGGACAGGATCAGGATATTTGTTTGATTTCTATAACGAAATTTCCCTGAGAGTGATTCAAGATGTCCCGAATTATGGTGGTCGTGTTTTCTTTGCTGTGGTTTTTATATTCAAAAAAAGTCATAATGATTTTGTCATTATATGCTGCACTCATCACAATCAATGATAATTCTTGTTACTTTATTGCCACTTTTTTTCCAGAGAAGTAGAAATAGTAAGCTGCTCCGATACCGGTGGTATGCTGCTTTGTTTGTTGTGTTAAGTGGCATACGTGTGTGTTGTATAGCTTGGCTAATAGTGTATTTCATGGGTGGCCCACTTGTCTTCGTCTGGGCTCGACATGAAAATTTCTTGGTAACTCGCGATCGACCGGTCGGTAATAAAGTCACAAATACAATATGCCTAAGTTGAGTATCACATGTGCAAATACAGTGTACCGTTGCCTTAGTAAGTGATGCACAGACAGAAGGCTAAGTGTCTGTTATCATGATTGCCACGCCAAGTGTCTCAATCATGATTGCCACGCAACACTAAAAAAACATACGACAATACCTTGAGTCATCTGTTGAGCTAGCCTATGGTCAGCCATTGCTAGAGGCACCAAAGAATATACGTGACCAACCAATTTTGATAGATAAGTTATATGTACTTCCTGGAATATTGATTGAAAAATGTTCTTTTTAGGTATCTTGTCAATTCAATGCAAAATCAGGCGCGATTGACCAAGTGACACCCAGCGATCAGCTTGTCGAACCGATCGACCTGTTGGCCACCCTTGGTCTATTTCAGTGTTTGAGCTACATTTCTTTTGGTTACAATTTTGAACATTCCACCTCAAGCTTTATACAGTCAATCTTTGCTAAAAGCCAGTTTGAGTTTGTAGTTTTTGTAAGCTACATACTTTACTATATTTTATACTGTGATCTACTCTCTGAGTTAAAAATATATTTTCTTTATTTTACCAATTGATTGAATGCTCGAGCTGTTTTGCAACTAGCTGAACCAGATTGGGTGAAATGGTCGCATGACAAGGACTACATCATTGGATTATCTTTGCCATAAACCTAAAACCCTAACCCAAATGGTAAACCTGGGTCTGGTTTTCAAAACTTATTAAAAAAGTACTGTAGCTTTACATGAAAAGTTTTTCCATAAAAAGAGTCGTCTTTATTAGCCGAACCGAAGCAACAATGCTGAGAGCCCAAACGACAACCACTCGCACAGCACGAATTCTTACTCGACCAGGTTCATTGTACCAACTGCTAGTGTCACGAACTCAGTGCTATAAATGGACAAAGGCAGATACACTACACTACAGTTCAAATGGAAAAATAACCACAGCAGAGCTATATAACTGGCGGCAAAATACACACTATTTTATGTTTTTCCGATTGAAAGCGCACAACATGTGATGTTATTTTCATGGATTTAATCACAAAGTGACAGGGTGTTTTTGCTTGGAAGTGGTTTTAGGTTCGCTGGCGATGACACGGTTGGAACAAAACGCTGAGTTTGTCACATTAGCAGCACTGCCATGGTAGTGTTGCGATCGGAAAAGCCCGAGCGGCGTGTGCGCAAAGCTTCGCACTGTGGCAGCAAGCAACAATAGAGTTCACATGCCATGATCACTCTGTTATTGCTTGTTTGCACCACGTATATATATTGTTGTTCTTTGCGCACATCTCGTTCGTGGTGAATCACACATTCAACACAACGCCACCGGAGAGGATGCATCAACAACCCCTCTTTTTTTACAACAAACCGCACCAATCGCACGTTCTTTTTGTGAAGGCTTCACATGACACGACCTCCACATCCTGGTCACAGCACCATTTTGTTGCGATCGGAAAATCCCGAGCGGCGTGTGCGCAAAGCTTCGCATTGTGGAAGCAAGCAACAATAGATTTCACATGCCATGATCACTCTATTATTGCTTGTTTGTGCCACGTGTATATATTGTTGTTCTTAGTGCACATCCCGTTCGTGGTGAATCACACATTCAACACAACGCCACCGGAGAGGTTGCAACAGTAGTCATGTAGACGTGTCTTACTGTGTGAATGGTTTTTGCGTTGGCTCTGGCCATGATTGGGCAGCATTCGTTTTCGTAGTAGCAGTTGCACTTTTCAAGGTACCGGTTTTTATTTACTTTTTTCAAAAGTTTCCTAACTTTTGTGTTCAGATTTGCAGTTTAGGTTTAAGTGTTAGGTTTAAGGCTTTGGGTTAGGTTTAGGTTTACTACGTTTCTACCAAGTCTGGTGCAGTCAACTGCACACTTGTAATGGATTAGTGTCGTGTAACAGGCGACGGATGAATAAGTTTTCATAAATGAAGGTCCACTGGAGGACCTATAACCACTGCTTGTTTGTTGCGTATTTAGCCAGTGTTGCATTCGGATACCGATGAATATCGGATATTAAATTTCAGAATTTTTTGGATAAGGATTGGATATGGATATGCAAAAATTTTTTCTGATGTGGATCAGGAGTTAAAAAATCAATATCCGCTCACCTCTGGTGCCCACGCATGGTTTGCTAAATTTCTCTACCGTTGTTAGTCATTTCACCACGAGTTATATTTTAGTTGGAGAAGTTTTCAGTCATTAGCGTGAACTAGTTAGATGTTTCAGTCATTTATTTATCTGAGAAAACGTCTTTCTAATATTATAGTCACTTTGAGTAACCGCTTTCTTAATTTTATTAATCACAGTTTTTTTTTGTCACAACTGGTATTGAGGATGTTAGTCAGTTTGTTAAGCTGTTGTGATTTCTGAGCTTGTGTTATGATATTTTGATTGTAGACTTGAGTTTGTGTTTTTTCTCTGCTGTTACCTTAGCTTTAAAGATGGCACGGGCCGCTAATGGTCCGGATTTTGGGCGGACCGCTGACGTTGAACGAGCGGGCCGCTAACGATATTTTTAGCGGTTGGATTTCCCGAGACGCTGCGAGCCGTTGAAAAAACCTTCAAAATTTTTTGAGTTCAAAGAACCACTCCGTGGCAATAAAAGTGACTGACACCACTTGGCATTGCTTTGCCGTTGCTGTATTTTAAGGCAAATTTGCTTTTCCCATATGTGAACACTCCGTCAGGCGCGACTGGCAGGTACAGTTAGCCTGTCAACTTTTCACATGTAAGTTTTTCTTGCAATTTTCAAGACTGAGGATGCGTAATTTTACGTGAAATCGATTTCCTAAAGAATTGCCGAGCTATTCCTTGCTTACACCCACCGTGGTTAGGACTTACTTGAAATGGATTATGCAAATTGGAATCATCGCAAAAAGATGAAAGCAGAGTGAAATCGGCTGATTCCTTGAAAGCGTACAGAAACAATAGTGCTTTGAAGTGTGACCAGAATGTTAATTTAACAATTAGCCTTTCAAAGAAAGTTTAAAATTATTGAAAGCTATTATCCGGCTCATGTGAAAACTGAAAAATCCACCCCTGCTCCGGTTTTTATTCAAAATCCCAGCTCCGGATTCTCCTTGGGCTCCGGTGTCAAGCGAAATTTCTGACCTCTGACCTGTTGTTGTTTTTCAGTTATTTTGCTTCTCAGAATAAAGAAATAAAATCTGGCAATTACTTTTTTGGTGTGTGTTGTGTAAATTAAATTTTTTTGTTAGATGTCAGACACCCATAACAAGATATTGCACGGGAAAAAGTTTAACGATCGAAAATCTTCGGATTAGGCGTTGACCTCAATTATTTTTCTTTTTCTCACCGTAACCCAAACCCTAACCCGACACACTTATAAGACCAGCACGTTTTGGATAGCTCCTACAGAGCACTGGGTTATAACGGAACTACCCATGGCGCGCCCAATTTAACAATTAAGAAAATTAGACCCGCCGGTTTTAACCTTCGACTTTGCGCTCAGTGTAATCACAAGAATAATCTGCATTCACTCATGGTTTCATTACTGTAACTTTAAACACAACGATATTACACTTTAATATAACATTTTTGCATGACAGCGTTTTATACATATGTTATAGTGTGTAATTCGACATAACTGTAAACAACAAGGGTTATTCAGCGTTCGGTTCTTTCATAGAGGAAGAGAGCAAACCGCAATTCAATATGCCATGGACCAATCTAAATGGACTACCTACTTAGATCTGTTCAGCTTGGTCTAGCCAGAACTTCTAGTTGTTTCCTTCTACCTGGACTAGCCAAGGTGTCAACTTGCTGTTTACCCGGTCTGGCCGAGGTAAGACTGATTCAAGTGAAATTTTTCTGGGCTCGAGGAAAATACAACGGGTCGCGCCGTAGTCACGTGACTGCGTATCGCGCGGTGCGCGATGCATTAGCAATTCTAGTGGTCACGCGTTTGACGCGTGATCACGTTAAATCCGTAATGAGAGTTATGCATCAGTGCGTACCGTTATTATTCGTTTTAAATAGGGAATATTTTGGATGATTTCATATGGGATATTACTGAAAATAATTTCTATAATGTTGTGGGTTACTCTCTTCCTGGGTGTGACTTACAATACATATGAAGTATAAGTATACCATAGTTCAAATAAATACACAATACAATGTCTTTGTAAAATAAGTGTCGTTGGTTGTTACATTAGGCCTATTTACATGGTCGTGCTAGCAAGTGCGGTCGAAGGGAGTTTTGACGTCAGAAGAGCTGGGTGCAATTGAACCAAAACGAGAACGTTGCAGCTGTGTGTTTACATGCGCTTCAGAACGACTGGGTTGGGTGTTCTGTGCTGCTGACTTTAGGCTAGCGGTGCTATCTTCACGAGTAAACTAATTCTTTTTGGCGTTGTAGAGCTGTAGGTTTTCCAGTTACAAATGACAAACGGAGATTCAGTCTTCTGCGACAGCACAGAGCCACAGTAGTCATTACTTTTCACAAAACCCAGCTTGCTAGGTTGATGAAAGGCAAAAACATTATGCCAGGATCACAAATCATTTCTTTGCACAGGTTTCTGCAACGTTTCAGCATGCGTCAGACAACACAAAGGGATTATCACAATCCTACAGATACCTACTATAACACCCAATTCTCTGCAGCTGAAATACGATTAGGTTGCATTCCAGCAAACGTGGTGTCCTACAGTACTTTTTGGAAGCAAAGCACCATCAGCAATTAGCTTATATAGGCTACCAGGCCGTTAATTTTGTATGTAAATTGCAACAGCATTTTTCTGTGGGCAATACTGACATCCAAAAAGTGCAGTGAAGCAGCAGTCTAGCGTACTACAAACTGTACAACCAGGCCA
>Ga0210059_1017507_pt1 | contig 10204 bp, 13 predicted proteins | sample Ectturendosymbi2_FD_188042 | JGI IMG/M metagenome (GOLD analysis project Ga0210059, IMG submission 188042) | Ecteinascidia turbinata endosymbiont from Florida, USA - Sample 2 (SPAdes) (version 2) | ecosystem: Host-associated > Tunicates > Ascidians > Unclassified | place: Key West, Florida...
CCACGGTCTTTCGCCAATCCTATGTGATACAGCGCCCCTCTTTGTTTACACTGATCAGCTATTGTGCCATTATATTCTCATTTGCTCTAATGTTCGCAAATGGTTGGTTTACTGCATGCGATGGCTTTTATGGTGCTTCTGCTTATTGGCTGAGTCATATGAAACAATAAACCATTACCATTACCATTACCTTAGTTACGCCACTGCCGAGTATTGTTTATAAATTTTTTTTATTTTTAGGGTCTGAGGGGGGGCCATGCCACAGTGGCCCCTCCGTACGCTAGTGGCCTCCGATAACACTGAATAGTTTAAATTCTTTACAGCCTAAGATTAATTTTGAGTGACATTGGCATTGTAAGCATTCAAGCGCAACGAACAAATCTCTAGTGCACCAAGTGGTGAATTACAGGGCTTTTTGTTTTAGTCAGTTGTGTAGCAGTGACCTGCTAAATTTATCTTCAGGAAAGAGCGGTCTTTTTTTGTTGAAAACAAAATACATCGAACAAATAGCAAGAAAGCAACTCTGTGACAGCGAATACAAAGCAAGGTATGTGCGCACTGTCATTACAGTTGCCAATTTCACCCTGTCCATTATGGCTCTAGGACAGGGTTGTTTTTAAGGAAAATGTTAGGGACCCGATGATAATTTTCTCTGATTCTAGGGACCCGAATTGGGTCCCTAAAATACCTTTAAAAAAACCTGCTCGAGAATGATGCAATGAGCAGGGGAGTTTGTGCTGCATATATAGCCTTAGTGTTTATGCCACTGTTGAAGAGCGGTTCTTTCGAAATCGTGAAATTTGTACAGAGAGATATAGAGAGAACCGTTCACAATGCCTAATTACAAATATAACAAATAGTGTCTTCGTAATTCACTCTCCAGATAATGGATTATGAGGCATACTGCTGCAGGGCCGGCCCTAGCAGATGCGGGGCCCAATGCAAACCTAGGCGCGGGGCCCCACCGAGCAATGACGTTATGACGTCATCGTGCTCAGTCAACCGTGCTAGGACCTTTTGTTGAAGGTGTTTTTGCAAAATGGCCTATATGAATATCTAACAAGAAAGATATAGCATGCTTCTCTGGTGGATATTCGAATTTTGCACTGGTTTGAAATGAGATTTTTGGCTACCACGACGTAGCGACATTTTACCAAGTGAAAAAATTTCAAGAATCTTTCTTACCGGCAGGCAAAAAGCATTTCGAACCCAGAGATAACTAGAAGTCGTACCCGTACGAGCCAGTGCTGGTTCGTGTACCGAAAGTCGCGACGACTTGCTATAGAGACACACCCTGCGAGATGTAATGCTTGAGACTCTTATCATCTCATCGTAATCAAGCTGAGATGCGACTTCATTTTCAATCGAACTTCAGTTATTCCAACGAAGTCGCCAGACAACAAATACAATAAAATAGTCTTTCAATTTTGCAGTTTTTTTGCATCGGTTTTGTTGGCATTAAATATCATTTGCGATTAGATGGGATGTCAAGCTTTATTTTCGCAACTTCCTACAAGCTATTGTTTCCGACCGGACGGTAATATTGGGGCCAGCGGTAATCCACAGAGGCATAGAAACCGTTTAAAGTGGATTGAGATCTAAAAGAGTCTTGGGCTGTCATAGATGAAAAGTTCGGGGGTACAGGGAATATGAAGTTTGTGACTAAATCGTGTACTCACTATATATTTTTCCCAAAGCGAAGGCCCCAGCTTGCAATTGTTTCATGACAACGACCAACAATAGTTTTGGCCCAACTAGTGTTGCTACTCAACAGCTATTGACGCCAGAGTGGCCATTTTCAAAACGTTGGCCCATTTTGAAGTGCGGCGGCCACGAAAAAATACATTATGCCATTTTTTCATTTCGTCAAATTGAAAATTTGTTTGTATTTCGTGGACGGACTTCATGTAACGCTGTTGCAGTAACGCTATTATGGTACCTCAACCTTGCATTGCTTTGAAGTGTGTAGTAATGATTTAGCTCAATTACAAAAATGAACAACTTGCTCAAACAGCGTGGCGCGGGGCCCAACGCAGCTGCATCGGTTTAAGGCCGGCCCTGCACTGCTGACAGCAACATTGTGCTGTGTACGCCAAGGCAGTTACTGCAACATCGAAGTAACGGGCAGTGCAACATAAATCAGCTATATGAAAGAAAAGCAACACTGGAAACTTGAAGTTCAGAAAGATTGTGCTAGTCGTATAAAACTTTGTTTAGAAAGCTACAGATAAAGAAAAAAGTAGGAGACAAGGAACATCATCAGGTGACTTAAGAGACTGCTGTTAGCCATGGTGCTTTTGATTCACTACTTGTTAACTAATGATGAGTGTTGACAGCAAACTGAAATGTCAGTTTGTTCACGCTGAAAAGTTATTGATTTCGAACAGCAGTCGCATTTCAAAATTTACTTCAAGGTTAGTTGAATCCCAGTGACACTTTTACAACCCTGTAACCAAGATCCAACAATGCTACCTAGATTTTCTTCTTTACCCTCTGGACAGGTTTTCTTGGTCTCGCGGGGAGCTGATCAACCACAATCCATACCTATTCAGCCCTTCTCCAAGCTTTCAACTTACGCCTACGCACTTCACTCATGGCGACTGCTTGGTGTAGCTTTCCTTTCGTTGCACAGGTGCTCGTCATTTCATTGCGAGCCCGGAAAACGATTTTTTTTATTGGGAAGTTCACAACTGACAGATGCCTGAGCGACCAATGTCATCACTAAACCAATTTCTAATTAAACTTTGTATTTGTTGACTGACTCATTTGTGCAGTACAGGATGAGTGAATATATTCGACAATGACTTTGCAGACGTTTCAAATAACAATGTCGCAAATTCATTCATTTAACTAAGCTCAGTTCTTTTCGTAAGTATTCGACCAGAAGTGGTTCTCAACATCAGCACACAAAGGTAATAAATCGCCATCTCTATCTTTAGCGAAGCAGTTTTACGCTCAACGCAACAACTGGTCGGTTCGCTACAAAAGTAGCGGTCACCCGGTACACACTGAGCTGCCTGTGCATTTCACGAGCTCCTCGATCGATGTGCAAGTATGAAGCAACGTCCGGCAGTGTTCATGGTTGGACGCGATTGTTCACATGAAAAAAACATCACGGCATCACGATTGTTCACATGAAAACCACCATCACGAATGCTCATATGAATAGCACTATCACGAATGTAACAAACACACCAGGCACGAAACGATACATATGAGAAGTGCAACTCATGCAGTTCGAGCACAAATGCAAATGACGCTATATGACAAGATAACACATTCGACCCGAACATCGTGATCAGGGGCGTGGCCGCGAGGGGGGGGGGTTGCAGGCGCGGTCACCCCTCCCAAATTTTGGACGGCAATTATCGAACAGTTGAAGAAGTTCTCACGAATGCGTAAAGCTAAATATTTATTCGAGCGGACATATTTCGCAGACCCCCCACATTTTTTCCCGGCTACGCGCCTGATTGATGCAGCATGACGTCATCGCGAGGTAAAAATGTTTTCGGCAGTTTACACGATGCGCGCAGGATGTGACGTCTCCACAACATAGATGGAGAGTAAACTTGATCTGGTGCGAACGGAGCCCGCTCCCTTGTGGCGTCACAACGTCAATTGTCCACTTCATGAACGCGTTGCAAATATAACATCTAACTTTTCATCGGAAATTCTGACCCAAAACAAGGGTCGATAGCAAACACTGGGTTTGGGATGACGTGAACGGTGGAGGGGGTTAAGGTTGTTATTAAAAAAAAAAGAGAATACTCTGCCGGCACTGCAGGATAACGACCAGGAAGATGCAAATGAAAGTTGCGGGAAATAAGCTCACCCCGTCATAGGTGTAGCAGCAGGCAAATGTTTGGGGGTGCAAAGGATTTTTGCTCTAATTCTTGCCTGAAAAAAACTCCGACCTCCAAAAAAAGCTCAAGTTGTTCTGGGTGCCATTTTTGCTCATATTTTCAGGGATTTTGTGAAGGTTTTCAGAGATTTTGCTAAGATTTCCACGGATTTTAAGGAATTTTGCCCGGATATTCACCAAATCAAAACTTTGGGGGTGCGCTTGCACCCTCTGCACCCCCGCCTCCTACACCAGTGTCTGCAGTTGAGCAGCTTTACAAAAGTGCCAACCCCAACGCTTCCCCTTCAAAAGAACGAGGTATCTTTCGGAATCAGATTCCTGATATCAAGCACCCATATGGAAAGTACTGGCATGGTGGGTCGCACCGATGGCTGGGGTACACCCTGACCCCTGACGAGCAAGCAACTAATCGATCGGTTAATATTGCAAATAAGTCGATGTGTAAGGACTTGAAAATAACTGGAGCGTAAAAAAGCTAGGAACTATTCGATGCATAAAAAACTGCAAACAACGAAGTGTGTAAAAACTGCAGCACCAAAAAATCGCTACGTACAGAGTGCTTCACTTGGAAAGTTATTTTTGAGACACTTGAAGATGACCGATTGAAATACAAGCGGAAATAAAAATGCACGAAACGAAGACGCAACGAGGAACAAGAAGGTTAAGACGCAGTGCGCGCAAAAGACAAACCAAACGATAAAAATGGCGTTTCAGGCAACAGGAGGCAAATACTGTGCGGAACTGGTGGAGTTGAAACTCAGTCAAACAAAAGCAAGAAGATAGTTCGCGGACGGGTGTGGGGGGAGTCACAACCACGCACTTTATTGGCGATATTGTTGTTATTGCGTTTGGGCACAGGTCGGCGCCCCGTGGAGCTCCTCTTCAGCAACAGTAGTTCGAGGTTCGGGGGTCGAAAGCAGGGGTGGTTGGGCACTGGGTTGGGGGATAGAATGGCACACAGGGCGTTTCGCATCGTTGGGCACAAGATGGCCGAACTCCCCCGCTGTGCCCCTGACCCAGTCGTCCACCCCGGGGTAGTGGTGGTGTTGATGGCAGGGGCACATGCCAGCGCTATGTGCAAGGTCACCAGCATCGCTGTAAGCTGCAGCCCCACATCGTTGACAGCCGTCCCTGGAGCAGCACCCGTTGCTGCTGGGGCTGTAAGGGGGTGAATTGCAAACGTCGCTCGCGTCACTTTTGGGCAAAGTCATCCTGCACGGGAGCACAGCAATATGAGGGGGGTTTCACTTACAGGAGGGTGTTCGAGCCGCGCAACTACAATACGGCCAACAATAGGGGGGAACTTTCCATTAAGAAGGTTGAAAAACAAACATATACGCGATTCCACTTCGTATTTGGGCAAACAGAAATTTTTAGCTGTTGCAAGCATTTGGTAAATTTCTTGTAAAATTCCACTTTACCCACACTAAGCTACTTGCAGAACAAGGGTGACAGGATTTAGTAAAAAGTCAAAGCTATTAAAGTTACTGTCAAAATTCAGGAGGGTTTAGATTGAAAAACCAGCTGAACCTGTCGCATGAACAAGGCCATGATTAAAACAGATCACACTCTACGATCAACAGTCTTTAACCACGTAAAGATTTTCCGGTACAACGAAAATGACCCGTAGTTGCTTTAATTGAAACGGTTTAACTGGCTGCACATTCAGTTTTCAAAGCAATATGATTGAATTGTTTTTTAAAGTATTTAAAACAGTACGAGTTGAATTTTGAATCACGATCTGAGCGAGAACAAAGGCAATTTATCGCCAAAAACAAACAAGGCAATCGTTTGGTTGTTGTTGGGGGTGGTGTTTAAATAGTAGGAGACATTGATGTAATCCAGACATACATAGAACGAGCTGCTTTCAATGATGGCTTTGTGACGTAGACACTGCACTGTTTCAAACAGCGCAGTGTCGCGGGTTTTCAAAAACGGGTCTACGTCATGAGCTGTGCACTGACCTGGTTCCTGATGTCACATCACTGATTTATGATGTCACATTATTGATTTATGAAGTCACATTACTGCAGCAGATTAAGGAGAGGTTAGCGAAGGTAACTAGGCTATTTATGGCTTGATTATTGTGATATGTAGCCAGACATACGAACTTAAACAAAACTGCGAGGTTTTCTTTCGTGTTAAAGGAATGCAGCGAATGAGTGTGGATCGAATTTACAGGAAGGGATGCTCAGTGAAGTCTCTGGAAGTATTGATGGGGGGGACATCGACCAACAACAAAAAATGCACAATCACTTTCAACAAAAGACCTGCGTTTTGAACAAAATACAGAGGAAAAATGCAGACTGTTGCTTGGCAAGAATATAGATATTACGAACACGATATGTTTTAGAAACTTTTAAGGTGCACGTATTTATTTTAACAGACACGGTGCCAACACTACTGCCAGCAAGCCACCCACCTCGACAGCACCCCGGGCTTGAGCTCTCCACCATTCTTCGCAGTCTGCTTCGCCCTGCTCAGCAGTTTGTTGTAAACAACAGCAGAAGCGACCAAAGCCAGGAACACCACGAGAAACGCGGAGCCGGCGATCAAGATGGCGATGTCTCTTTGCGACACGCTCACCCACGCGCCATCGTTGTGGGAGGTGCCTTCGATTGCGCCCGTCCCGCCCCGGCCACCGCCGCGATCTGTTAAAACGTGCACAAGAATCACTTTACACTAAAAATCGATAGAATATGTTTTTCGGGCGAAAGAAACGCAACACAACCTAAAATCAAAAGGTTTCATGTTTAAAACTTTCCCGTATTTGGACAGGGGTTCAAAGGTAAGTCGTCTGGGGTTTTTCTTTTCGCTGATACATTTCAGTTATTTGTCCGAAACAGCTTAAAAACGTCCGCCATTGTTTCGTTTTCGTACATTTTTCTGACTAAAAAAAACAACATAATGATCGAATTGACTTAAATTTTTCAGTAATTTCAAAAAAAATTCGGTCAATGACCGAAACATTACTGAAAAAACAATGGGTCGCTGAACCCCCGACAGTAAATCGCTTAAGGAAGACCCTGAAGAACGTGCGGGTGACCTGAAAACGCGAAGGCGTGGCAAACGTTTTAACTCTAATTCCATCGCATGCTAATAAGGAACATGGAACTTCGTGCTCGTGACGTACGATATTTGTGTCTCTTTCAAGCTGTATTGATTCCTACCGTAGCAAATATAATACCGCTGCTATTTGGTGGGAGACAGGTTTGGTCATCAGGGTGGTGACCTGTTTCTGCCTTGTAAAAAATTTTGTTGCATTTGTGAAAATTGCTGCAAAGAATTTATTTTCACAAAAAAATTTCATGATCACTTCTTCTTTACCGCGCCCAACTCCACCAACGAAGTCTTTCTCACTGGAATTTGTGAATAAACCACGTTTCAAATTGAAAGATTGCATAAAGTTTTTTACGGGAGTTTTTTTTATGGAATGAATCATCGTTAACCTTATTTCTTCTACGGCATGTTGCTTTGCACTCTCTCAACGAAGTCTAATGTTTTTTATAATAACCCACTAACCTAAGCCTAAACTATTGAGTACTTCAAAATGGGAAGTAATTCTTTTGGCCGTGTCGGATATATCCAGCGCTACAACCGACACATTTATAATCCATCGAATTGTAGGAACAAACATTATAATGTCCAGAATAATTATTCTGATGAAAGTTGAGAGCCCTACAGAACTGAAGAACACGCTTTACCACAAACACGCATGATGGCCGTTCCTAATGCTTGGGGCCAAGTAATGTATACCCGCAGTTAAAACAAAAACCAACGTTTGAGGAACATACGAAAAAAGTCATGGTGAAAAGCTAATACATCAGAATCATAAGAAAGCCACTGAGAGCTGGACAGCTGCTAAAGGTTGCTCAACAGAGACGCTGACTTTGTCGCATGCTCCACTGGCAGGTAAAGCAACCCACCTGGAAGGCCCGGTTCCATATCATTATCACCATCTTCGTAGTCAGGAACTAACACAGGAATGGTGACGCCCGGTGGAAGCTCTGCAGGAATCATGAAGTCGGCTTTATTCGATGGTGGTGAGCGTCGCCGCATGTTGAAAGCCTGTGAACAAGCGCTGGTTTGGGGAGGTTGCGGAGGTAACTACCGGTTTGAGGATGAAATTTTGAAGAACCTGACCGCATTAGTTGGAGACGCAGAGCCACAACATACAGCAGGAGTAGCGTGGTTGCGTCAAGAACAATTACGAACCTGCATTCTGACAGAGTATTCCGTGTCGGGGCGCAACTTGGCTGATATGCAAATCTCCGACTTCGGGTTTTTGATTTTCTTCTTCATAGGTTTTTGAGTTCCATTGTTGTGAAGGAGAACGAAGAACCCGCTGAACGCCGTTCTTTGTCTGTTGAACTGTGTGAAGTAAAAGTGAACTTTGAAATGAAAATTTTCATCCATAAATATATTATGTGACTATGAGGGGGGAACTGCACCACACATTCAGCGCACACGCCGCACTTCAGTTCACAAACGATACAATCAATGACTTTAGATGGTTCCTCTTAAAAGCGGATGTTGAGGGGCTCGCCCGGTTAACAACGAATCAAACCCATCGTCGAAGCATTTATTATCGTGCCCGCGTTTCTTCTGGGGAGGGTCGCGAGGGCAGCAGCCCTGGGAGGACCCAAAATACCTCACGGCCAACAGAATCTCTGATATTCCTGCTGGTTCAGAACCAAGACGGGGCCAAACATGGTCGGAGATGCAATCACTCCACCTGGCCCTTGGATGACCCCTGGGCCGCTTTCCGGTGGACATGGCCAACAGGACTTCGTCAATCTTTCGCGGGGCATTGTGGACACGTGCTTGAACCAATGTAGCTGGGATTTCTCGATTCGGAGGAGAAGTGGCTCAACATTCAGGGCTTCATGAAGTTCACAACTGCGCACTTTGTCGCGAAGTGTCACACCGTGCACTCTTCACAAAAATCCCATCTCTGTCGCTTGTATTTGAGATAGCACATTTTCGGTCATTACCCAAGACTCATGACTATAGGTGAGGATCGGAACAAAGATCAGTTTAAAAACTGACAGCTTTGCGGTGTTTGAAAGTCCCTATTTTGTGACCACAAAGCGATAAAGCTCACGCATAACTGCGTTTGCTTTACCGATCCGTGTATCAATCTCTTTGTTCTGACTCCCTGCACTCGTGAATACCACCCAAGGTTTTCATCATCAAAGCAATGCAGAAAAACTTGGGCTGCCACGCAATTGACGAAGACACAACAGATATTTGTGAAAGAATTTGATGTCACAATATGCAGCAAATCTACAAGCTCAACGCGAGAGAAAGTTATGAGAGAATCAAGACATCGGTTGGTGTCCCTGTGGGAGAATTGGATAAAAGCAGAGCGCTGTTTTGTACAATCATTTGGCAAACTCCATTTGCATAAAAACAATCATAACTTAGATAGAATTCTGTAAGAAATAAGAAAGTAGATGATTTCTGACCTACATAATCTTCACAATGGTTAACGGGAAGTAAGACCCAAAACATGAACACAAACTTATTGGTTTCCAAGAGATGTTGGTTCTCAACCAAGTCTTCCATGGAATGCTGGCTGCACCAACCCGACCCGACAACCACGCACCGGGCCCTACGTCACTGCCGCTCCTTGCAGAGATTTTGACCAACATCAGCCACGCACAGAAAGAACACTGTATTCCGAAACCAGGCACACAAGCAGACGACGATCGTACCTTCCACGTGACGCACACCTGACTGGCGTTGTTTCGTATTTCCGCTCCCGTGATTTCCGGTCTGCTCGTGAACCTCGTACGACGAGTACTGGACGACTTGGCCGGGCTCGGAGGGGATTCCCCGATGCTGTTAATGGCGATCACTCGAAACTTGTAGGAGACGCCTGAGAATTTCAGAGAAACACAAACAAGATGGCGGCTGTGGTCGAAAACGATGCTCCAGCAAGCACGACAGACATTTGCGCGACTTTCTTTATCGCTGCCAGGCAGTATTCCCTCTGAGAAAATTCTGCACTGAGCAAATGTTTGTTTTGTTGCGCACTAAGCGCATGCAACTGCGTAACCATGCAGACACACAAATAGTGAAGCGTTCCCAACGTCAAAGGGGCTATGCGATATATATATATATATACAGTATTAAATTTAGAGTGTTGGAAGTGAGCGAGAATGAGATAGCACTGCGTAAATTGTCTCGTGGTACTGCGCATGCGCAGCTTAGAGGGAGCACTGCTGGTCTAGTAGCGCTGACACATCTGCGGTGGCGCTGACACATCTGCGGTGGCCATTCACCGCCACTTCGGACGTACAGTGTGTTTTATTGTAACGGACTGAATTTTACACACTG
>Ga0210059_1017508_pt1 | contig 10203 bp, 4 predicted proteins | sample Ectturendosymbi2_FD_188042 | JGI IMG/M metagenome (GOLD analysis project Ga0210059, IMG submission 188042) | Ecteinascidia turbinata endosymbiont from Florida, USA - Sample 2 (SPAdes) (version 2) | ecosystem: Host-associated > Tunicates > Ascidians > Unclassified | place: Key West, Florida...
GTTCGCTCTACTGCTATCAGGTTGCACTATCATTATACAGGGATAAGTGAACTACGATAATTCGCTTGTGGTGACTATCACAGTGACTTGTAACTTATGGGCACCATCTAGCGGTGACCATTATTTACATGTGGCGCCATCTCCAGGCCGCCACATCACTTCCCTCTCCATTAACTTGAAGTTCTATTACTTTTATCATCCACACTTTAACTCTCAATTAACAAGTTCGACCCTTGCTCTTTGGTTCAAGACGTTCTTCAACGAAGGATGTTACTGAGAGGGGATTATGGCCTTTCTCCCAAGTCCCTTATCGGGCGCCATTTGTTGCAGTTGACTGCATCGCCTTGAATCTCCAGGCCGCCACAGTCCCACTTCACTACGTTGTTAACTCGGGCTCTTTTCTGTGGGTCTTTTCACTGTTCATATATTTTCGTTCCATGTCTGACCTTTCGCCAGATGTGCATTTTCATTTTCGGGGCCCTAGGCTATTTTTTTCATACAAAAATAGCACTGCACGCGCTCGTTACATTCACTGAACAAGTTGGTCCATAACATAAACATATTACCAGGGTTTTTTTAAGGCGTTTAAGGGATCCGATTCGGGTCCCTAGAATCAGCGAAAAGTGTAATCGGGTCCCTAGAATCAGAGAAATCGAGAACCTACAGGTCCATACTGGGTACCTAACATTTTCCTTAAAAAAACCCTGATATTACAGTACTTTATTCTGAATTCCCTCGATATCAGGAACAAAAACAGTCACAATGAAACTAACGAAAAAGGCAGCGGTGAAGTTATTTGACCACACTCACATTATACATATTTATTAACTCACTGGCCTCGTGTAATCTGAAAAATGGATTCAGGCGTTTTTGCTCCACACGTTATGCGTAACAATAACCAATTCCCAACGTCATAAAAAGAGAATGCTCATGGTCACTCATGTAACAGGTGACCTGAATAAAGCAATATCGTTCGTAGTAGGCGTTCTCTCGACTTCGTTCGCTCGCGCTTATTCTGGCTCATCCATTAGAGCTCGAGATGCCTTATGCAATTACGTATTTTTGAAAACATAATTCATATCGAATTGAATTTTTTTTGAAGCAATGGACTTGTATAGAACATTGGATTTTAAGTCCAATCTAATGGACAGTTTCCATTTCGAGAAAAATTTCAAACGAACGATAAATTGTCCAATAACTTGGCTAATATGAATGAGCCTAGTAAGCAGAGGCCTTACTGGCGTTATCATTACTCTGTGACATACGTTACTCAGCAATGGAGAAGCTATCATGATAATTTCTCATTTATGTTTACGTAATTAACGTCACAGAGCAACGATAATGACAGCCAGAATTAAAGCAAATGGAAATTTCAATGACGCAAGCGTCGAACGGTTTTATTCAGACAGAATAAATTTTATGATGAGCCCCTGTAACAGCCTATTTGAATTTCAGGTGGCTCACCGATACGTTTTCATAGTGGTGTAGCTTTGTCTAAAATAGTGTAAATTAGCCCTTCATATGGTGTATAGGTAATGACATAGGCGTAGCCAGGGGGGGGCAAAGGGGCCGTACCCCCCCAAATTTTTGGAAAATATAGTCATTTTGTGCTTTGAGAGGCATTTTTCCAAATAAAATAGTGTTATTTGCCTAAAATCATTCACTTTGCCCCCCCGAAAATTTTGGGCTGGCTACGCCACTGGATAATGACGTCATATTTCAATACTTGTGACGTCGCAGTTGACAATGTAAATTACAAAAGTGTTCTATATTTTTTTGACGTGCACTTGTGCCCCCCACTTTGAAAAAGGTTCCGCCACCCATGTCCGCTTTCCATTGGTGATCCGCCCAGTTCGCCGCACGTATGTTGTTATTGTCAGATAAAATGATGGGTTATTGTGCGGCGGGTACAAATGGGTGTCTCGATTTGAGACGCCGTGCATTTGCACTCGTTGGACGGGTGAGCGCTGAGTGAATGTCATTTGGACCAAAAAATAGTTAGAGCTAGCCTGCTCTACTTAGTCTAGACTACAGATCACAGTAGGCCTGCTCTAGCAGCTAGAGTAGGCCCACTCTAGCAGCTAGCTAGAGTCTAGCTAACCCTAGTACCAGTGGCGGCTCGTGGTGAAAATGGCCGGGAGGGCTACGAAATTTCACCTCTGGTTGAACATACAGGATTGTCGCCCTGGCTGTTTTTATAATTAGTGGCATTTCCAGTCACTCCAGCAGTCCTAATCTCGTCAAACTCGTAATTTTCAGTTGTCCTTATTGATACATAGAAAACATTCACTTCAGTTTAATGAAACCAAACCCAAACCCTAAAGCGTAAACACGAACACAAAACGGTGTCAAGCGAAGTTTATGACCTATTACTGCTTGTCAGTTATTTTCGTTCTCAAAGTAAAGGAATAAAATTTGACGTGGGTTGTGTAAATTAAAACGTTTTGGTTAGATGTCAGATACCCACAACAATCTACAGCGCGGGAATAACTATAAGCACTGAAAAATATTGGACTTAGTCTTAGACCTCAATTATTATTTTTTTCTAACCCTAATCAAGCCCTATCCCGACACATTTACCTCGACATTAAGCCCTGTGCCCTAATCATCAGTTTTCTGAGAGAATTTGATTTGTAGAATATCACTCGGTGCATGCGCACATGGCGGGAAGTCAGAAATTTCGCTTGACACCGGTCCCATCAAAAGTATGACGCATAACCAGTGCCGGATTAACAATAGTAGCAAATGTAGCAATTGCTACGGGCCCCGCGCTTTTGGGGACCCTGCGGTCTTCTGTAATAAATCTTATTTATTACATTGTATATAAAATTTTGTTCAGTCTATGAAGTCAAGAAGCCAGTATTTTGCTGAATTTTCCACAAGTAGTGTGCGAAGGTTTTCAATTGAACGCTGTCTGTGTCCAGAAATTCTTGTTTGATTCTTTTTGTACAGTTGCGTAACAAAGGCATAAGATTGCGGTTAGCAGTGTTGCCAATTTAGCTGATTTGCTGCTAAATCTTGCAGGATTTTCTCACTGTTAGCTGTAAAATTTTCAATCAAGCAGTTAGCTAATTTTCTAGCAGGATTTTACCAACCGTTTGGCAGGTAACAAATCCCTGACCAAAAATCTATTCTAAGAGTTTTTCAAGATGAAAAGTTTACACCTTCATCAAGAAATATACTTATCTTCTTCATGACGTTTTGAACTGGGTAACACCAGTGGCGATTCTGGAATGAAAAACTGGGGATCCTGCGGGGCCAAGAAAAAAGCGGGGGCCAACATAAATGTCTCTTCTGCATGGTGATTTTCCGTTATAATGAAGATTGATTTGCTATGATTAACCCTATCAAACCCAACATAGGCTTGTGAATATCGTCAGAACTGTCGCCAGAAAGTCTTCAAATCGTTTAAAATTTTGCTGGTTGAAAGCTATTTGCTGTATATGTCAATCAAACGAACTTGAAATTCAGTGCAAAAGTGGGGGCCAGCCAAAAATGTGGTGGTCATGGCCCACCCAGACCCCCCTCAGAACCGTCTCTTGGTAACACCAGGACAAAGCACAACCAGCTGCCTGCAATTATTTGGAATTTTAGTTATGATGCAAAGAAGCTCCTTAAAGCACATGATTGTATCATCATAACAAGTAATTAATTAGATAGCTTGGTGAAGCCTAAGGTATTTGCTTGTGTGATTAGTGAGCGTGTTATGTTGAAAGGTAACATTGGTAGAATATGTTTTTATCCCATGACACCATATTTCCAAGTGATTCAATTACGCTAGTAAGTAGTACTGTCTGGTAAAAAAACTTCCTGGTAAACCGAACCTGCCAAAAGTTTCGACATATGTGGTTGCAAGATTCAGAACTTACTGCAAAAGTTGGCTCAATGCCTGCTGCCTATCCTGCTGATTCAACAAAAGCCTTTTGCGAAGTTTGCCATAGTGCAATCATAGCAAAGTACTGTGAGCTTGAAAGGCATAACTGGTAGCAAAAGCACTCAGATAAGACTAAAGAACTTTTTGCATGCTCCCTAATGTAACATGAATTTACAAAGACCAGACTTAGAAAGTTGTAGATCTGAAGCTATGCTCATACTGTTTATCGCTGAGCATTATTGTACTGTGTAAAAACATGCAACCATTTAAAAGAGATCGTCAAGAACTGTGTGTCATACAAAAAAACGAGGCAAGCTGCAGTTACGTTGCTCAAAAAGTCAAAATGTTGATTGATAGAAAATTGTGGATCAAAAAGTGTATTGGCCAAGACCGGCATTTTCAGCCCATGCTTATTGAGAGCGAGTGCAAGGCGAAAAATTAGTACATTGTATAACTTTATAGGTTTCTTTTAATCATATTAAAAATGACAGTTTTTTAACAGAATTTCACTGCTTTTAGCAGAAACTTTGTGACAAGACCTTTAGCAGAATCTAGCAGTTTTTTTGTGACACCATTTAGCAGATTGAGGTTACAACCATCCAGCAACACTGGCGTTCAAAGAGATGCACTTGACTGCCATATCACGATGCGAACTGGAGAGAGCATGCAGAGAGTAAAGCTAGAAGCAGGGATGCCTTGTCCGCACACTTTATCATTTAGCAGGTGTTGAGATGTTTTTTTTTAACTTGGGGTCCCATGCCCTTGAAATGCTACGGGCCCCGCGCTACCTTAATCCAGCACTGCACACAACCACTGCCACCAAAGCTGCTAAGGCGAGAGTCGAACCCAACACCACTCGCATACTAAAGTTGGAACATCACGCTCGACTACTAAGGCGTTATTGTTGACAAGACAAAGCTTAGCATTTTATTCAAGCCGTGTCATGGCAGCAGACCCAGGCTAGAGTCACTTTCTTTGAGCTGGTACTTCAGTCATGTTCTTTCAAATGAAGTGCAAGCTGCACTGGCGCAGCAGTGGTATACACATATGGAAATTTAGCAATCCTGATCCAATCCAAAATTATTTCATCAACTCCATATCCGAAAATATAAAATAATGGACTCCGATATCCAATCCAAATCCGAAACTGCTCAATCACTTGCACATTAGCCAATATCATTGGTAATCTCTATTTTGCGTCACGAGGCAAAAACTGTGGCTATTTTGCCTCTTGTCAGACAAAATTGGTTGAAGTGGTCACATGGCAAGTAGGCTACGATATACAAAAGACAAGGGCTAAGGTTTGAGATTGGGATAACTATAAGTGTTAGGTTTAACCTACAGTTCACACATTGCAGACAAGAACAAGACATTAAAAGCTTGTCCGCACTGAAACGATAACAGCACTCATCCATTACACTAAGCTGTTGCAGACATCAGGGCTAACTAAGCAAGTCATGCATTCCGAACTTCTCATGTCACAATTTGAACCAATCCATGTTCATCTCAAGGCAGAAATCTGCAGAAGAGTTTTTGCCTGATGAAGCAAAATAGACACTGCCAACGAACATATTTTGTCTTAAATGCCATGGCTAACTCCCCACCACAATCAGTTCATGATAGGCTAGATGTTGACAAGAAATGCACAAATCTTTTTCTAAATGGTACTGGATTTTAGGCCTAGTTGTACGCAATTCTCGTATGTTCTAATAGATATCCAAATCAAACAATAGCTTGCTGGTACAACTAGCCTAAATGTGTGTACCTGCTGGACTCCTTGCAATACCAACAGCTATTGTACTGTACGCTAATTTAACAGTGACAAAAGAGCACAAAAATTGTATGTCCACAACGTTCATTATTTAAAGCAATGCAATGAATCACTCATTCAATATTAACCGTAGGGTAGTGTGTATATTTCCGGCGATGTTCTAGCGGCAACACATCAGCTGGAGCTATTGTGCCGGCAGTCAAAGATTCGGTCTTGTGGCATGACACAATACCAAGAGAAAGGCCACTTTGTCAGGAAAACGCTGTCCTGCTCGTGGTGTAATGGTCATGTTTTCGGATGCTATGCCAATGGTTTTGGTTGGACTCTCACCTTGCCGACTTTCGTTTTTTTTCTTTGATTTTTTTCAGGCTCCACTAAGGTGTTACATTTAGGGGTTAGTGTTGTTAAGTTAGGGTTAGGTTAGGATTAGGGTTAGGTTAGAATTAGGGTTAGGTTAGATTTAGCTCAGTGTTAGCTTGGCATTAGGTTAGCTCAGCATTAGCTTAGCATTAGGTTAGGGTTTGGTTAGGGTTCGGTTAGGGTAAGGATTAGGGTTAGGTTAAGGCTACGGTTAGGATTAGGTTGTAGGTTCATCTTTTACTTGCATTTACATCTGTTCTACCAAGCCTTTTGCTGCTGCCATCCTGGCGGCAAAATAGACACTGCCTAACCGTAAATCTCTTTCTTTTCAACCTCTTTCAAAACTGAACTTCCAATGTCAAGAAGTCAATACATTTTCACCAAGCTCATTACTTAATTTTTAGGTAAGGCCACTTCGAGTTAGACTACAGTACTAGTCAGCTATGCTGTTCAGACAGAAACTGATGTGCTTGGCTGAACTTCAAAGCTGAAAAACGTTTTAGTAATGCCTTATACACCATTATTTTACTATGACCTACTAACAAATGCATTTCAAAGATGAAACATGATTCATCTGAACAACGACGGGCTGCGTCATAACAAAACAATAAAATCATTTTCATCTCCACACAGTTCCAACCTACAGTGCATGCTGCTTGAAAGTTGATACTGTATGTCCTTTTCCTCAGCCTGACAGTTAGAATAACGAGCAGTAGGGAATATTGCATTGAACCGAGAGAATATAGAAAAATAAATTTTCACCAACATCATTTGGAAATAGTGTATTTTTTTCTTCATAAAACTATTAATCCATTTCAAGTTTTTCTATGTCCCCAATTTATTTCATTTGGATAAACGGTTCCGAATCCGGTTGAAGAGGAAGCGATATGAAATCCAGTCCAAAACCAAAAAATTTATAATATTCGGCCGGATTGGACTCCAAAATCCGGATCCTGTACACCAGAGATGACCACGGGATCAGGGTTGGATCAGGACTGAAGCCAATTTTGACCGGATCAGGACTGGATCAGACTGCAATTTTTTTGAAAATTGGCGGATCAGGACTGGATCGGACTGACAAAATTTGTTGTTTTGATGTGATTATTCTAACCACAAATGACATGTTAGTTTCAATTTTTATGTTGCAGATTTGTTGAATGATAATGCATATTTTGCCATCAATGGCAAAGCTCTGCTGGGACGATTTTGTTATGCATTCAACTTTGGGTTGATGATGAAAAGGATGCCGATTTTGCGCATTTGACCTAAGGTAACCTCGCGCGATGAAAACACTGGAAACACTGCTGGTTTCTGCGTCAAGGTAGTAAGTTTTAGTAACTAGCGATTCGCCTGGCATGAAGCAGATCGGATATAATGCTATGTTTATCAGTCAGTCGCCAGCGACCTCGTAGCCTAACAGAGATGTTTAAGGGCTCGTATGCCAATGCTATTCGGTTCGGCAATCAGCGTTGGGAGTTTCGTTTTGGTAGTAGTTGTTGCACAATTATCCATGCTTTTCTCTTCATATTTTCCATTTTGCTTTACGTTTGGGCTTTAGGTTTAGCGGTTAGGTTTAGTGGTTATATTTAAGGTTTAGAACTTTATATTTATAACGGAATCAGTCGAGTACAGCAGAAACTATCCCTCCTACCCTACCTTGTCGCAGAAACTAGTAGTGTTTCCAGCGTTTTCATCGAGCGAGGTGACGTTAGGTCAAATGCACAAAATCGGCATCCATTTCATCATCTACCCCAACTTTGTCCAGACTCCACATATAGCGTTGAGCTTGTATTACTAGCAACAAGGTGAACGTAGTCATGGTGTTAGTGTCTATGCCTGCTGTGCATGTGTTCAGTAGTTCTGCTCTCACCCTTTGCTTTGGCTTAGGTGGTATAGATCACACCTTTAATGGGAGAGATTTTTATGTACTCTTGGAAAAGAATCAGGTCTAGGTTTAGGGTTTCGTTTTAGGGTTTTGTTTAGCTTTTGGGTTTAAGTTTTGAGTTTAAGTTATGGGTTTAAGTTATGGGTTTAGATTTTGGGTTTAGGTTTTGGGTCCAGGTTTTGGGTCCAGGTTGAGTGTGTTAGGCCTTGTCAGAGACACAGCATGCACTAACCCAAGTTCATCATCCTTGTCACTTGACCAATTCTACTGTTGCGATCGGAAAAGCCCGAGGGGCATGTGCGCAAAGCTTCGCACCATGGCAGCAAGCAACAATAGAGTTCACCCCACGAGATCACTCTATTATTGCTTGTTCACGCCACATATGTATATTATTGTTCTTCGCGCACATCCCATTCGTGGTGAATCACACAATCAACGCAACGCCACAGGAGAGGTTGCAACAACATCCCCTCCTTTTTACAATGAACCGCACCGATCGTACGTTCTTTTGTGTGAAGGCTGAACTCAGCACAACCTGCACATCCTGGTTACAGCACCATTTTATTGCGATCGGAAAAGCCCAAGGGGCATGTGTGCAAAGCTTTGCACCGTGGCAGGAAGTAACAAGAGTTCATGCGCGTGATCACTATTATTGCTTGTTCGCGCCACATGTATATATTATTGTTCTTCGCGCACATCCCGTTTGTGGTGAATCGCACAATCAATGCAACGTCACCAGAGAGGTTGCAACACTACCATTTAGGTTCACCTAATAGCAAATAACTCCACCAGTGCTTTTGCCTCTGATGGCAAGATAACACTGCGTTATCAAATTTTGGGAATGCCAAAAGGTTGTGTCTATTTTGCCTCACGAGGCTATTTTGTCTCATGAGGCAAAACAAAATATATGGTTTTTTATGGGCCTATCAAGACTGGATCGGGCTGATGATTTTAAAAAATTTTGCAGATCAGGACTGGATCGGATTCAACTTTTGCGGATCAGGATCGGACTCGGACTGAAAAATTTCACAGTCCGCTCATCTCTGCTGTACACCACTGTGGCGCAGATAAACGAAGGGCTGTATTTTCGCAGCCCGAGATTGTCGACCAGATTTGTATCCAATGCTGCCAATATGGCTAAAGTACTAGTAAAAGCAATGTCAAATTGAATTACAAAATTCAATATCCAAGAAAATCAGCTAGTGAAAAACAGTCAAGATAATATTTTCTCTTTAAAAATTCATTGTCAAAATAACAAAAACGCATTGCGATAGGTGGATACACCACCATGTTTCTTGTAGACAATTGTTTGGTTTCTTTCCTTTAGGGCTGCGCCGAAGACTGCCCGAAATCGCCAAATTCATCGGCAAGTGTGCTGTAAACGTCATCGCTTAAGCGGCGTCATTGGAAAACAGCGAAACATTGGTTTTGTTGGATTCCTGGGAAGCGTTGAGCCAAAATGGTGTCGGAAGGACCGAAAATGATAGTGTTGTAAAATTTCGTAACTAAATCCAAACTTAAGGCGAGTTTGGCCGTTTGGCGGAATCTTTTCCCTTACATTTTTCAGGGAGGGCTGCAGCCTGGCAGCCCGTCCAGACGAGCCGCCCCTGCCTAGTACAGGTACGTACCAAACAACTGCCATATAATGTATAGCTACTGAAAGAGCCCTATTTTGCTACACCAGCAACAGAGTCATGCTGACAAACCTAGTGTGTTCAATCAGTAGGGCATGGAACTACACTACAGTACTGAGATTACACCACAGACAGACTCGGAGTCATGGCACAGTAGGCTGAAAAGATGCTTCCGAAGATACTAAAAGAGTGATTGTGCAATGTGCATTTTTTGCCAAGAGTCTGAATCCTCGAAATACGGATAAAAGCGTTTCAGATATCTGGTTCCCGTTTCAAGAAAGTTTTTGGATATCCGTATCCGGTTGCAATCTCACTATCCTGCTGGATATCCAACCGGCAAATCGGTGTCAAGCGAAATATCTGACTTCATACCATGTGCGCATACACAGAGTGATATTCTACATATCAAACACAGTAAGCCTCGGTTAAACCGGATTCGATTTGACTGACGATTTTATCCGATTTAGGCGAAGATCCGGATTAACCGAAGATAGTTGTTTCTAGCTAACCAAGGTTAGGGCTGTACAACTTGGATTTACGATAATGTAACGTTGATTTAGTCAGAAAAGTATATACTGTAAGTGCAACATCAGTTTTAGATTCTAGTGTGTTTTGCGTGCATGAATTGACTGTTTATTGCTGTTTTCATTTTTTGTTGTTGTTGATTTTCTTTTTGCTG
>Ga0210059_1017510_pt1 | contig 10200 bp, 6 predicted proteins | sample Ectturendosymbi2_FD_188042 | JGI IMG/M metagenome (GOLD analysis project Ga0210059, IMG submission 188042) | Ecteinascidia turbinata endosymbiont from Florida, USA - Sample 2 (SPAdes) (version 2) | ecosystem: Host-associated > Tunicates > Ascidians > Unclassified | place: Key West, Florida...
TGATATAGTTGCCCGTTGGCTTCGAACGCAGTATACTTGCGTTCTCCCGGCAACAGTTCCACTTGATGGTAAGCGCTCCGCAGATCCAAGGTAGAAAACCATTTATACTGCGAGACCTGGCGAATGGGGTCATCGATACGGGGCAGCGGGTAGGCATCAAGATGGGTGAATTTATTCACTGTTTGACTGTAGTCAACACACAAACGTTTCTTACCGGTTATCTCGTTCCTTGCGACGACCACTTGAGCGCGCCAGGGCGACGTACATTTCTCAATTACATCTTTTACATGAAGAGTAGCAAGTGTTCTAGGCGTATGTATTCCACTGCATAATTCACTAACACTAATACAGTCCAGTGAACCACTGCTACATTTATAAAATATTCTTGTCGAGGTTATAAATCGTTTGTCATTGGAAATTTGCATTTGTACACATTCCTTGGTAGTTACTCATATAGGCTGCAGTATTAATGCCTGAATCAGTTCCATATTGCTAATTCTTCTTAGCATGCTGTGTAAAGTGCACATTAAACTGCCTAAACCGGAGTGTTTTTTTGATTTTCATAACGTGACTTCAGAAACTGTATAGTCATGATTAGAAGCTGCAGGCCTAATGAAGTAGGCCTATATTGATTGCTAGTTGAGGGCATAAGGCTTTGATACCCATAGTGACACACTCTTTTCAGGATTGCATTTATTTTCCTCATCATTTATATGATTTGGTGATGAAGACGTGTATAAACATTCAGCAGTAATTTCAAACTCAGGGTTGAGAAATCTGTCAGTTTGCAATTGATCAACGAGATGGAGATTCCCCCATCAACGAGCTTGCATGGCAATACGTTGTAGCCTTGAGTTTAATTTGCACATGAAGGATTGCAGGAGTGCGACTCAACGCTTAAATTGATTTGTTACTGATATTTGACAATTGGTAATAAGGCATGCAGACACCTTGATTTGTTTACAATAGTACGTTTTAGTCTGAACAGTAAGACTTGCTGTTTATATGTTGTTTGGGAAAAACAAGATAAAATTTGGGCAAATATTTTTTGCATCCCCAAAATTATGCACTCCCGTACACCTATGGATGTACGCTACACAAAAATTCATAAATTTATTAACAGAACCCGACAGGTACAAACTATAGCTGTGAACATATTTTTTGTGAAGAAAAACAGAAAGTAGGTCTGTTCATGTACCACCTTGAAGGCCTTCGCGTACCACTACTGGTACGCGTACCACAGTTTGGGAACCACTGACTTAGACCTACTGCAAATTTCACGTTTCCCGCTGTGACGTGGAAAAATATTGTCTAATCATTTTCAAGGCCCCTGTGATGCAATAAACAACTTCCTGGCAAAGTGCATAATTGCTTTCGAGTTTTTTGGTATGTTTGTCTCTACGCATACCTCAAGCTTTTTATGGGGGGGAGGGAAAGTTGTGCTTGTTTTCGAAATAATATACCTTTTTTCGACCTTCAAGCTATTTTCGATGGTCAAATGATTTCGATAATCAACAGCATTTTGTTTCAATTTTTTTGCGATTGATAGTTTGCCCCTGGTGGGCAGGTAATTTTGTAAACAAATTTTGCCATTCTAGCTAGACAATCGTGATGTGTAGGGACGTAACGAGGTTAGATGGCGCCTGGGACAAGAATAAAGTTTGGCGCCCCCATATTCGAACCTGAGGTCTTTGGGAAGCAAATGTACTGTTTTGAAAAAGTGCTTATGGCATTGTTGTTTGTTTTGGCCCCCGCAATGATTCGGCGTCCGGGGAATATTCCCCTTGCCCCACTCGTTACGTCTCTGGTGTTATGCAATAAAAATCGGAAAATGTTGCGAAAATAAACAAATTTTCATATCCAAACGTCATGAACTTCTATTCCATAAGCATTTGCAATTTTCGAACACAATACGACATGGATTTTGGGCAGACTGCCAACAAAGGTTGTTGGCGGCAATTCAGGTTTCTTCGTGTAGTTTTTGTGTCACTTCTATGCCTGTCCCACGCGTTGTTTTGGCGTGGACCTGTGTTTGTTTTGCGAATAATAAAACTTTTCCGACATTCAACAAGTTACTTTTTTAAGGTTAGATTAATTTGAGCACAACTTCGGAATTGTTTTGAAGGCCGCTTCTGCTGCGGAAATGTCCCAGTAAGCCTGGGTAATGGGGAGAATGCAATTAAGCCAAAATGTGCATGGTTATTAACCGTGTATGAGCAGTTGCGTCTTCACTGATATGCAGTCAGTACACATCCGGATGAACTCGTCTTTGATCCTCCCCCTAAAAAATCCTGGATCCGCCTATGAGCTTTTTTTATTTCTTAACACATATCAATAATGACAGCATAAGAGAAGTTTAAAGCAGTCCCGTCGTCACGGGGGAGCGTTGGTGGGCTCAGCCCCTCCAAACTGAAATATGACACACTATAAATCAGAAGAGATTTTATCAAATTTTCAGAATGTCGAAACCCCGTACGCAAATGTAAATCCCCCATTGAAGACTTTCTGGCGACAGTCCGGGTTTAAACCTCATGTTCTTTCGCGCGACGGTTTCATTGCGTTCGATTCTTAGTTGCCAGTCTGAAAAAGTAGCAAACACCCGAATCGTGAACCTAGTAGTTGCATCCATTTGGGTGCGTGTTACTTGACGTGTTTTGCTCATGTGTGTGAGATTTTTACAGCCGTGGTGAGCGAGCCGCAATGTGGTCCATACGTTGTGATTTAAGGTCTTTATGCCGTGTGTTCAGTGGCGTAGCCAGCCCAAAAATTTTTGGGGAGTCAAAATGTTTGATTTTAGGCGAATAACGCTATTTTGTTTTGAAAAACGCCTCTCAAAGCAGAAAATGACTATATGTTCTAAAATTTTTTTGGGGGGATGGTCTCTTTGGCCCCCTGGCTACGCTTATGAGTGTGTTTGTTTTTTTGAGCATAGATAAGAAAAAGCAGATGTGAAACTTATAAAAAACGCAGGCCATGTGTTTTGTCAAAGTAAAGCATGACGTTTTCGGTTGGTTTGCCTGCAAAATTTGATAATCCTGTTAACTCCAGCCAAGTACGATTTCGACAATTCCGTATCAGTGAAGGTTTTGTGTCGGTAGCAACAAGTGCAGTGACCGTGGGGCACTCTAGTAATGATTTGGAATTTTTTATTGACCGTACTTTCAGAGCGTCAATACCGTCATTTTCGGCTTTGCCCAAATTGATTAACGCTTTTCCATATTTTCCACGTAACAGTGGGAGAGGTGCCCTCACAAGCATAGGCGTAACCAGGGAGAACATGCCCCCAAATTTTTAGAACACCTAGTCATTTTATGCTTTGAGAGGCGGTATTCCAAAGAAAATCCTGTTGCCAGCCTAAAATCAAAATTTTTGCCCCCCTAAAATTTTGGGCTGGCTACGGCACTGCTCACAAGTGGATTAGCCTAGGAGGGGCTCGCATCAGCTAAACCCGGCCCTGAATATTACATAGTTCGCGAAATTCCCAACTGATAATAGAATGCGTAGCTTATCGGTTAGTTATTTCCGCTAAACTCACGTGACCTCCGAGATGAGATCGAGACCTGAACATTTATCTGATGGAAATTGAAAACTGGCTTCTAGAATAATGCTGTAACAAAATATCTGGCATATTGCCAAGATTATAAAATTCATCCGAAATATACGCAAACGGCCTAACACTGAAAAAGCTCATATTGTCACTTTCCTACAAAGAAGTTGCAAGCACAAAACTGTTGTCAAATTTACATATACAGTGGCAGAAATGCATGAAAATGGTCGCATTTAATCTTCTATGCATTGTTGCGCTGGAACATGTCGGTTACCTACAAACTTTGGAGTTGCTTGACGTTGCCATAAATTTGTTTTGAGTCGGAAAAATTCGGAACTCCCATTCTGGCCTTCTGTCGGAAATATTTGTATTGTATATCACCTGAAACCACGAAAGAGGTGAATCATTCCACTTTTTAATATTAACCAATCCAAGTCAATGCAAGGGTGTGTTTTATTTTAACATTAGGCAATAGGCTCGTGGTCTGCCTTGATACTTAAATTTATACGCCGCATAATTGGTGTTCTTTATCTTTGCCTAACAAAACTTTACCATCTTCTGTAACGCTACACCTTTCTGATGTTCTATTTTTGTCACACATGATATTCATCTGGATTTATCGAAAGACTTGAAATTAAAAGGTGATAAATTCTGAAAGAAAAAACGAAAGCACAACTTTGAAAGTTTAAAAAGAAAACAAATAATTTGTAATTTGTTTTATCCATCGAAACTGTTCGAAATAACTGTTCATGCTTCTGAAGTTTGCGTAACAGTCAATAAGGTGTCCTAGATAGCACCTCCGACAGAGGAACTGATGTCGTACGTCGCTGATCTATTCTGCAGCATGCACTTATGCTTAGTGTCGAGGGTGAAAGAACTTATAGCATTGCCAAAACGTGCACGATCTGTAATCTAGCTAAAATGAGAATTATAGGATCATTTATCAAAAATCTGCCATCTTCACACTTGGTTTTTATTAAATCAAACTTCATCTGCAGTCGTATGGTTTTCGTGCCATAAGATAAATTCACCTAACACCAACTTCACACTTTGAGAAGTATAATCTGATTGTTGAATATCTGAAAAATTAATAAATTTTTAGCACAGTGCATCACAAAAAAGTTAAAGTACGACAGGCATGTTCCAAAGCAATAAATGATAGCAATGCCTGACTGCATGCTACGAAACGTTGTTTAAAAAAAGATTTGGATCACACCACAAGTAAATGAGAAAACAGTAATTTTATCCCATAAACTGCGACAGGAAAAAAATTCAGGTCTTCAAAGCCCGGCATCCATCGACAATATCTTTGCAGGGTGAAAATTCTCGAGAACGCTACTACCACTTACCCCAACGCGTAATAGGATATACCAAAGCAACCGACGAATCAGACAACAAAAAACAATAATGAGTAAAAAGCATGGCAATATTTTATGCTCTACGCCCAGCAACGCAGAATACGTTGATCAAGATTGTACTGCAATTGCGACAAACAAGTAAGAAGTTCTGCAAGAACTTATAGTGGCAATTTGACATTTCCGTCAAGATGGGGGTCACACGTCCAATCGTCCATCGAAATCCAAATTCCATTGGATGTTAAGGAGGTATCGAAAACAAACGAAAACGTGTAGAACAAGCATTGGACAACACTGAACACGCCTTTTACAGCAGCAAAAACATTAGTATTGAGCAAGACGTGAGATCAACTTCATTTTCCTATTGCTGCATTGCATTCATCTGCAAATGCTGGTTATACGTCCACAGCGTTAATTTAAACCACTGGAATTCTCACTGTGCTTCAAAATAACCTCGTGATTTGTTCATCAAAACTTTCAAGTTCTAGCACATTTTCTGCACTTTGCGGTAAAACAATGCTGTCTGTATGTACTTTTACAGGACAGACTTGCTGCGATCAAACGATGTGACGTTGCTTATACGTGTTACAAAACAAGATTACGTCCAAGTAGGCAGAATTTTCATAAATTTTCACATCGATGCTTGAAACGATGTTTTGCAGATGCTTCCACACGATTTTCTGACACAACGAGTCATACTGTGAACAAAGCTACAATGCTTTCGTTACGTTCTGAGTCACTATCTCTCCCAACGGACTGTTGTCATCACTGGTTTTGAGCCCCAACAATACACATCAAAACACCGTACCCGAACAGGCTCGTATACCTTTCCAAGCATCCAGTACACACACAGTAATCACTTTTGCATTACAACAGATTTTTCAGGCATGACGAAACACAAAGGCAACGCATGTTTTGCAAAGGCGATATCCTCACATGAAAATATGCAAAAAACTTAAGCCTGTTCAAAGCTCTAGTTTTTCCGTAAGATTCGAGGAATCAGTCCACAGGGCTCTGCTTTCATCTTTTTGCGATGATTCAAACTTGCACATATCTGTATTCAAGTAAGTACTATCCACAAGAACGTTCTTTGCATTTCCTATTAAAAATTTGCTTGTCGATTCCTTGCTTACCCCCATTGTGGAGAGTAATTTCTTAAAACTAGCTAGATCAACATATTGTCTGTAAAAACAGTTCGCCTTTTTTTAAGACATGTCCTCCAATGTCCAATCCATCGACCTCCCCATGGACTGCTCGGCTTGACGGTTCTGGATGATGGGTGCTCAACACCTGCCCTGAGATCCGGTGCGGCCAAGCAGTAGATTGTAACAGCTCGCTCAAACGACGAAGGCATGTTTACAAAAGCCTGTTCGTCATGAAATAAACAGCTGGATTGACTACTTTCGATTGGGTTCAAAAGAAGGTGGAGGCAAATCCTTGCAAGTTTGCACTAATCGACTTTGTATCAAGCGACAACAACCAAAAAATATATTTTGCCTCTAGTAGCGGTGCAATACTTCTTTAATGTGTATTTCAATCTCAGCATACGCAAATATGGGGCGTAGTGTTAAGGCAGTTTGCGGAGTAGCAAGATTTCCGTTACAAAGCAGAGCAAAACCTTTCACCTCATTTCACGGAAAATAATACATACACACACATTTAAGTACTAATATTACACTAACGTCAGCAGCAAGAAGTGTAAGTCATACGAAGCAGCTTCAACAAGCGAATGATTTGTTGGTTTTCAGGTAAATGCAAGCCATAAAAACTGCGACGTGAACAGTTTTATTTCCGTTTATATCGCTGACATTTTCCATCTGTATGCCAACAAGTTACCCAAAAGTTTTTTGAAAGAAGAAGGCCAAGAAAAAAGCAAGAACACCCATCCAAGCCAATTTTTTGATAGCTCCAACTAATCCTGTAGACTTCCGTCTCCTTTTCAATAGAAAGACTGCCTGCCACAAGTTGGAAGCAGTGTAAGGAGGATACCGAACTTTTATTACAGCCTCTGGTGTTCGATCCACAAGACAGGACCTTTTGTGTGAGAAGGTTTCAAATCCATACTTTCCATGATAACTACCCATACCACTATTTCCGACACCGCCAAAAGGCAATGTGGGATGAGCATAGTGCATCGCGCAGTCATTCACGTTCACTCCGCCACTGCTGGTACAATGGACAATTTTGTCTACAACGGCCTTGTTGTTGGAAAAAACGTAAAGAGCAAGCGGCTTTTCCCCTTTGTTGATAACGCTGATAGCCTCGTCAACAGAATCTACAGTCATTACCAACAAAACAGGACCGAACATTTCCTGTTGCATGTAAGACGATGAAGGTTTGACATCCACAACGACAGTTGGGGAAATAAAGCGATCGCCTTCATCGACCACGCCTCCAATAACAACTTTGCCATCAGATGCTTCCAATTGTTTCTTGAGCCTCATCATTTGTCTGTCATTAACCAGTCGGCTGTAGTCGGGAGATTTTTTTGGATCTTCGCCATAAAACTGCTTAAGAACACGTCTCAGTTCATCAACAAGCTTGTCTCTTATGCTTGGATGACACAATACATACTCGGGGGCCAAACATATCTGGCCACTGTTTACATAACGGCCCCAACAAATGCGTCTTGCTGCAACTTGAAGATCGCAATTTTCATCAACGTAACATGGATTTTTTCCACCCAACTCCAACACAACTGGTGTTAGATATTCAGCCGCTGACTTCATGATGCTGCGGCCAATTGCAGTACCACCAGTGAAGAATATGAAGTCAAACCTGTTGTTTTGCACCAGATCTGCTGATTGTGGGCCATCAAGCACAACAACAGGATAGCAATCTTGATCCAAATACTTTGGTATGAGTTCTTGGCATAAAGCTGCTGAGCATTGAGAAATTTCACTTGGTTTGATAACAACACAGTTTCCTGCAGACATTGCAGCCATTAGTGGAACTAGCAGCAAAGCAAACGGGTAATTCCATGATGCAATTACAAGGCACACACCAAATGGTTCTTTGATTACATAAGCATCAGAGAGTAAGGTCAAAAGGGTTTTAGGCTTGTATTCTGGTTTCACCCATTCATCCAGATTATTCAGGGTATCCACAATACAATTATGTACAAAACCCACCTCCGTTGTTACGGCCTCATACAAAGGTCGATTCAGATCTTCTTTTAAGGCATTGCAAATAGCATCTTCATTTTCATCAACTAATTTAAGCAAATTTTCCAGTTGCTGTTTTCTAAATGACATAGATCTTGTTTTTCCACTTTCAAATGCATTTCGAGCTCTTGCAATTGCTTCAGTGTAAGCTTCACCCATGTTTTAATGGCTACAGCGATCTAAAAATGAATTAACTATATAAAACAAAAGGAACTGTCGTACTAGAGAACCTACAAAAACAATTACCCTTTTTGAAAAAATACTCTTCTAATAAAGCACAATTTTTGTAAGCAAATTTATTAAAACCGTTGATAGAAGGGGCGCATCCAGGGGGTCTGTTTGGCTGTCATGACAGGTTTTCTTGTGTTGTAGGTAATCAACATCAACACCAAAACACTATCGCTTGTGTTCGTGTGGCCTTTCCAACAATGAGACTCATATTTTGCTCGTATTCGACCTAACCAGAGCTTCACGTCAGGTTATTTTAATTTCTATTAGAAATATTCTTTTGAAAGAACAGGTGTAGACGCTATCTCAATTAAACGCACTCAGTCATGCTACATGGAATCGCATTCTCTATTTGGCCACGATAAACTAAAACGCCCTTCCTCTTTGCAATTATATGATGCCGTTTGTAACTTTCTTTCAACAGCTTTGGCGTAGTTGCAGTTGCATTGATTCGTATTTCTTGCATTGGGAGCCCAACTTTCTTTTATTAACGTTGGATTATTAAACTTCTTTTTGCGTCTTTATTTATTAATGTAACATCTTTCTGCGTCTTTATTTATAACATTTTGCCATCATATTGTCGTACTGCTACAGGTACCGGCAGGTGGCATTCCAGACTCTGGCCTGTCGTCGTTTGCCGTAAAATAGAATAAATAAATAAAATAAACATTAGCACCCATCATAATTATATTGAACGCTGGGACGGCATTCCTCTAATTTTTCACCTACGCAGTGTGATTTGGCACAGACCACAACAGTTATCTTCTCACGTTGCATAGCATTATTATGAAGCAACTGCATCGTATAGTATTATTATGAAACAACTGCATCGCTGACTTGTCGAAACGGCGCCTATGCAATAATCTGAAACAAACTACGTTGATATGTCCGTCCAACGCACGTTATTTGCGTATGCTACTCCGCCAACGGTTTATCTAAAAACTACAGCCTACCGCTGCCTATCGAAATCTACCGGGGCCTGCCAAGGCCTTCATTGAAGGTTTCCTGCGAAGCCTCCTCGCCAAATATTTCACGCCATTTTAGGAGTTACTCTCCTGCTACGGTCAGCATCGACAAGACGACGCTCTTCCTGAAGACCTTACTTTCGAATCGCTGAAATGTTTCGAATATTATTACTAATTATATATTTGACTCAGACGCGAGGTCCATAGGCAAGCAAAAGACAAGGTTCAAGTTCACCGCACAGGTTGGATTAACATCGCAACATAGCGTGCAACGTGGGCATATGCAGGTTTTGTGTGTCGCAGATCATGAAAACGCACACTTCTATTATAAATCCGGTAGAGAGGCAACAACCTATGCGGTAAACATATTAAAAACGGCTGTCGAATTGCTACGCATTTGGGAAATTTCACGTGAACGTACAGGATTATTTGTAATATGCCATTATTATTGACCTCCACGTGTGAAAAAATCACCGCTGAAGACCTGCTTACAACCATAAGGAATGCAATAAAACTCCGAGGAGAGGGCAAATAAAGATGGTGATAAGAATTTTCAAGTGCGAAGTTCTCTGTAGTATTCGAGTTCATATTGTTTTCTGTCAGAAAAAGCCATGTATAGGCAGGCCGCGGTAGACCCTTGTAGGTGTAACCCTGTGGTTTGGCTGGGTTGTAGTTTTTAAATTTAATTTAATTTAATTTATTTGTTTGTTAGCAGACCCGAAGTCCATAGTATGAACACACACACTCTGCAGAACGCAGGTTGATAAAAACAGACAATACAGAACGTAGTACAAGACATTGAAGCCGGCGATTTTACAGGGTTACAGACACTTTTTGCAACTGCATTGAAGACAGAACCATAGGGTTACAGACACATTCTTAACACTATTGTTAGCTAAAACGTAACACTTGTTACAGCACTACTGCGGAGTAGGGCGCTA
>Ga0210059_1017511_pt1 | contig 10199 bp, 6 predicted proteins | sample Ectturendosymbi2_FD_188042 | JGI IMG/M metagenome (GOLD analysis project Ga0210059, IMG submission 188042) | Ecteinascidia turbinata endosymbiont from Florida, USA - Sample 2 (SPAdes) (version 2) | ecosystem: Host-associated > Tunicates > Ascidians > Unclassified | place: Key West, Florida...
CAATAACACTTCACTCGAGCATCTTGACCCAAACAGAAAGTCGGGCTTTGGTCATCTTACTCGGTTACAGGTTGGGAAGATGATGTGGCCAGTTTGGACCAAACTTTTGCCATCTCCACTGCTTAGATGAGGGTGACTCTGGATACAGGCACAGAAATAGTTCACTTTCTAGATAATAGAAGTATGAAAAAAGAGCTGCGCCCATATTTATTGTGGTTGGTCGGGTCAAGCAATGACTTCTGGCTGGTTACACAAGCTTTGTGATTTAAACCTACATTTCGTCCCACAATTGCTAAGTGCAGATCAGAGATGAACATTGGACACGACTTGGATTGGACTGGACTGGATCCGGACTACAGTACTATATAACGAATTTTTATGGATTTGGAGTTAATCCGGACTGTAAATGGCTTCAAAATTTAAGCATCAAGACCGGTTTGGACTGAGTAACTGGAAAGGTATTGGCTAATTTTGTTTGTCGAAAAATTGTGTTTTGTTAATTTTTTGGACCACATTTGGACCTGGATCTTACATTTTTGCAATATTTTAAACTATGCTTGGAATCGACTGAATTTTAAAAATTCTTGAGCTGGATCTGGATTGCAAAATATGACAGTTCGCGCGTATCGGGTGCAGTTAGAGACAATTTAACTGTTTGATCTTGTTTCGGGAAAATGTTGCGGAATTTCTAATCCGTGACAAAATTGCAGTTAATGCAACGCGATGACGTGGCGAATTTAAAAATATTTAATCGGATTGAAACCTGACGCTTATGACGTGTCCAGGCACGCTGGTCCCAAAAGCTACGTAATGATGTTTCAAGAAGTTGGATGAATTTGAAACAGATGAAAATATTAGCATAACGCAAAACATAAAAAACGTTGAAAACATTAAAAATATGAAAAACTCGAAAAATGAAGCGTATCGAAACTTGGAAATATGAAAACTCGACAATACAAACATTATCAATAAACTTGAAAACAATTATAAGGAAAAAACAATGGGTAAGGGATACCCCACTGCTCACCACATTTCACCTTCGTATAGGCTACTGTTCAACCATGCTCTCATCGGACAATGGACCCTGAAAACGGCTGCTATTACTGCTTGTTATTTTAAGCTGTTTTTATAGAGGTAATTCATGAATAATTTTGACCGCACCATCTCTAAGCTTCGTCGAGCAACATAATTTAGCAAGAAGAACAGGCGACATACTGTATACTTTCTTTTATGTTTTCAATGATCAGAACATTTGAATGGACAGCTATTGCGACTTGACATCAGAGGATAACGCAGAGCAGCAACTGGAACGAGAGTAAGCGGCGCCGAATATTAAAACAGGCACAAACATTTTTTAAATGAATTTTTAAGTGATAGTTTTGGTCAGAACAAGAGTATGACCTTTTATGCTCTTCACTTTGGTTTATAGTAAAATTAACATAAATTGCTGCTCAGGTTATCTTCAAACACATACACCAACGATTCTACATGCCAAGTTGGCTAACATTTTTTCCCATATCACCCAGATTTATTGAAACGTTTTCGGCGCATAGGCGAGTTTTTAGCAACTTATTTTCAAGCTCATACAAAATGAAAAATGAAAAAAGTAACTTGTTGAACGTCGAAGAAACATTTATTATGTCAAACACAATTCCACCCTAAAAGTGCGTGGGAAGTACGAATAGTAAAGTGACTACAAAGGCTTTTTTTAAGTTAAATTTTTAATTTCAGTAAATTTTGTAAATTTTAGGTACATAAGGCCCCTCATTTTAGTCTTTCTAAAATTGTGTGGTTTTTCCGGGAGTTATGAAGAGTAATATTAGCAGAACATATAAAACAATATTAAGTTGGAAGCTTTCGCAATGCTATTAATATATATAAGGCATAGCTAAATTCCAAGGAAAGATCCTTGAAGTACACTACATGCTGCATTCAAAAGAAAAGATTTAGTATCTGCTGCTTTAGTACACTGAATCCTGTTGTCTAATTAAGCATGAAGACGTTTAAGGGGTGTTCCTTTAGCAAAACAAATTTTGAAGGAGTATGTTATGAGCAGCACAGTCAAAGGCTTTGCTCAAGTCTATAAACAGAGCACATGTTATTAGTCTGTCATCTTTGTTACAAATCATGTCATCATAGGTGGCAGTAATTGCTATTTCAGTAGAATGGTTGGTGCAGAAGCCGTATTGCTGTGGGCTCAGTATAAAATTACTTGCAAAAAAGGAGTAAAATCTGCTGTAAAGTAATTTTTCAAAAACTTTTGAGAGAGTTGGAAGTTTGAATATTGGTCTGTAATCATTAGGAGGTTTGAAAGTAGTTAATTTAGGAATGGGTATTTTTGAGAAATTTTTAAGACGGAGAAATTCACTTTTCGCCATACATTTGTTAAAAATTTCAGATCTCCTTGATGATAAACTATTAGCAGAAATTTTTAGAAATTTTACAGGGATGTCATAAGAGTTTGATGTTGTTCTACATTTAAAAAATAAAATTTTTGGATTGCTTCATCAGCATGGGTTGGTGGGAATGAGGATAAATTGGAGAAAGACTCATTAAGAAAGTCATTAAAACCCCGTTCAGGTGTATTAAAAAATAAACATGTTAGTGTAATTTGCCCCATTCTGGCAAAATTTTTCCTACTATAACCAAAGCATACGCAAACGGTTTAGGTGCACAGGCGCGTGTTTGAACAACTCTGAAACTATTCCCAAGTTCATCTCACCCTTAAAAAAAGTTGTTGCATGTCGAAAATATTTTATTATTTCAAAACCAAACACATTCCCCTTCCCAAAAAACGCGGGTAGTACAGTTCCAAACAGCACAAAAATACACGAAAACATCCGAAATTCCGCCAGTAACCTTTATTTGTGGTCTGTAAAAGACCCATAGCATGGTGTGTTCAAAGCTTGTGGAAGGAGGCCTACATGCAAAAAAGTGAATGAAGTTGAGACATAAAAATTTGTTATTTTGATATTTTTGTGAATTCTTGCCTATAAAGTGTGTTTGGCCTAAACTGGACAAATTCCTTTACGATAATATCTGGCAATCTGTTGCACAGAATCGATCAAAAAAGAAAAAACAAAGTGATTTCAAACATGCAGTAGCGGCAACGCTTGTCTTGAGTTAACGTACCTTTTACAAAGTAACAACAAGGTTTTTATTGACAGGCTAATGTGCTATTGAATTCTCTCACAAGCTTAATTGGTCTGGTACTTGTACACACAATCACAACGCTTGCAGACAAACTTCTTTCATACACTGTAGCAACGTTGAAATGTGCTACACAACAAAACCCAAAGTGCATGCAACGCTTTCCTTTCAGCAGTTTGGGCAGAAAATTCGAAAGTGTTCCTTCCACACAGGAGCTCCACACTTCTGGCTTGGGTTGCCAGATGCGTTTTGTAAATATACCGGCCATTTTGTCAACAGTGCAAGATCTAAGCTATGACGTAGTTCGTAAGCAGCCCAGGGAAAACAGAGAGACAATCAGTGTTGTTAATTAAAACATGAAGTTTAAGCATTTCAGAAATACAGTAACTAAGACTAAGAGTTGCATTTCTAAGCTTGCTCTAGTGCAGTAGATCTGAGCTATCGTTAGGGTTGTCCAAGGGAAATATTTATCTGTCCCATTCCCATCCCATAGCAATTTATGCCTGTCCCGTCCCATCCCATGGGACGTTTCCCATGGGATTCCCATAGGAATGACATTCCTATGGACAAGCCTGGTTATAGTACAAAAAAATTAAAAACCGGTACTTGTAGTAAAGTTGATAAACTGATGTTTTTCAGTTTCCAGACGACATCGTTTCAACTTTTTGTGGTTTCATCAAAGATGTGCTGAGTTCACCTTACGCTGTAGTCACTCAACAGGCCCAAATAGTAGTCACAAAACTTTTGAAAACGCACCTTGCTGAAATTTTCCAGTTTTCGGTGAAAATTCATGCAGTGGCTGGAACTGATGCTCTTCCTTGTTAGGAATATTAACTTGAACGACCTCGAGCATTTCTGACACTTCACCAGCAATTGCTTCCTTGCTCTGTTGCTCGAGAAGTGATTTCAACTCATCTCGGACTTCCAGCATAGTGGGTCGATCTGATGGATCTTGTGCCCAGCACCTCCTCATCATTGATCGAAGAACATCAAGGATTTGCTGTTGATGTTCAGTAAGAGTAGCTCTCCATTCGTCGATGGATTCTTCATCAGGTCTTTCTCCACGAATGATTGACTCTCTAAAAGCGCTTTCGTAACTAGGATGCTGGTAAGGAGGAGATCCAGAGAGAATCGCGTACAGGATCATCCCGAAGCTGTAGATGTCATGTTCTTTCTTCGGATTGATGTTTAAAGACTTTAGCTTTTCAGGTGGAGAATAAGCCAAGGTCATATCCAATTTGTTCTGATTGGCAGCTTGTGGTGTACTGAAACCAGTTAACGCAATCATCTGAGCGCTGCCGAAGTCACTCAGTTTGCAATGCAAGTCCGACGTGAGCAGTGCGTTTTCCGGTTTGAGATCACCGTGAACAATTTTTTGGGACGAAGGAAGGTTGTGTATGAAAGCAAGACCAGATGCCAATTCGTAGAAGATTCGAAGGAAGCCCAACACGAAAGCCTTCATAGAGTCGTTGTTAATGAATTGAGCTAAATTCCCACCAGGCATATACTCCATGACCAATCCAATTGAGGTTGGCCATTTGACCCAACCATAAACTTGAACAATGTAGTTGTGCATTGCTTTTTGAAGAAGTTCAAACTCTTTTTGTGTTCTAAAACAGATACAACGTCACATTAATGCTTTGCTCTTGTCTTAAATCAGTGGTTCCCAAAGTGGACGGTACCGCCCCTTGGGGGTGGTGAGAAACTCTAGGAGGGCGGTGAAGCAGAAATGGGCGGTTGGGGGCGATAGGAGACCCAGTTAGCAATTAAATTTTTGTTGTCTTACTAACTTTGAGTGACCAAATGTTATGAAAAACAGTATGATCAACAAACATGTATGCATGTAATTTATAAAAAAGCTTAGCGTTTCGGAAACAAAACAGAGGTGAAATGCTAGGAGATAAATTGATGAACTGCAGTTTCCATCACTAAAGGTAAGCTGCACAGTAAAACTGTCCTCCTCTATAATGAAATTATGATGATTGGAATTTTCGTCAGCTGTACTTCTTGGCACGGGTAAACTGCTACTTAATAATGCCCGATTCGTTACAGTGACTATCACCGGTCAGGTTTGAGAATGCACGCTTGCACTTAGACTCAGCCTGTAACCAAAAGCATGAGCTAATTTCGGGTGAAGTGGTTTAATCATCACAAATATAATAATAACCTTGTACGTGTTCAATTCGAAAAGAGAAAAGCAATTTATACTTTTTACAGATAGTGTTAGGTGCCAGCAAGAACAAGTTACCTAAAGGGAATCGAAAAGATTCCGGAAAACAGAAGTGTGTTTCAGACCGCACTTTAGATTGAGCAGCGCCAAGCAAATCCAGGGAGAGAGATGGTAGAGTCAGTGGACGACTGCAATGTCACGGCTAGGTTCAAAAACGTTTAAAATCTGCAGAATAAATTCAATCCTGCGCTGCTCAGAGCTCAAAATTTACTAAAAATGTGGCAGAGTATTAATAGATTGATTGATCAAAGGACACCAAAGGGCTTAGAAGTGTTCTGCTAAGTTTAGGCAATGTGGTGCACTCGGATAATGATGAAGAGAGTTTGTACGCCTGTTGCTGCACACGGAAGGTGGCTGTCAAAGGGTGTCATAGATACAGTATCTTGGCTATCACAGTAAACAGATATCTTCACGAAGTTCAATGAAGTTAATTTGCACAAGCAGGGGAATGGTGTTAACTTCATTTAAAGCCAAATCAGCAATCTTCACCTTCTTGTCCAGGCTTAATGCTGTTCAAACGACATTGAGCCCTTCATGTACTCTAACAGTTTCCAAATCATTAACTCTAACAGTTTCCAACTGCTAAATGAGTTAATTTACTATTAAGTTTTATAGTGAAATGCATCTTTACGCTCATTCTTGTTTTAATCATTTTCAAGCATACCAAATATACAATACGAAAAACTTTTGTTGATATGTGTGCTAGGCATGGTAGGGGGGCGATAGAAATTTGTTTTGTCAGAAAAGGGGGCACTAGCCAAAAAAAGATTGGGAAACACTGTTTAAAATGGAATCATTTGAAACGTTTCCAATGCAGTTTGCACAAAAATTTCTGATTTTCAGACTCTGCGATTGCAGAATTGATGATTATATCAAAACAAACCCTGTCAAAGTCGCATGAGAACTGCTTGTCGAAGTAAGATAGCAAAAACTTTTTCAAGGACGTCAGTTATAAGCTAAAGATTAACATAATGAGTATTAAAAAGTTAACCTCGGCCATGCGAACAAAAGTCTTAATATTTCAAGGAACACCTGTTTTATTCATTTGTCATTGATTTTCACAGTATTTTTTTCTCTGGGGAGGTTGCGCTATGGCAAAAGCCCTAATACGTTTCGAAAATCCTCACGGTTTTCAGCAACCTCTGATTAATTTCCCTGGCTCCATATCATGACGGGACTAAGCAAATTCGAAGATGTTGCCGAACCACTTGGCCCGCGGCCGAGATCTTAAAAAAATAAATACTTTTTCGCAATCTTGTCCTTGTCCCGGTCACCCCCAGTGACAGTAAAACATTTGACTGCCACCCAGTTGAACTTTCCATGAAAAGTCAAACGAACTGTAGATGTCGCTCCACAACCAAGTTCTCCGCTACTCTCGATGATGCAGTGAAGATCAGTGCAATCGAACTCTTCAAGCTGAAACATCTTTGCAAAAATTTTTGAGGTTTATTGAGTGAGCAAGGTCCGATTTACGTGCAGTTTCAATATGGAACGATAACCTCCTGAACTTAAAATGAAAGTAATTTTGTAGTTTGACACTTGTCAAAGTCATTTTGTTTTGCATTTCTTGCCCAATTTAATAAAAAGTTGGTGATGGGTTCAAAAAATCATTGAAGCGCACCGCAAAGCCTCAACATGCGTCATTCTTTTTTCGCGTTTGGGACTCAAAATTGTTGCGTCAAAAACAAGAAAATAATAGCAATGCATGGAAACGTTGTTATTCCACATAAGTGATGAATGCGCAGCATATTCTAATAAATTAAAGACATACAGTTTCTCTTTAGACCAGTGGTTCTTAACCTTTTTTTTTCCTATTACTCACTTTCGGTTGAGACCATGGGTGCAATTAGGCGGGGGACAAGGGGGACGCATCCTCCGGCTTTTTCAGACACTGGGAATATAATATGCCATGTCCCCCACATTTTTCTCTTTAGGTTTCGCAATATATTGGCTTCACGCCAAGCTTCCCCCTCAGTTTTCACAACAAAATTGCGCTTATGGTAGAGACTGAATCTTCGTTTCCCACAACTTAAAACAAATTGAAACATTTGCACTGGGTCTGACGCTCTTGAAAGAAAATAGTGTATTCAAGAAATCTATCGTTTTCATGCAAAAGGACATGAAAACCACAAAAATGTATACAACCAATGCAGTTTGACTTTTACACTTGTTTTTCAGGTAACGATCGATGCAACGCCAGGTTTTATTTTTGAGATCGCTCATCGCAAATCTGACTCCATGTCCAACAATCTGTTCTGAGCTTTTTACAGAAACAAGGCGAGATGCTCCCGACTAGACACAATTGCTAAAGTCATATAAACATAAACAACTGACTCCATTGTCTTGTTTAATATCCCTATATTTTCCATATTTTTCTCGTTTTGCATCCTTATTATTTCTTTTTTTCAGATTTCTCTTGCTTCATACCCTTATTTTTTCCTTATCTTTTCTACAAATTGAAATAGATTTGATCAAACACAAGAGACATACAGTAGCATTTTACTTGCCAGCGTAATTGCAGACGTAAATGTTCGTTTACACCAGTGGGTTAGACGTTTTGTAAGCGCTGAAGCGTTTGTTTATTTTATTGCAGCTATGGAAGCGGGACGATAGACGCTTCAAGCACAACAGACGCGTATCTGGATCAATGGAAAGCGGATTGGCTGTAGCACTTGATACTCGACTTGTCGAACGCCTATTGCGCAATGTGCGTACACTGCATATGTATGACGTAACAATACAACTGATTTGTATCTGTATACACTAAATTCATAGCAGAGGCGCAGCCAGAATGAGGCCGAAGAGGCCATGCCCCCCCGAAAAAACTTGAGATTTTTCGCTGGTGTTTTATATCAATCTCAACTGTTCGAAAACAAACGGAAGGAACAGTAGGACCCATGCAGTGCCGTGTTCTCTTACTGGCCAAGGTTTAACTTGACTTTTTGCGATTGGATGCGAAACTATACGACTAAAGCATGCAACTTTGTTGGCAAAGTTGCCAATTAATGCGGACAACACGAGCTGAGGTGTAACTTGAATGAAATGCAAGGCCGCAGCTTTCTTGCTAAGGAGTACAAATTCAGATGAGATATTTTTGAGAGGATTATTTGCATGAAGTTTTGTCGAACCAGATCGAAACATACTTGGTCAAGACGTGATCAACCCGAAGCGCACCACGCAATGGAGTGTTATGCAACAACGCAATGTTTCTCACAGCACGGTTGGCATTGTGGCTAGTGGGTATGCGAAGCCAGGTAGAAGGGACTCAATTTTGAAATGTACAGCAAGTCATTGTCACTGCAGCACGCTAACTTTGTCAATATCACATTTATTACAGTTTCAGAGAGCAAATATAAAAAATCATTAGCAGGCAAACCATTACTAGTCACCACACAGCCATGGTGATTTTGTGTGAAAGCTGGTGTTGACTCTTCTTCAATCGTTAGTCTCGAGAGCAGATTATGACAGATGGATATTTACGTGGTGCAGTGAGCCAGTATAGGGCTTCCAAGACAAATTTTGTTAGGCGGAACAAAACCCATTTGGAACCTCTAACACTTGCAAAGTTATTTTGAAATAAATAACAATTGAGGCTAATTAATGTGCATCATACTTCAACCAGAAGTGCTCGTTTATTGATCATTGAAGCATTACGTTAAAACATAACTGTACTCAGGAAATGTGACCATATTACCATTTTTCAGCATGACTTTGAAGTGTTCATAGTAAAATGTAATCAAGGAAAAAATCAGAACAAAATAATTTAACTATTATATAAGCGACTTTCTCGCATTCTTATTCGCAAAATTTCTAACTACACTATCAAAATATCAACTTGTCTGGCAATGCTAGGCTCAACGTTTAATCTTGCTCGGTCAACAAGTCGTGTTTGTGACATAGCAGACCGCAAATAATTTTTTACAAGTTTAAGCTTGCTGAAAAATCTTTCAGCAGGTGCTACTGCAGCTGGAATTGTCAAGAATATTCTCAAGCCAATACAAACATTTGGAAATAATTCGCACAAGCCACATGGCTGCGACCAGTGCTTCAAAGTATTGTCGAAATACGGTAAGTGGTTAGTGTCTCCTGTATATCTCGAAATCTTCAGATTTCTGGGTATGTCCGCTAATCCTAAACTCACATTCGATTCAAACTTGCATCAGTTTAACAATCAACAAAATGCACAGCACACCGCCGCGGTGCACTATAAGCACTTGCATCCTGCACTGCAGTTACTTGTTACTTTAAACTTTTCAGTTATTATCTTACACATATGCACAACATTCGAGGGCTACTACTGTTAGATTAGATTGTATTGTGAACTGGCATGCTTCCAATCAAATTTCAATTGGAGTATCTCTTAGTTTAAAACTCTTGGTTTATTAGAGAGAGTTTTTATTAAAGATTTGTTTGAAAATGTTTAAAAATGAAAGACGTATAGGATTATTCAGTTCAATGGAGACACTGGGACAGTAATCATGAATGTCTTAAATTCGACAAAGTAGGCAAACCTTCAAGTTCAGCAATAATTACTGCTAATAATTATCAATACATCGTATAAAGAAAATGTACTGCCAGCAATTCACGTTAAAATACATCACAGTTCTTACCAAATCCTTTAGGCCAAACCAGTTTTATCACCGGGCGGGATTAATTTCGCTACATTATTCCGAGTGAGTTATTAACAAACACTCAATCGTTCCTTCAGCAGGCTCGTAAATAGGGGGGTATCAGGGGGCGAAGTCCCCCCTAGAAAAATGTTTGTCCTCCTGGAAAAATGTGCTGAACAAAGTGAAAAACTATTGGACATAGTTAAAAA
>Ga0210059_1017512_pt1 | contig 10198 bp, 3 predicted proteins | sample Ectturendosymbi2_FD_188042 | JGI IMG/M metagenome (GOLD analysis project Ga0210059, IMG submission 188042) | Ecteinascidia turbinata endosymbiont from Florida, USA - Sample 2 (SPAdes) (version 2) | ecosystem: Host-associated > Tunicates > Ascidians > Unclassified | place: Key West, Florida...
TCATCTTAATTAAAGTTTTAAGGAAAGCTGCAACTTTGTACGTACGTTTAAAATCTGTTCGACGCTTTTGATTGGAATTTCGTATTCGCGTTCATTTAGATACCTACAGCATCATGTTGCGATGAAGCCCGTTCTAAACAAAGCAAACAATAGAAGAGGATCAAAGTATTTTCAAGATCGGGGCACTGATTTTCTAGTTTTGCACAATGTTTTGTTGGTCACGAAGCACACTACACACATACATAGTTTCAATATGTTTTAAAACTGTCTATTGACGTTAAGCACCCAGTTGACAATGATCAACTTTCGCAAAGTCGGACAGAACAGTTTGGCCGAAGCATGACACAAAAGATAGAAACAACAAGACTTCCTTCTGCATCTCGCAGATAGATCGCACACTTGCAAGACTTCCGTGAACCGAATGACCTTTGTAAGCTGTGCGTGCCAGGAGGACAGTCTGCATAACTCTTAAATAACCCTGGAAAGGCGGGATTTTTACTTCAGGAGTTTAGGAGCGATAGAATCGTTATCGTCACGCACAGGTCAGCAAATGAAAAAGAGCGCGCAGGCCACCTCGGCTTCCCAGGTTCGCCAGATTTGCTCTTTTGACGCCATATTTCACAATTTTGAATTTTTTGTAGAGACAGTCGGCGTCAAAAAACTGTTCGTTTTTTCCTCAATATTTGGCTTCGTTTTGAGGCAGTTGGCACATGCCATCAGACTGTGCCTTCGCTTTTTTAATATCTTGCTGAAAGTGAAAAGTGTTATTAGCATTTTTTAGACAGTGCTTGGTGTATATTCTCCATAGAAGAATAAAGTTGTCGCATATCTGGCAAACCATAATGCCAAAGGTTCGAGTGGAAAATGTCGAAGATGAAAAGTGCTGCAACTTTGTTCTTCTAAAATATCCTACAATTAACAAAGACTTTTGAATTTCATGTTGTTTAAAAATTTGGCTTTTTGCTCGGTTTGGCTTGTTTTAGACGTGGTTTGACATTTTTCTCAAAAGGTGTCTGGCAACTGTGCGGCTGCCAACATTTTTACTCCCAAAGGCAAAAATTGCTCTGCTGCTTCTGAAGTAAATGACCTGTTCGCCACCAATAAAATTGGCATCACCGTCGAACTACAATCGCTTAATGGATCTAACACCACTTACGTAAGATGTTTCGCAGCTATATACACAATTCAGCAGAACGCAATACTGCAACCAGGATAAATTCGTATGAAGTGGTTGAAACCAATTCTTAATGCATTCACAAATCTTTTGCTACTGGGACAAGCAACAATCTGCTGAAAGTATTACAACCCAGTTTCATCTCTCACTGAAATGCACTAAAGATTAATCTTCCTATTTCTGCGACTGTGTCTTAGTTTCGAAATGAATTTTTCAACACCACGACAGCGGTCTGACTAAATTTCACGCAGGATCTGAGCAACTGCTGGTTAGTGTCGTCATAAACAACTCTTGTTTAAAGACTGTCAAAAATAAGAACACAGATTATGCATTTAGAAAATATACTAAATTATCGTTTAAAATATTGCTGGACGCAAGTTGTATACTGTATCTGTCAACAAAACGAACTTGCAACGGAAATTAAGAAAAAAGTTGGAGGGGGCCAAGCCAAAATTTTGGCGTGCCATGTCCCGTCCAAACCCCCCTTAAAATCGCCACTGGCCGTAGCTGTATGAAGTAGCGGTTACCCACCTCTGGGTTCGAATTTACTGTCAACACTGTGCTGAAGGCAAGGCATCATGCTATGGAGGACAGGAAGTGAAGTTGCCACACGTCTTTGAGCACCAAGGACATTCCTTGAATTTGTTGTCAAAACTGGTTGTATCCTTGATGCTTGAAAAACAGTTTGTTCTTGAATATTTTCCGGCGTCCTCGAAAGTTCTTGAACAGTAATGAAATTGTTCATTAGTGAATGATTGGTTACATTGAACATTCAACAAATAAGATTAAACCGTGTGGTCAAACAGGTAATAAATCAGTACACGTTGTTATTCATTAATGTTTGTCTAAGAAATGTGCTACCCTATTGAAAGGTGTTAAATGTGTGCGTGAAGTAAAATTTCTATAATCACAAAACGGCAAAATGTCCTTAAAAAAATTTCAAGTCATCTGCCAACCCTTACAGGAACTATAAATCTTTGCTCAAAAAGCAAGGTCGCAGAGTCGGAGGTAAAAATATAATTCTATCTCCAACCTTTCCAGAATTTCCGACTCCAACCTTTCCAAAATTTCTGACTCCCGATTCCGACCTTTCCAAAATTTCTGACTCTGACCACCGCGTCCAACTGCTTAGGATAAAGGGAATGAAGTTGGGCAGTTAAATTCAATGGAAATGGTGGTGCACAGCAAGAAATCTCGTTTTCAACAAAAGTTTCAAAAGAAATTGTTCCATTTCAACAGGAATTCCCAACTTAGCAGTGTGTGTAAGAAAATATCCTGTTGGAAATCCGGAGTCGCTGTCGGACAAAAAATCCGACTCCGGCTCCTAGTGTTGTTAGGAATCCGACTCCACCCAAAACCTCCGACTCCTTACGACTCCGCAAGCCTGCTGAAGAGATAAGTATATTGCTTCAGTGCGCGACAAACAATTAACAATTAGAGAAGGATATAGTTCTGGTTATTTACAGCAAAGTAAATATGCAGCTCAAAGACACAATTGTCATCCGACTCACCAACAAAAAATCGTTTGTACAAAGTGACTTCGTTACTTGTTAAGGTGATTCTCTTCAAAATTGACTTGTTGGTGTCAATCACAAACTGAGCTATTTGGAATTAGGGACCTGAGTAAGCCCGTTTTTGTAAAAAATGCAGCATTAGTCTCATCTTCAGTGCCATGTTTGTTGACTCTTTCCGCAAAATTCCATGCTTTCGATCAGCCAGCAATTTTTATGCTTTTTCGAAATGAAAGTGAAAACAGTTGATGATTTTGCAAAATATTTTTCCGATTTTTACGATTGTTTTTCATTCAGAGTCAGAGAAAGAATTATTTAGAAAATGTGAAAGCTTGTTAATAAAACTTTGAAAAAATATTTTTTGTCAAAATTATATTTATACTTTGCTGCTTTCACAGATTTTTCAACTTGAGTTCTGGTGAATGGCACTCATTCTTTCCAATGTTGTCAAAACGGAACTGAAATGTTTGCTTTGAGGTGATTTCCCAAGGGCGAAAGTAGTTATTGCAGCTAACTATTGCCTCTAGGTCAGTGGTTCTTAAACTTTTTTGTATGTTTTACCATTTTAGCAAAGATGATTATCAGATTTACCCCCAATATATAAAATGGTGTTCCTTTATTTAAAAAAAACGTTTTTTAATAAATGAGCACGATTTTATATATTGGGGGTGGAACCACTGGTATAAAAGGATTGGTAGCTCATTTATTTATTCCCTAAAACGAGGAAATTTACCCCCAGAGGTAAATTTACCCCAGATGAAGAAATGCTGCTCTAGGTGTACTCATTCTATGGATGACCGCAGATTTCTTAAAGGAGACTGTTACATACCCGGTATGCACAGGTAGGGATCCGATTTCTTTGATTTTAGGGACCCGATTTTCTCTTATTGTACGGACCCGATGATCATTTTTATTTCTAGGGACCCGAATCGGGTCCCTAAAACACCTTAAACAAACCCTGGATGACTGGAGTGGATCGGTTCTTGTCGAACCAATGGAATGGAAAAGGGGAAGAATAAGACCTACCATACGTCCCGGTTTGGCCGAGACTGTCCCGACCTAAACGTCTGTCCCGGTGTCCCGTCTCGGTTAGCAAAATGTCCCAGAATTTACTTCAGTGAAATTTTCAAAATGAACTCTTACCTGATGATGCATTTGTTATGAAATAATTCCACTCAATGGCCATTTGTAAAATTGGGGGCTTGTTCTTGCATTATTTTTCCATTGTCTGCAATGGAATTACAGCAACTCCTACAGTTAGAAGCCATTTTGTATGCTTTTGAGAAGGCAGGATAACTTTTAGTTAGTTTTGAGTCATTTTATGTTGAAGTTTGCTAGAACTTAGTACTGCTTAATTTAAGTACATTAGGCTACTTTATATGTGTTCTCAGACAATCTTAAAACAAATAAATAAGGTATGAAATTTGCCAAGTTTAGGCCTTCGGCCGCTCATCAGGTTATTTCATTCATGGTTTTGAATTTGTCCTGGTTTGAATCTAAGACATTATGGTAAGTCTTGCAGGGTGGATTGATTTAAATCATTTGATTTAAATCAGTGATTTAAATCATGATATAAATCAAGCAATAAAAACCATGATTTAAATCAAGCAATAAAAATAAAAAATCATGTTGTTTTAGGGCTTTGTATGATGTCTCTGACACATTTAATTAGCATTCTAATAGGTTTTCACACGATGGGCTATACAGTATTAGTGTAGAAGGCAACGAGTTCTTATGATGACAAGTTAAAACCACTTAAAGTTTTGTCAATCATAGCAACTGTGAAGTCATAGATTCTATGTCATTTAACTGCAAAAATGACATGCAAACTAAAATCGCTAAGATTCAGAAGTCATTACTGTTAGAATGCCACAAGTGTGCAAGTGCAGACTGGCATAAAGTCAAAATTGCATTTAAATTACATCAAACATGAAGGCTGTTAACTTTAAACATAGTTATAGAACATATTTTTGACTCATGAAACAGGTAGGTATATTATTATTATTGTTATTATTATAGGTTTTTAACATTTTATGCATGTATGCCATGGGCATGAGTGTTAATGAAATTACTAAAACGGCGGTTTCAGTATTGACATTTCAATAAATACAAAATAGTTTATTTCGTGAACCAGTACTGGTGTTATAACACCATTTGCATTAAGGGATATTGCATAAGCGCAGAAAAGTTTTAATTAAAGTTCAGCAATTTCTAGTCAAGGTTGATTGATTCAAATCATTTCATTTATATCATTGATAAAATTTTAAAAAATCAAATATAAAATCATATGCAGTTTTGAAGCTTTCTGTGATCGCATACAAATCAATATGTATGACACATCTAATTGGTATTCTCAATGGTTTCACTTATTATTAAAGAAGGCAGAGACTTCTTATGACAACACAAGGTATAAAAGCAATTAAAGTTTTTTCAATCATAACAACTGTGAGGTCACAGATTCTATGTCAACTAACTGCAAAAATGATATGTAGACTGAAATCACTAACATTTGCAGACCCAGAAGTCAGAACTGTCAGAATGCCACTTGTTTGGATGTCTAGGCTAGCATAAAGCAGGCCTGTAGCCAGATTTTGAGGGCAAACAAACTGTTAGGGGGACAAAATTTTTGTTTTTATGGCGATATATGTTTAAAACAAACTTTTCAGGGCATAACAAAATTTGTGTGGATTAAAAAATTTAGGGGCACTGCTCCTGCATGTCCACATGGCTACGGGCCTGGCACAAAGTAAAACTTGCATCTAAATTCAGCAAATATATAGATTGTTGACTGTAGAATAGTAGTTTTAGAACATATTTTTGATTCAGATTCATACACATATGTTATAGGATATAACACATATATTATAGGATATTATAGGTTTTTATCATTTTATGCATGTTAAGTTTTACTTTTGCAAACACTGAACTAGTGAAAGCTGCGTTACAATACTTGGAAGCTCTACTTATTTCTTGATCATCAGTATCAACCTGTCCCTTCCTTTCTATTAACTGCGGCGATTCTTGTCTACCCATATCTTCAACTTAAGTACAGCCCATGCACAAGTGACAGAAATCAGCACGCATAGTTAATGGAAATCGATTTCGCCATACGGCATCTTCAGTCTAAAAAGTCCAAGACTTGGACTGAAGGTGCCGTATGGCGAAATCGATTTCCATTACATAACATCTATGCGTGCTGATTTTGTCACTTGTGCACAGGCTGTACTTAAGCTGCGTTACAATAATCAATTTTAACAATAGACTTCCCACCAAAAAGGCTGACAAGCTTGTATTTTTGTACAAGTTTCTTAACATGCCACAAGTGTTAATGAAGTTGATGAACTGATGTTTCAAGTATTGTCATTCCAATAAACATTTCATTATGTACAACAGTACTGGTGTTATGAACTGATTTGCTTTAAGCATAATGCGTAAGTGCAAAGTTAGTTTGAATGAAAATTCAGCTAAAATCTTGCTGCTGTGCAAGAAGAAACAAAGCACAAAAAGATGTATTAATTAAACTTTTCAAAATTAAAGATTACAAGTGTTTGGTGACCACCCTCTACACATTAATCAAAAAAATCATATAAATAAATAAAATCTGATTTAAATTTTAAAAATCCGATTTTTTGATCAAACAAAATCATGATTTATATCAACCCTGAAGTCTAGGGAAGGATAAAATAGACACTACCTAAAATTGTTATCATAACTTTTGAACCCGTAACGCCAGCAGGTCATCCGAAGTATCAAAAGACTCGGATTTGAGCCTAGTTTCCAGTAAAAACTTCAGTGAAATACTACCACCTAACGGTTGGGGCCCAGGGCCAGGCAAAGTGGCCCAAGGTGCACCCCCCAAGGAAAAAATTTTTTTTCGAGTGCAGACTAGAAAGACTTGCTGCGTTTTTTCAGACTTTTACCGGGTCTGTAGAGTATACCAGACCGGAGAAATTCCCGCGCAAAGCCGCATGCGCTTAGACGTTTTTTTCCGAAAATCCCCAAAAACCATGCGTAAGCCAAAGAGTTAAGGAGCAATGTTTACGAAACAACCTTTACGAAACACTCGAATGTTATATTTTCTCACCACTGAAACCTGCTGTGAACACACCAAATATACAGGTTTTCCATTCACCTCCGTAAAAAAAAGGGAAAAAGACCAAATGTCTTGGAAAACTCTGCATTCTTTGTCAAATTTTTTCTTTTTCGATAAAGACATTTTGGGTAATGAGGCTGCCACAGAATAGAGAATAAAGGCTAAGCTGAGCAATTTAAGGAAAGGCAAAAGCCCAAGTCCGAGCATGGAATAGTTCTACATCTAACAATACGCCCTTATTACGCCACAATACAATTTCCATCGCTTTTACTGTATTTTCACGAAAAATTACAAAGATGTCCTTCGCGTTTTCACTCCAACTACAAAAATGTCATCCGCGTTTTTACTACATAATATTTGAAACACTACGTTGCTTGCATCGGTGGGCTTAGTTAACATTTCTATGTGTTTTTCAACACTAGAATTCCGGTGATGTCGATTTCAACATTTTTAAAACTTCAATGCCCTATTTTCTGCAGTTATTGTTTTTTACCGATTCTCAAATTTTACCCGGTCAAATAGATTTCTGTGCAGTTTATTTTTCGGTCAATAATTACAATAGAAGGTTTACTTAGCGAAGTTTCGTTAGAGTTGTACCTAGAACTCCGAAGGTTTCGAAATTGACATTGCTGGAGCTCAAGGTATATTTTTTCCCGGATTTCTAGTGTTCACCTTTATCAACAGTAGTTGAATTTTTGCATGTTCATACTTGTTTGAAAGTACAAACTGGTTTGAACATGCAAAAGGAAATATCCAGAAAACGGGAAATTTTCACATGAGAAAAACAATAAAATATAAGCAATTGCCAGGCGCGGACATGGGGAGGATGCAGGGGATGCATCCCCCCACCAGACCTAAAGAGGTGTTGACATGACACTTAATTTCATTGAAAATCATCGCCGAAAATATTTTTGTACTGCACATTACTTAATCGGTGAAGATGCTAAAAATTAACTTATTAGTCAAAAACGTTTCTTCGTTTCTTAGATGAGCTGGCCTTGTTTGTTGAAACCGATATCAAACAGGGGGGCAAAACGGGCATCTGTCACCCCTGGAAATTGAGATTAAGATCCAAATATTTCTGGAAAAACCTGAAGTCGGCATCTTAATACCGATTAACTGTTTTGATTTTGGCAATGATAGTTTTTTTTGTCGGTATGAATCTCACACTGCACAAGGGTCAGGTTCACAGTTATAGTGTCATGCAGTGATGAGCTTGCAGTTCACTCATGTCCCCTTCTTTGTCTGCAGAGGTGGGTTGCGAAAGTCGCGAGCAGATTGTTCTACTGTTGGTCTTTATTGCGTAACAATAACATGGCAACAGATCTGCAAAGGTTCATTTTATGTTGTGGTAGCAGGTGTTTTGTTGCATGAGATTGTTGAACGTACACATCTTGGCAGATAATGCAGCGAGACAGTGACATGCTGCTAGTGGCAAGCCATGTACATTTATCCTTTGTGAAAAGAAGCATGAGCGAGTCTACACAGCAATGCTTCCACAAGTTTGAAAAATCCATTATTAGTGCGAGTGTGACCAATGTGCCTGAGTGTCAACCTATACTTACGCAGACTTCTTTTCATGCAGTATGAAATTATGTGGCTTGTTAGAATACATCTATGCAGGCTTGTGGGAATAAGTCTTAATCGTTAAGGTTTAGTTCTTACATCTGAGTGAATACTGAGTGCAAAGCCATATTTGCTGAGCCCAGTTTTCATAATTTGTCTGGTCAATTTTGCAAAACCTGCGTGGTGTTCTAATTCTAGTAAGCTTGTTCGTAATCGCGTCAACATACAAGTCTACTTCATTGTCCGGTTTGTGTATCAAGGTTTTATTGATCGCTTTGGACACGATTCCAGACGTTTGCAGCTCCTGTTTCTAAGTGATGCTGACATGTCCTGCAGCTGATCCCACAATCAGGGGGAGAGCAACCGGGCAATTCCCCCCTATATATTCAAAAACATGTTCAATTGTTAGTTCAATTGAATATATCAGCTGGATGTGGCCTTGCTTGCTAAGTACGTAAAGTCATAATTTGTGGATTCGTTGAAAACCATGGCAATCCAAATATTTTTTCTTTACAGATCATGGCAATGCTTACTGGACAAGAAATGCCTTACAGTGAAAATTTGCAGATAACCTACTGTGTAAATCGTTGTAATACTAATATATCTTGCTAAAGCTGCCAACGAAGCGTTTTTTTGTGATTGTTACCGTAACATGGGGCATTTTCTTTGTAGTGTAGAAAGGATAAAGCGTTTTGTGAATGTCCATTTGCATTGTATCGTCAACAATGTTCCCTCTAAGAGGTGCAAATACTCAGGATCACCAGAACTGTTGCGCAGTGAAATCTCATTCTTGCGCACTTGCAACATTCCAAAGCAATATAAAAGCACGCAAACAAGAAGTTATTTGAATGAAATGTGTATTTTGATAAGATTGTATACTTATTATATAATTCACAAAGTTTGTACCGTAATTCATTGAAAACGCCAGTTACTCAGCCCTAAAATAATTATGCTCACTAAAACAAATACTGGATCAGTGTAAAATTATCTTATAGGGAGACTGATCGTCAGCAATTTGAAAATGATAAACGAAATATCGACATTGCCCCCTTGGAAAAATATCTGCGGACGCCCATGAATGATCATGCTTTCTCGCTTTCGTTTTTTCGTTACTTTCGTGCTTTCGCTCATTACGAATTGTTTGTTTCTTTCCGTACTATTAATTCGGTTTTGAAATGAAGAGAACCATCCCACTTCTTGTTATTATTTCATCAAAATTACCAGCCTTAACAAATGTTATACATAAATTACTAAGGGCGTTGCAGACTTTTCCAAATGACAATTAAAAACTGTAAGGTTCCCCATTCAAAGAGCACTGATCTAAACCATATCCAAGTGACTACGCTGAGTTGCTGCAACTTACAAGTCAAACAGACAACAGCACTACTGCATCATGCTGGCTACTGCCACCGGTAACTGTGCTGTAACAAACGTAACCTAGAATGAAAATAAGTATTATGTCATCATGTGAACTGCTTATCTCAAGGTATCTGCGCCGATATTATGTGCCCACCTTGCTTGTTGGTTGCATAGCTGTGCAGTGTTAAAGTTTGACCAGTTTTACCACTCAGACATCTTCTAAACCGAATTTAGACTTGTTTCCTCAGAAATCTACATATGCCTATGCGAAAGTGATTGATTTACGCAATATGGTCCTGTGAAGCATTGGGTTCATTGCAAATCGACATCGCGTTACCCCCACCAAATTAGCCTGTGTCCGCTACTGGCAACAACGTTAAGGTGTCTAATCGAAGTACGGGTGACCCAAAAAGATGTGTACCCATGAAAATTTCAATTGTGACTTTGATTAAAAAGCTATTTATTTCAAATTACAACCACACATTATTCAGTTTA
>Ga0210059_1017513_pt1 | contig 10197 bp, 12 predicted proteins | sample Ectturendosymbi2_FD_188042 | JGI IMG/M metagenome (GOLD analysis project Ga0210059, IMG submission 188042) | Ecteinascidia turbinata endosymbiont from Florida, USA - Sample 2 (SPAdes) (version 2) | ecosystem: Host-associated > Tunicates > Ascidians > Unclassified | place: Key West, Florida...
ACCTGATGTTTTTTTAATGTTGGAGTGTACACCCCTGGTTTCAGAAGAACGTAATTTACTCCAATGTACTTAAGATTAATATAGCAAATAAACAAATTAGCAACATTAGCATAACACACGTGTGAATTATAACACAGAAACGAATTAACAAAGCTTTTCGAATATGGCAGGAAGGCTGCTCTCGTACCACTAGTGGTACGCGTAACACAGTTTGAGAACCACTGGTTTAAATGATGTTGCAAAATACACGTAACATTAAAATTCACAGCTAAATTTTCATTGTCACAACATATGGGTGGCCATACGTAGTCTTTAACCATATTGTTTCAGGAAGCAACGCAGACGTGTTGATGAAAAAATTATTAAACAGCAGCAAGTTTTACATGTGTCAAGAGCGACAGGACGTTCTTCAAACAAAAATTTATTTTATGCACAAAAATCGGAATTTTCAAGTATTTGACATTTGGTGTGGAAAGCATATTTTTTAATCGTTTTTTGTGCTCTGCTATCTAAGATTAAGGACTTTTTGAGGAAAATCATTGTGTGCAAACCAGTCAGATGTAATGATAAGTTTCCTTTGTAAAGTATGTAGACGTTTTCCAATGAACAAGGAAAGCACTTGAACGCAAAAGGTGCCAAATCCCATAAAGTGTGTTAAAAACGAACTAAATAATTTTACTGACGTTTGTTGTGGGATTAGAAATGCGTCAGCGAAGATGATGACGAAATCATTTGTTAAACAGAATCTTCAGTATTGCGAGCGAGTCCGACCTTTTCCGGATCCAGTTTTCCCAATACACTGGAACGGCGGGAAACGCAATGGCATCATCATCCTATAGCCAAACTGCCCACAAGCTCACCAACCGACCTTTCACAACAGTAGATCGTGACAATGACGGGTAATGTACTACGAAGGTTCACACTTCACGTTTTGAAAATAATTTTCGGATGACAGAGAAAAAAGTAGGTTAATATTGTCAAGCACTTTGGCCTTTATATTGAAGAAAAATTGCAAATGATAAACGACTTAATCAAGAATTCGGAAAAAAGCAAAGTATTTGGTTTAATCGAAACGAAACAAGCTACTTCCGCTTTTCATTGATCTTGAAGCAATGAAGATTTAATTTTGTCAATAACATGCACCAAGGTTTGAACCCTGCGTAGATCATGGTGAATCAGAAAGCAAAGCATATTCTCGACGAATAGATGTGTTTTTGAAGATGGCGTGACGTAAGAAATTTGGTACGTTGGTCGGTACGTTGGTCACGTGTCTCAGCGCTTAGAAGAGCGAATTAAACGACACATTCCAAAGTCGATTGCCAATCCTCCCACTCCACACATCCGTCAAAACCTTCCCCACCCCGGTAAGGCCATCAGTCCCCCACATTTTCACCAATCTGCCATCGATCAACATCTTCTTGACAACGCCCAATGCGCCTTACATTACAATCAAAACAAGTTCTTTGTTCTCGCTCGAGCTCGCACTCCATTTCGTCTCTCCGTCCTAGAAGCAACTTTTATGAAATCTCTGAATCCGCTTCTCTGCAAACAAAAAGAATTCGTTTACTCCTTGAAGATCTCCTAAACCTCTTAAACTCTTTCCATTGGCTAATTGTTTCAACCAATGAGAACTCTTGTTTTCCGATCTCCTAAACCTTTTCTTATTGGCTACTGTCTCAACCAATGAGAACTCTGCTTTCCTGTTCATAAACCAGATCGGTTGTACCTCCACTCCATTCTGATAATGTCCCTTGAAGAGTGTCAGACTAAAAGCTTTGGGATGAATCTCTTACTTCATGCCATCTTCAAGTTCTGTACCACCAAACGCCTGTTCAAGATGTATTTTTGAAGAACAGATTACAGACGATTCGGTCAAGTGTTGTTCAAAGTTATTTGTGGTTCCACTTAAACGTGATGTACGAATGCTTCATCCCCGTTGTTCAACTCCTTTATTAATTTTAGATGGCCGACAGGCAACTGTGCTGTCACTCATGGTGCTGGTGGTGGTTGGTGGTACAACTGGTGTGCTACTGCTCATCTGAATTCCCGGTGGGGAGAAGGTCAGGGTTGGAGAGGGAATGTCTGGGACACGTGGAAACAAAAGACACATTTGAAATCAAGCATGATGATGGTGCGATGCACTATGTGATTATTAGATGGCTGTTGATGACTGTGTGCTCAGAATGTGTAAATATCATCGATGGAAAACTGTCCTTCCATTAAATCAATTCCTTGTGTGCAAAGATTATGCAGAACACATGTTCCACAAAATGTTGCGCATATTTTCGATTTGCAATTAAATGCTTTGCATTTTCTGAAAAAAATGATTTCACCCAAATCACCGTTTTCAGTTTCTCACAGAACCGATTCGTGACAATGAATATGCGTTTTCACATTACGCTAAAATTTTTTTGCTGATTTTCTTTAAGGAATGTTTGCCATCTCAAATATTTGTTAAAAGAACACATTGCAACGTTTTATGGAAATTATACTTTGGGTTTCTATATGTTCTTCGCATTACGCATTGTGTCTCGCTTTGTAGAAGGCCATAGTAAATTTTGCTATTGCTACAACGTCTTGAATATGAACATGTTAACCCATTAATGCTCAATATTCAAAAATTTTGAATTTTTGTGTTCTACCGTAATATGTTATTCAAGATGTCCTGAAACTGGTTTGAGTTTGTTTTTCGTGAAATTCATTTTTTAAAGTCCATTTTTTGGCTGTATGATATATCATACGCTGGGCATTCAAGAGTGTGTCAGCTGCTATTGTACCCTATATCTTAAATCGTCATTTCAATGTTATGCACAGGCGCAACTTCCAGTTTTAACACATTTTATTGAAAAACGAAAAGTCTACCCTATAAGGACCGCAAAGCCACTTTATTGGCTTTGACTTTGTCCAGTCATAACCTGCCGACCGATAGAGCTAGAGAGCTGTTCAAACCCTCCAAAGAAGCAAAACATCTCCTAGGATCGGTTTTTGAAAAATCGGTTACTTTTTTGTTTAAATATTTTTCGGTGTGACGTCACAACTGGGGAGGCTTGGGAATTTTTGGATGACGTAATTGGACTCTGAGAAAAAGATCAAGTGGCAATTTAAATGTTTTCCTTTAAAATAATCTAAGTGAATATGCACATTTCAGAGGTCCTGGATGACCATCTGAGATTAGTGGTTGGCAAGTTATATGGCCACAAATCAGTGATCAAATGATTAGTTAATCTCCTAGGCCATAACTGTCTGGATGAAATCCCACATTAAATTTTAGCAAACGAATTTGGTACATTTGCCGCATGCACCAAACAATCTTTGAGAATCTGTGCATTTTCTGTCCACTATACGTTATTCATTTAATCTTACAACGTAAAGAAGTCCTTTGTTTGTTTGGGGACGAACACCTCATTTTTCTCCGACATTAGCTCCTGTTGGTGTTGCAGAGCAACAATGCCTTTGCAATGGTGTGATAAAGTTTAAGTCTGCCCACGCGAGTAGTGACATGAAATGTTATTGAAGCGTCGACAAACGTTTCATTTTAGCGCCAGAATATGCTAGTGGTAAAACGGGACTTGAATATTTTGTAGTCCTGCTGTGATTAAACGGAAAATTATCGTGGGGAAAAGTCATGTTGAAAGCAGATAAGGTGAACACTTTTGTGTATTATTTTCGTCACTTTTTCGCTTGCGCCTCGCTCACATCGCTTCGTTCGGATTACGTGATTGTTTTCAGCGTTGTCTTGTGAAAGCTCCGCAAGCGGACTGAAACCCTATTTTTGTTAAGCCATCAAGCACCGTGTGCAAATGCCGTTAATCAACGCACGACAGGAAAAGCATGCGCTTTCCTTCCTCGGCACAAGTGATACGCGCACATAATCGCAGGTGAACTCACGCGCAACTTGCAGCCCAGAAAACAGCGCTACTGAACAAGTAATGACATGTTTTTTCCTTAGATTAAACAATGATAAACACTTTCCCGTGGATCCAAGCCGATGCAAATGATAAACATGTCAGTACCAAATTAATGGCTAAACAAAGGATGCACGACTTTGTGCATCCTACAAAATAAACTATGACGTGCAGAATTTTGGGACTCGTCCGCGGTAAAAAGCATAAGCCCAGGACGTGAAGTCACGTGATTTCTAGCCGCACGGCTGGCATACCAAAAAAGGGGGCTCATGGCTACCGCCTGCAAGGCAGAGCACCATGAAAGAAGAATCGCATTTGGAACCGGCAGCCATGAAAAAAGAAAAAGACAGTGCTTTAACCGCGGCAACATGTCAGAAAGGAGGATTCCATGATTCTGCGTAACTGTCATGAGCTTATGAGTGAGCACTGCGTCTGAATTCAGCGAGTTTCTACGAAAACAGCAAGTGCTTACGACTGAAGGTGAACTTTAGGAAGGCTTGGCTACGCGGGCGAGCTGATCATTGACCATTGACACTGGTGAATTTCAATCCAGGTTACAAAGATAAATTAAATTCTACTAAAAGTACAACGTGGCATTGTGCGTCTGTCTGCTTGCGGTGTGGAATTGAGCGACTAATTAGCTTTCGCACAATCGTGTGTTGATATTCTCGTATGTACCGTGCACGCCCCAGCAGTAGCCACTGGGTCGGGTCTGAAGGTGTTACTGTAACGTGTACATCGCGCGTTTTGCGACTGAGTGTTGAACCTTGAGATATCTTCTGCCCTTATTCGCCGTCATATCTGTGTAAGTCGGGAAACGCCTTTACGCATCGTTTAAATTGTGGAAGCTAGATTTTCGTGTTTCGCCATCATTTCCTTTTGCATCCTTCGCCCAGATAATTGCATCTAATTCTCGCCGATTTCATACTACGCAGACAATACTTAATCAAGAATAAACTTCAGGACCAAATAAAGTTTGTATTGGGAATCAGGGTTGGTCCTCACCTATTAGCTGTCTTATGAACGTCGCTAACTTCGCACCGAGGCAAGACAGGCCCTCTCCCGGCACTGTTTGGGCACAGGTGGCTTACGATAAATATCTAGATTTGCACCCAGCCTACCGACCAGCTCAGGGGGACCTTCTGATTTATTTAACTGGACGTTTCCCCGTAAATTTCACGGCAATACCTTTGTGTATCTTTAATCCTGACAAGGACTCTGAATCGTTGCTCCTTGGAGCGTTCAATCCAGAAACAAAACAAGCACAGACAGGGGAAGTGAACCGGAATACCACGCGTCACCCGACATACGGTGTTTTTAAACCAACTTAATATCCCCCACACCCCTTCGTAAATCAATAAAGATCAATTTCAGAGGCCAGTTTTGATCCCGCCACTAATTTATGAACTTGCAGGAGGTTAAACGAGTGGGGCCATCACTTCCGGGTGATATAGATTTTGGATTCGAAGCGTTCTGTAAGTACGTTGACAAAAACTCCGACTATCAAGTGTCTGAGGGCGACGTATTGGTTTTCGTGGTGGGACGAATTGCGGGGAACTTAACGTCGACCCCCCTACGAATTTACCGGCCAGATCCAGGGGTAACCTTGGAAAGACTAGGCGTTCTTAACACAGAAACCAGTATAGGTGATAGTCACGCCCTTAAGTTTCACACGCTGGACTTTACGACAGGTAGGCTCAGGTTTTCTTCCTAGTTCATAAAACGACAGTGGCAAAATTGGCAACGAATCACAGTCTGACTTCCAAAAACCAATAGTGAAATCCTTCAGTCAACACATTTGCACAATGCCCACAGATTTGCGAACCTAAACTATGGCCAAAACCACTTCCTCAGTTGGGTTAGAAAAAAGTACATTCCTGTCAACTTATCAAAAAGATCAATATTTTTCATCTAATGAGGTTTGGTTGAGTGACATAACCACATTTTTTCTCTTTCCGTATCCAGTGATTGCACTTCCCAAATTCAAACAACTCTTACGTTTGCGGGAGTAGTTATCATTGAGACTTGGTTCATGTTACTCAACCTTACCAAACTCATTTTTCGCATTTTCAACCGAGGAGCAAGGACCTCCTTCAGACTAGGTTTAGTGAATCAGCAACCAGAAAATAGCGGGTTGGGGGCAAACTTTGAAACAATTTTTTCAGATGACTTTTGTTTTTGTTCGGTTATTGGCTTGAAATATTTTCCAAAATCTTCATACATTGATTGCTCACGTAACCTTTCTGAGCGAAAATCATGCTGAATTTTGTTCTTGGTTTTAATATATTCAGCGACAAGTTTGCCACATTTTGATGGATCTTTTATTTTTAAAAAACTCATTTATTGTATGTTAAAATTTGTTGGAGGGCCAATTTGGAGAGCCAATTTGGAGAGTCACTTTTGGAGGGCCCAATTTTGGAGAGCCAAATTTTGGGCAGCCAATTTTGGGGGGGTATTTTTGGAGAGCCCAATTTTGGGCAGCCAATTTGGGGAGCCAATTTTGGGCCCTCCAAAATTTGAGAGCCAATTTTGGAGGGCCAATTTTGTACCAGACCCAAATTAACCTTGATAGATGAATGCTTTTCTATAAAGCTTTGGATCAAGGTTCATAATTTTTTGTAATTCTTTACATTGCTCTGGTGTGAGCTTGTCGTTCAGAAAAGCAGTGACTGTTGATCTTTTGATTCCAAGACTTTGTTTTTCATTTGACATTTTATATCAAAATTTAATAAGATCTTTGTTGTCAACCCAAGAGTTGAAACTTTCAGGACAGCCCTTCCATTTAACTAACGACTTTGTTTTGCCTTTCTTCACAATCTTCTCAATTCTGTAAACATCTCGTGATGTCTTCTGAAGCTCTTGATCGTAGAAAGTCTCTTGAAATTCTTCACCATTGTAGTCAGTTATTTTATAAGTAACTGGGTTGGTTCTTTGAATTTCTGAAACGGTGAACACTTTTTCTGTCCAGTTTGGGGTGAACCCTTTCTCAAAGAGTGCTTTCTTCTTCAATTCGGACTTTGTCACTAGTTTTGAATTTTGCATGTATCGGCCGTCTTTCAAACTCTTTATAAAAATTTCTGTAAACTCTCACTTCATTCTCTTTCTTGCTTGCCTCAACAGGAGTCATTTTTATGCTAGAGTGTCTTGTGTTGTTGTATCTCTCAACAAAGTCGTCAAGAATGTCAATATATTTGTTGGTATTGTTTGCCGTGAAATACTTGAACATTTTTTCTTTCAACGTACGGTTCCAACATGCGACCACCGAAGATTTCTGTTCATTTTAGGTAGAGTAAAGCTCTTCACCCAACTCCTTCACATGTTTGTTGTGAAACTCTCGACATTTGTCTGTCCAAAGCTTTTCTGGTTTTCGTTTTGATTTTTTGAAAATCTCCTTGAACACTGTGACAGATTTTCCAGTTTTGTCTTTGAGTGGAAGCATCCAACCATATTTTGAAAACACGTCAATCACTTTGAGAAGACACCTGAACCCACGGTTGAACTTTGAAAATGATTGCATTTCAACGACGTCTGCAGCCCAAATTTTATCAATTCTATCACATACACTTTTTATTTTGGAAAATTTTTTATGACGAGTTTGTGAAGTTCATCAGCTAATTGCGAACTCCAATTGCAGCTCTCGCTGCCCTCGTTTTTTTAACCCCCATCCGAAGCGCTTTTTCGTCCCGACAATCGTAGAAACAACAACTCTCTCCATCCTTTCTCGAATTGTGGGGTTGTAAATGCCATTAAGCTCTGTCAACATATTTCTATTACAAACTTCGTTGCGAGTTTTTGTGTCTTTGTTTTTCACATAACAAATGTCATGGTGATAAGCTGCCTTGTCGACTCTGTTGATTGGTTTTGACCATGCCTTTGGAGTCATATCCTCATTCAAACGTTTGTTAAATTTCGTGCCTGGTCTTGTGAAGTTGTGACCCGGCATGTGCATTTCAAATGGTAAATAATTAATTGTATCATTGATAAACCCATTTCCATTTGCCCTTATAAATTTTGACTGTTTCGTTCCACAAACAACACAAATGCTTTGAAGCATTTGATGGTTGTTCTTGGTCGTTTTCTGTTTCACGTCTCTTGTTTCCAAAAATGCATGACATGTGGCGCAATATATTTTATTCATTTATTAAATGCTTTAATTAAATAAATGGAAGTAAAGAATATTTCGTGGAATGAACACACAGCAAATAAAAACAATCACCCTCTGCTGCCAAAGAGTCTGCGATATTTGATTGTGGGCAAATCAGGCTGTGGAAAAACAACACTTTTGCTGAACCTTCTTCTCAGACCTGGCTGGTTGCACTATTCGCAATTGTCAGTTTTTGGCAAGAGTTTGTTTCAACCAGAGCATAAAATTTTGAGAAAAGGCTTTGAAGAACAACTTACAAAGGATATGATCATGAATATCTTTGAAAACCGTGATGAAATACCGCGAGAACAAATTTCACCAAACGAGCTGATTCATGAGTTGGCAAAAAATTGAAAGACTCGTTTCAAAGATCCAATTGAGTGTAATTTTCATGAATCGGCAAATGATGTTCCAGACCCAAAAGAAATCTCCCCTGAGCATAAAAATCTGATAATATTTGATGACCTCTTGCTTCAGAAACAAAACAAGTGTGAAGCCTATTACGTTCGTGGAAGGCATTCAAATTGTGATTGCTTGTATTTGAGTCATATTACTTCAAATTGCCTCATCAAACAATTCGAGAAAATGCAAATTTCTTTTGTCTGTTTCCTCAAGACCAGAAAAATATTGATCACACTTTTAACGACCACGTGTCTCAAGACATGACGAAAGAACAGTTCAAAAAGCTGTGTAAGACTGCCTTGTAAAAGCCACACAATTTTGTTGTGATTGATTTGACCTCGCCAAAGAACTATGGGAAATTCAGATCTGGATTTGACGACTTTCTCATCGTAGAATAAACGGAAAACAAAATTCTTGAAAAAATTGAGAGAAATACTTCTCCGAAAACTTTAACTCAGATTGTGGTTTCAGAGAATTCGACAAAAATAAAGACAACTTGTAATCCACCAATCGAGTTGGATTGAACGCGAAAATATGAGATGGCTTTGGTGAATTTGGAGAAGTATTACAGTTTTCCAAATTTGTCTGATGAAAACAACGTCTTCAGATATTCTCCTGGTTTCAGTGGGGACAACTCAACACAACAAAGTTAATGGGTCGAAATTCAAATTTCAGAAGGCAGCTATAATTTCATTGATATTGCACAAAACAATAAAAATTGCAATGAAACGAAATGGGCATAATGATGATGCTGTGAAGATTTCAGCAAACACCAACACTTTGAAAAGCGTCATGGAAATTCAAGGCGACATTCAGGTTGATTTCATAGCGCGAAATTCAATTTCAAGTATTCTTGGATTTTGAAATCAGGTTTACAAAGAGGGTAATCACGAGTTGCAAAATGTTGTCAACATCTTATCAATAAATTCAATTCTCGTGAATGTGGACGTGATTGGTGGGTCTTATGTCAATGGGAGAACGCAAAACACAATTTACAGTTTCTTTCCAAACATGTCACCTGGTTACAAAATCGTTGAGAACCCGAGAAACCTTGTGTATCTTCCAGGAATTTTAGATAAAATCAATAAGATGGAAACAGTTCTCACAGACCAAAACAGACGGCAATTGAAACTTCGTGGAGAAAACCTGACAATCAGATACCACTTGAGAGAAATTTAATAAAATATAACAAATGCATACCAATGTGGATGTTAAAATTTCAGAAAATCAACAGCAAAAATTGAAACACGCTGTTGATACAAAGAGTCCTGTGAGCATTCCTTTCGGTTATAATGTTCTTTGTGGTGATGATGTTCTTGCTTTGACCAATTCACAAGTGAACAGAATGACAAAAGCTTGTCAGAATGGAAAAGGTATCACAATAAAAATGAGCAAACGTCAGGTTGTTCACAATATGAAAATTGTGGGTGGGTTTCTCGGGTTTCTCGCAGGTTTGGCCGCCAAGGCTTTGTCATTTTTGGCAAAGACCGTTCTCCCAACATTGGTGACTGGGGCACTGTTAGGGGTTGGGTTGGCTTTGGCGCAAAAAGCGACAAACAAGGCCATGGTAAACAGACTGTATTTGAAAAAAGGCTCAAACATTACAAGAGTCGAAACAGATGGTCAGGTGCTGTATTTGAAACCATACAAAGGTTCAGAGCTTGGTATGGTTGGAATTGGTTTGTATTTGAAACAGGGAGGTCAAATAATCAGTGGTGAGGGTTTGCTTCTTGGTCCGAACAGTCC
>Ga0210059_1017514_pt1 | contig 10197 bp, 3 predicted proteins | sample Ectturendosymbi2_FD_188042 | JGI IMG/M metagenome (GOLD analysis project Ga0210059, IMG submission 188042) | Ecteinascidia turbinata endosymbiont from Florida, USA - Sample 2 (SPAdes) (version 2) | ecosystem: Host-associated > Tunicates > Ascidians > Unclassified | place: Key West, Florida...
TAATGCGAGGCAAAATAATTCTGTGCTTGTTGATGCTAGCGCTGATTTTGTTGAGCCACTTATCTTCACAAATATCAAGGTAATCATAGCTAGGTTGTTCTACGAACGTGACTATAAAACATTCATTTAAGTTGAAGATATGGGTAGACAAGAATCGCCGCGGTTAATAGAAAGGAAGACACAGGTTGATACTGATGCTCAAGAAACAAGTAGAGCTTCCAAGTATACTTGAATAATGTAATAAATTTCACTGGTGAAGGTCACTGAGGCATAAAAGTTTCAGCCTTATAATTATAAGTAAATCGTTTGGATAGTGGAACTAATTCAAAAGAATTGTAGACCCCTTTTATCACGAGTATTAAAGAACAGAATTGATATATGAGAATTACGTGAGCGTTGTAACATATCGAGAAGTGCTTGAATATCATAAAACATTGTGCTTTGGTGAGTACCATTTTATTCTATTTGAATTCATATGCCGTAACAAATAAATATATAAATGTTAGGAATCGTGTGTTTCTTTGATGCGACTTGTCTAGAAGGAATTAGTCATCGGACAGTTAATTAGGCCTGTCAACCAGACTTCGTTTCTGCGAGGACGGACCTAGATTCTGTAATGAGAACCCATGTACCAAAGATTACTGCTGAATCTGAATCACATCGTCTGTCACCCTTTAGGGTCGCAACATGTGTTACAACTGGTAACTTTTTTAAATTTTGCGTGCCGTCTGTCTTGGAAACATCGATTTCAGTGATTGGCAGGCTATAAGAGTGTATCAAAATCCACTTTTTAGCAAATATCAGGTTGCACCTCTCACAGCACTTGATAATATGCATAATGAAGTATGAGGTTAAACAAATTGGCATATTTTGACGAAACAGAGCGCTGAAACGTAAACTGCCAAACTTCACGCTCCAGCAAATAAATCTTGACAAGCTCGTCGAGAGCACGGCATCGCCTTAGGTCATTCATCTAGTCTAGCAATGGTTGCACAACATGGAAACTTGTCCTAAATGTGATGTGATAATTCTTTGGTTGAGCAGCTAGACAAGCAAGCCCATGAAACGTAAAAGTGCTGATCACTAGCTGAAAGTCTAAGGTCAAATACACCTTGATGTTATTGTGTGTGTTTCGGCATAGATGACAACCAGTTTTGTCTTAAAGTGTTGAAAGCAGTGAAACCACGGAACACCACGTTGAGCTCTTCTAGTTATAGCGTGAAATCAAACTAGATCAAAAGCCATTAATATGAAATGGCTGGCGTTGAACGTGGAACAGCCTAAGCATGAAGATTAAGCTAGAATGACAATCAGATAAGCCCGTTGTTACTGTATGTACAGCTAATGCAAAAAAGATAATATGCAAAGCTGTGACAGATATTTCAAGGTAGTTACCTGTCGATGAGCTCATTTGTGGCGAAAAACCACTAGAACTATTATTAGTTTTCTTTTAATTAAAGGCATTTTCAAATACTTTTGGGCCGGTGACAGCCAATGGTGGTCTTAGCTATTTGAGAGCTCCTGTGCAAAATATTTTGGAGGTCTCCTGTGTTCGTTTATAAACGATCCTGTAAAAGGTCATCAAATCAGTTTCAGACAATGTGGTTTCAATGCAGGAGTCTCATATCTACGGTCGTGGGCCATATTAGGCCCGGGAAGCTTTTAATCCCGTTCGCGAAGCTATTTCATTCGGCCGCAAAGAAATTTTGTCAGAAATGAAAAAATAATATATTTGCGAAAGTTTGTTTATTTAGCACACTGCAACATCCCGAAACAATCATATTGCGCATTATGTAACTGTTGTGTAAAAACTTAAGTGGCCCTCGGACAAAACCCTTTGGAGATCCCTGTTCTAATGCATTGAAAACTTGTATTTAATTGTAGTTTACAGTCATACGTATCAAAGCACTTCAAGCACCATTTTTGCCAAATTTCCCCCAAACTTGCCCAGATTTCCCCTAACTTGCAAAATAAAAACATGATCTCCAAAAAAAATTTCCACAGATTTTGCCCGGATTTTAAGTGATGTTGCATGGATTTTCAGCAAATCAAAACTTTTGGGGGTGCGCTTGCACCCCCGCCTCCTACACCAGTGATATGTGATACACAAGTTCTCACCAAGTTATATATCTTCTTTTGTAATACGCTATGTCTCCCGCTCCCACACATTTACCATAATTCACCGCACTGGCAACACCATTGCACACAACATAGGCCTACAGCAAAACTTAACACCACACTGCTTTTTTATCTTAAATGGACAGGAAATACCACAGAGCATCTCTAGCTTCATTGTTTCACCTTGCAAAAGCAACCAACCCATGCATCTACAAATGGCAGCAGTCTACAAAATGTACCTAAATTATGGTTGAAGAAACTTTTGGTGAAAAGAACATCTTATATAAGGAAATTTATTGCATCACACTTTAGTAGATCAACATGGCAGTCCTGGCACATGTGTAAACATGATGCTTAACTAAAATAAATAATGTAGAAATCTGAATCAACCATGAACTCTGAATACACGAAAAACAAAAATTACAGTTACACCTATGCTTCAACACTGCACAAACCTCGCCAACACATTAAGCGAAAAGCGCATGCAGCTACCTAAACTTCTAACTTGAATTTATGAACTACACTTTAAAAACAAAGTAGCTATTGTTCTAAAGACAATACAAGCCAGACAACATACTTTGACGGTGCTGAATCAATATCCAGGTAAACATCCATGAAAAGACTACAGATGTGCTGTTGATCAGTTTGTATTACCTTCGACGTCAAAATAAACCGCATAAAAGCCATTTGATGCCAAGTATTTTTGGGTGATTTTGGCGTTTTTTCCCGCCTTGTTTATTTATTATATAAGGCAGATGTGCATGAACTGCAAGTAAGCAAAGAAACTCAACAAACAACTACACAGCATTTTTCAGTAGTTTGCCTTTGTGTGGAGCTCTGCTGCTGCGTAGGGCTGCACCGTGAAGAAAACCAGGGGTTGACCATGGTATCATCATCAACAACATGGCGCCTCTCCTTGTCCCGGCTGAAAAAATATGAAAAAGCGTGAGTTTCTCTATTCTGAAGATATAATATATGAGTTCCAGCATTCTACAAGCAATCATTCGTAAAATAAACAATCCTCTGCAAGAAACCAACCTACAACACTGGAAACTTATTACAACAATCTGCAAACCTGCTTTCCCTTCCCTCCCGGGTTTCGAAAGCTTTATTCCACCAGAAACCACCTACGATATCTCTAAGCCACTTATGTAGAGGCATGCACGTATAGACTCGATGTCAGAACATTTTTGCAGAGGCTATAAAAGTACAAGAATGAATGGATTAAAACGTGAAGTAACGTTGCTTGGCACCCTGTGTGTAAAATGTATCAAAGTGATTCAAAATCCTTGGAACTGAAGGTGATTGCAATAAAAAATCATTGAATCAAAGTATTGTAAACTTCATGTAATTTACTTATTGCAAGCTTTTAGTAGTTTCAAGCGTTACCTCTCTCCTAGCGTTACCTCTCTCTTTACATTGTGACTGTATTTTCCCTCATTCATTTGTTCTTTTGCTGTACATCGAGTATGATGCTTTAGTGTTTAAAGAAAGGGGGAAATGTACCCACTGCAGTATGTAATTAACATTTAAGTCTTCTCAGGGTTGGCGTCATAAGCGTAGCCAGGGGGAGCCTACGGGGCCATACCACCCCAAATTTTTAGGACATATGGTCATTTTGCATTTTGCTCTCATGCTTTGAGAAGCGGTATCCCAAACAAAATAGTGTTATTCACCTACAATCAAACATTTTGGCACCCCCAAATTCTTGGGCTGGCTACTCTACTGGTTGGCGTTAATGACAATGCAAATTTATAGGTTCAACGCTACTTTCCTGTACTGCAAGTTGTGTGAAAGCTGCATGAGGTTTCGAAAATATATGAGTATGGCGCTGCCGCAACTTTTTCTGCTAAATGATTTGAACGAGTGCCTAACTGCCCATTCAAAGGACAGGTAACTGCAAACTAAAGTTATAGCTTGTAATCTGCATTAAATTTAATTTTTTGCTGTCCCGTGCAGAATTTTAAGTTAGTAAATTTGCATTTCTAGATTTTTTTGCTTTGTTAATATTTAAGGTAGTTCCTACTAAATGAAACAAGTAGTAGATCTACATCTAATGATTTTTGCACTTAGCGTTTGTTAAGATCAATGATTCTTTGCGTCATCCCTCTGCTCTTAATCCCCCGGGCTTATTCAGTGTTGCAAACAGAGTCTGTAGTAGATCTAAGATGGGATTTCAGTGACTGCAAAAAGTCTGGCAGATTCGGTCCAACTCAAGTAAGTCGTAGAGGAACTGTTTATAAACAGTTTTACTTCTGTAACATGTCTTTATTGTTTCAAAACCATGTTAAACACCTAAAAACATTTTTTGTGTTTCTTCTTTGACAAGCTCTGGGAAAATATATTTTATTTAGTTGCATATGTATTTATTAGTTGCTTTTTTATTTCAAGGTCGAGGTCTTTGTCATATGTGTTAATAGCAGTTCACAACAAATAAAAAAACTTCACACACTGGGCAGGACAAAGGAGACATTAGTACGTAAACCCAAGCACTACTGGAAGCATGGTCGTTGGTAGCTTCGGATTAAGGGGGGGGGGCAACGGGGTCAATTGTCCCGGGCCCTCCACTCCAAGGGGCCCCCCGTGATAACATTTGTTTGTTTTAAATAAAATATTCGTTTGAAAAATTGTCATGATTCAAAAGAGATACAAGAATACAAACTCTATATTCCGATGTTGCTTGAGTATCATTAATGATTTCTCCGCAAGTTTGCATTTCTGCCAGTTTTAGTAATCACCACTGAATATTAATATTTTCGGTTTTGTTCAATGGAAATATATTTGAATTTTGCTTGTAACTTTTCCTAAAAAATGTTATTTTGGCATGGATTTATCTACTCGTGCATCACGCCTACTGCACAAATTTCGCGAAAACGATAATATTTGCGTGCTTAGCAGCAAAGCTAGTTCTGCTGTGGTTGCTGTTTAGTATCAATGATTCTGTAATTTCTTGTGCGGTCTGGACGTAACCGCAGCCGAACTGCGACCTTTGTTTCGTCATAAAGGGTAACAAATGGTGGAAACGCACTTTTCCTCCGATGGGTACTATCCTTGCGTTACATCGTAAACATAAGAAGCTAGTCGAGCAATTTACACCACATGTGGTTGCATGATCCGTCAGAAAAGGTTTTTGATCAGTCGATTTGTAGAACGAAAGAGCAGAAAACGAGATTGCAGTGTTTAGCTTGCGCGATGCCGAAATCTGTTAATACAACCAGGAGCTTAAAACGGCAAAGTTTCTAAGGAGAGAAAAAGCGCAAGAATCTGCCAGTGTTAGCTATTAAAACGCCGCGACAGAAACATTTTTTTCCAGCAAAACTTTTGAGCAGCGACGTTAAAACAGTGGCGTTAACCAGGGCACCTGAAAATGTGGGCCAGTGCTTTTCAACAGGGGTTCCGCAAAAGATGTAATGGGGGCCCTGGAGTTTTAAGGGTTCCATGAGGGTCTTCATTTTTAGGGGAAATGATTTCTTGATTCAGTATGTTGATGCGTCATTATGAAATTTTTTAGATGACCGTGCTGCATTCAGACTCCAAGTAGGCCAGTTGGTTGTACTGGAGGTTGAGTGCAGATGGCGTAACAAGAAATATCGATAGTTGGTGCGTCACTTGTTCATTGTTGTGCAACTACCAAGAACGTTATTGTTGCATCATAGTTATACGATGTTGCCGATATACAGTTCACAGTGCTGTACATCGGAGTCAGCGATGTCAGGTTGACCCTTTTGGGGCCAAATTTCAGAAATGTGATCCCAAATAACACTTGCTGGCCCCAAAATTTTAGTTTGGCCTTTGGCCCTTTTCCAGGATAGATTTGGCCCCTTGCAAAAATTAGATCTGACCACGCTGGGTCCTGTCTGGAAACCATAGTTTTTCACGTTTTTGACAAACTGATTGCAGATTTTCACCAAGTTCCTAAATATTGAAGGTTTTCGACTAGAAGATTTTGTTAGGTTCCTTAGAGTTTCTGAGTTAACGTGAGAGCAAGTTCATCAGAATACCCCGGCTGTGTTACTTGCTGCAATTGCAGAGGTAGCAGTGAGAACTGTTACGTTACCTAACTTATACTATTATTTATAGGTGGTGCACATGTTTCTTGGTTTTGTTCAGATTGTTGTTGATCGCTTTATTACTTATCGAGGATGGTAAATTTATCTCAGTTTAGGGCTACACATGGAAATTAAGTTGTTCTGTTACGATTTTTTATCATGTACTTGTTTTGCTGTCGAGCTACAATTGTGATTGAGGAACACTGCTATTAAATAAATTGCTAAGTATGGGTTCGTATGACTTTGTAACTGCTGATAAATTTGGAAAAAATGGTTGGCTCTTTTTTGGCCCTTTGTCTTAGAATTTGGCTCTCTTTTGGCTCTTTTCCGGGCTGGATTTGGCCCCTTGGCAAAACGTAGGTCTGGCATCCCTGATCAGAGTAGTAGAGAGTAGACTACGGACTAGAGCTGCTGTTCAGCCTTTGTGGAAATCAAGTAAAGCAGTGTGAAACCCAACTTTTTACCATTTAGTCACGCCAGATGAAGCAAAATAGCATATTTTCTTATGTGAAGCGAAATAATAACAACAGCGAAGGTGTGGACAGTAATGAGCAGTGTAGTTCAAATGTAAAAGAGGCGCCTAGTCCAAAGCGGACCAAATTTAATTCAACTGCAAAGTTAGAAAATGGGACGGCACACATTTGAGATACGGGTTCTTTTTGCGAAGTTGTGAATGTAGGTGGACACATTCCAGCAACGCAAGAACAACTGAGTCATTAAATTTTTTTGTTTTTAATTTCTGTAATAACTGTTTATTTGTTGAAGTGTCTCAAAAAGAAATATTTGATTTTCTTACAAGTAATTCGTGTTTTTTAGTTTTTGTTTATGTTCCATGACAAACGCGAAAGTATGATTCCATGACAAACGCGAAAGTAGGGTTCCATGACAAACGCGAAAGTATATCAGGGGTTCCATGATGACAAAAAGTTTGAAGAGCACTGATGTAAGTGAAACTCACGACGTAAGTTTCGAAGCACCTTTCACACTCAGGCTGGCTGGCCATATTGACATGTTATTTTTCCGGTGTTTTGTTTGTAATCTTTGGTTTTTGTTTGTTCGGGTGAATGTTGTTTCTTGCCGAGTCACTCTCTAGCCCAGGGGTTCCCAAACTTTCTCTGACCATGTACCCCTTCAGCATTTCGACAGATGAGAATGTACCCCTAAAATTTTTTATGACAAAATATTGTAACATGACTAATCATAGATATATTTAACAATAAGCATATATAATGATTTTTGAAAATAATATTCACTGATACTCTATGTATAAATATTTGGAAATAAATAAGATATAAATGTAATTTGCGCTTCTGCTGCTAACCTTATATGTACGCCTTCAGATAGGCAAATGTACCCCTAGGGGTACATGTACCCCAGGTTGGGAACACTGCTCTAGCCTATGGAAATATTTTTTCTTAGTAAGAATACAATGTAATGTTTGCATCATAATCTTTCTTCTCGAAGCTAACTATATGTGCAGCTGAGTATCGTATTTATTCGATTGTAAGCCGCGGCTTATAAAGTTTTTTCATCATTTCATGCGTCTCACAACCAAGGGCGGCTTACATTTTGTATTTCTGTACTTTATCGAAAGGTTTAGATGACGTTCTGTCTTTCCTTGGCTACGTTTTGTCGACGAAACTCTTCTTTCGCGTCCGATTTTCTTCAGCATCACGTGCACATCCGTCACAGGATGCATTAGGATGAACAGGAGGCAATTTTAGTGGTGTAAGCATCATTAATACGGGAAATGCACGAGTACGCGAACGTCGCGAATGCATCTCAGAGGCTTAGATAACCTATATTCAAGTGCGGTTTACAATCAAGGGCAGTTTACATTAATTTTTAACACCATTTTGTGCGGCTTGCAATCAAAGGTGGCTAAGAATCGAGCAAATTCGGCAGACACATAATCGACTACCGGAAAAAGCAAACGATAGGTTGCGAATCAGCGAAAACAAATTTTACAAACGATGACGTCATGAAATACGTCGTAGGGGCCCTCCAGTGAAAATTGCCCAGGCCCCCCTATCCTTTAATCCGGCTCTGGTCGTTGGAAGGATTTTTTGCAGTTGGATCCCCAGGGGGGCCAACAGCGAATTTTTCCAGGGGGGGAATGGTGAAATTTCGATTTACCCACTTGAAGCTAAGGAAAAAAACTTGTTTTGCTAAAACGTTAACAGGAAAATGTCAAATTTAAAAATCCAGGGAGTGAAGGCCCTTCCCGCCCTCCTTTCCGACGCCCATGACTGGTAGAGAATAGGCTACACACTAATATCCCACAAGAGAAGGTCTCAGTATCACACATAAAGTTCTGAAGACTTTTTTAGCATCAAATCTTTGAAGAGTGGATAAAAGTGTAGATGAAGGTGCATATTTCGTAGCAAAATAATACTTATATATTTTTTTCCTGGTAAAACTATTAAATGTATTGACAAAATAGACGATCTAATGCGGGCGTACGCTGACATGTTTGAAAACGCGATGTAAGACTGAGTAGGTTTTTTTATAACCTATTCACAGTGGTACAGAACAAGACCATGCGTATCTTTTCCCAATGTTGGCAGGAGTAAATTGGCATGCAGTGAGCACGAAATAAAGTGTTTTTTAACTGTAGTTGAACTCTAAAGGGAAGATACTAGCTTGAGTCCAGCGCAACAGAGTGATTTCATTTGTCTATGAATGCCAATGCCATTTTTCAGTAAGACATGAAACACTGCACTATGCTACCTTAAGTTGCTCAGCAGGCTTGATATACACGCCTTTCAGATGGTAAGTAAACGTTGCTCAAAACGAAACAAGAAAAATCATCCGTTCTTTATCAAGATTCCCCAAATTTTTGTTTGGAAATGGCCAAGTTTTTGTTAGATGTTACACAGATTTTGAAACGAGTGCATCTTTGCTGAATGAGCGACGGAAGTTTCTTTACCACAACCGACTGCGCCAATTTCAAAGTAAAAAATTATCAGGTTTTCAAAAATAAAAAAATATACTTTCCTTCAACTGCAGTTTATCACAAAAACTATACTGAAAATATGTCTCACTGAGCAGTTTGAGCACTAACAAAGTTACTTTACTCTAATATCATACGATTTTTGGTGAAAAGTAAGTAGACCAAATATAGCGAAGGTGTCATATATGCCTGAACTGAATTACTCAAAAAAAGAAAGTTATGGGCGTGAAGAACTTCTTTTGTATACTGCTAACAAGACCGTAGAAGCATGCGCTGAGTGAGTTTCAGCTTTTTACAGCCACCTGGCGCAAAACCCTCTCTAACCATAACGTCGGGTCAGCGTGATTACGTCGCCTCATACTAGGGTTGCTAGGTGTCCGGTATTTCACCGGCCTGGCCGGTATTTTACTGCTAATTTAGCAGAGGCCGGTGAAAGGCCGGTACTTTGAAAATCAGTGCCCGACGCCGGTATTTTGAAAATAAATAATTTGCCGTAACTTTAAAGAGACTAACGCCGACCTTCTCAAATTGTAATGGCTCTAGTAGGCCTAGTGAATCTTGTCAGGACAGTTCCTTCAGCGAAGTTTATTTACTGCTGTTGACACAATGCTTGGTGTGATTATCACGTCACACACACCAAAATGTAATGAGTCGGCCAAAATACGGGCAAATTATAACTGTGTCTTAACAATACTCATTGTCTTTCTGTTTACCCTGTGCCACTTACGAATTACGACACAGTTCAGATCTGGCAGCTAACACTGTTGTCGGTAGTTTTACAAAACGCATCTGGCAACTCCATCTCACACTCAGTGGCGATTCTAAGGGGGGGGCTGCGTGGGCCATGCCCCCCCCAGATTTTGCTTGGACCCCCCAGTTTTTTTCTTAACTTTAAGATCGTTTGGTTGGCATGCGCAGGGTTGCCAAATGCGTTTTGTAAAAATACCGGTCATTCTGCAAACAGCGCCAGATCTAAGCTGTGTCGTAATTCGTAAGCGGCACAGGGAAAACAGAGAGACAATCAGTATTTTTAAGCCACAATAAATAATTTGCCCGTATGTTGGCTGATTCGTTACA
>Ga0210059_1017515_pt1 | contig 10197 bp, 4 predicted proteins | sample Ectturendosymbi2_FD_188042 | JGI IMG/M metagenome (GOLD analysis project Ga0210059, IMG submission 188042) | Ecteinascidia turbinata endosymbiont from Florida, USA - Sample 2 (SPAdes) (version 2) | ecosystem: Host-associated > Tunicates > Ascidians > Unclassified | place: Key West, Florida...
AGCGGGCTGTACATATATACGTGCCGGAGGGCTGTAGAAAAGGGTGGGCTGTTCGATACTAGGGCGGACTGTGATAAAAATTCTTACTTTAGCCAATTTCAGACGTACATCGCGCTCTATAAAATGGCGGACCGTTCGATGCAAGGGCGGACTGCGTTAAATATTATTGAAATAGCCAGCTTCAGACGTTCATCGCGCTGTGCAACATGGCGGGCCGTTCGATAGAATATTGCAAGGACGAGCTGCATTGAAAATGACGACTGAAGCAGCCTACTGCACGCACTGGAATTTTTTGCTGTGCGGGCTACCGCGAAGTAGAATAATACGCCAAGCTACAGATATTGATCACGTAACTCTGAGCGGATGGTCGATCGTGAGACGGCCAGATTGTTTTAGGAGATGGTGGGGATGCCAACGTTTATTATTAAAAGAAGGTCCGACTGTCAGAATTTGCTTTGAAAAAGACAAGCTTGCCGGGTTGGAAACCTTAATCTCCTAATATTAAAGGAAAGATAATCATGAGATGGGTGGACTTTAATTAAACTGCAGTAGGCTACTTCTACAAACACTTTTTTTACATCACACTCAATGGCTGAACACTCGATGAAGCCTCTTTGCAAAAAAATCTGCTTAAATCTCGCGAGATCATTGTTAGCGAGTTTGCTTGATGCATAGAGGAAGTGGACAAAACTAAGTAGAAGAGCTTGTAGACAAGACGCTGGACGACGTGAACGTTTTACTTTTTTTGAAATCTGCAAACCATCGATCGAGCCGTGATGCTTAGTTCGGTGCCGGTGAAAGACAAAATCGTTAGTTTATTTGTTTATGAGCAGATACGAAGTCCACAGTATGGACACGCACACTCTGCAGAACACAGGTTGTTAAAAACAGACAAAACAGAACGTAGTACAAGGCATTGAAGCCGGCGGAATCACAGGGTTACAGACACTTTTTGCAACTGCATTGAAGACAGAACCATAGGGTTACAGACACATTCTTAACACTATTGTTAGCTAACACGTAACACTTGTTACAGCAATACTGCGGAGTAGGGCGCTAATTCCTAACTTGGTCTAGTCTAGGTCAAATGCGAAAGCGTTGTGTCTTGACACGCCATCGATCAAACGGACACTGCAAAGTTCGATCACTTAATCACAGAGTAAAATGCGATTACAGTGTTCAAAGAATAGTGATGAGTACAAACAATCTGACTGCATCAAAGCACGTAACCATACGTTGTTAGATTTTCTGCATCTTTCGAGAAACAGGCACTTGTATTTACGTAGCAGAGCCTCAAAGGTAGGAATGTTACATTGAACTTGGTGGCTACTAACACTCGCTCTCCAGGGAAGGTTGTATATAGCTCTGCAACCAAAATTATATGCCACCCGCAATCTCTGCATGCATGACTTCCTGAAATTTCACCATAATTGAGATGCATAAATGGGCGTACAAAAGGAAAGAAAAAGTACGTTTTTAACTACATTTGAACAACGGGAAAAAGAGGCTCGCAGCTTCTTTGCTGCGCAATATTGATATCGCAGTTGTCTCTGAATGCCTTTGTCATCTGAAAGCTCAGTATCCAATAAAATCCCCAGATATTTAATTTATTTGTTTATGAGCAGACACGAAGTCCGTCGTATGAACACACACACGCTGCAGAATGCAGGTTGATAAAAACAGACAAAACAGAACGTAGTACTAGGTATTGAAGCCGGCGGAATCACAGGGTTACAGACACATTCTTAACACTATTGTTAGCTAACACGTGTACACTTGTTACAGCTCTACTGCAGAGTAGGGCGCTAATTCCTGAATTTTTATTGGTCAACAGATTTTACGTATTGACCACCCAATTTCAAGACTGGAGTGGCTGTGCTTTATGCACTTTTAGCTTTAAACGTCATACAAACAGTTTTGTTGCAGTTGAAAATAATCCCATGCGATTCTGCATACGCTTGGCACACATCTATTATTTTTTGCAACCAACGTACACTTGGACAGAACACACAAATATCATCAGCAAACATAAAGTGATTTTTAGATGTTTTGCATTCAAACTGATTCAAGTGAAGCGAACTTGGACACGATTAACTAAGCAACGTTTATAGTTTATTTCTATCGATACTATTGTTTAATTTGGTGTGCGGAAAGGGTTCTTATTTCACAACGAGCTGTAATCGTCATTGATCACCATCGGGCATCGACCACCATGTAATTGCTGTGTGCAAGATGAGGCAAACACTTCACCGCTAAAATTCAACCTGCATTTTGTAAATATGAGGAAACACTTCAATGCATTCTCGTCTTACATATCAGAAGAAACAAGAAACTATTTCTGTACGATTGTATGATTTGTGTATTTCATTGTTCATGGACATATTGCGAATGATTTTCACGTTTTAACACCTATCAACATGAAGTCATGCGCTGACCCCGTCTCGCACAACGTATAAGCAAGTGTAGGCTTGGAATTTTTTGTTCTGCGTTGCGGCATGTTGCGGTATTACAGAAAACTAAGAAAATTAAAAAGGAAATGATGAGAAGACATGAACTGAAGATACGCAGGAACTAACGAACAAAGAGATTGGTATCGCAAAGTGACAGGTCTCGCAAGAAATCTGCCGATGAAAAGCAAAGTACATGTAAAGTCCGGTCAAGGACAGTTCGGCGCTGCCGTTTCGACGACGAACCGTTTCGGCGACGGGACGTTTCGGCGATGGCGGTTGCAAATGTATTATGCGAAAAAAATGTGTGTTTTTGAAATACTTTGAAGGTTAGACAACAAAGGATGTTTGCTTCATAAGTGTTTTTGTTGTAATCCTGATGGCCCCAGTGGCCAGTGTAGTTTCCCGACCGTCAGGATTTTGGAAGAACTTAGTGCGACCGTGACCACGTGCGCGAAGAAATATGGCTTGTGACGTTTATTTTTGCTGGCATGAGGCGTTAGTCAGTTTACACAAAATTTAAGCCTGGACAGCATCTATTGCTTGATCTTTCACGTAGGTATCATTATGATTGCATTTCACAGCTTATCTAAGAATATATCGTACTTTCTTGCCATGGGTTGCCTATCGGTGTACGAATATGCAGTAATGGCACTTCCAAATCCATGGTATGCATCATGAATCGCAATAAATACAGCAAAATTGGAAAGATCTGGGACACGTGCTAGACTGACTCTTGCGCTTCACACGCTTCCCAGACGACGGCATAGTGGGAACTTTTGTGACATTTCAAAGGAATACATATTTCACATTTCATCGCCGAAATGGCGGCACCGAACTGTACCATTCCGTGCAAAGTTGACCTGCAAATGTCCTCTTATTGTCTGCGCAATGACATATAACTATTTCTTGAAGTTGTATTTTTTTTACTAATCAACTTTCTGCGAGATTCGCATTTTTCTCTTTTTCCAAAAGGTTTTTACTTCTCAGTAAGAAGATCTATATAATTTGATCGTTCGTTATTATCGCAGTAACACAATTTTACCATTTGAAAAATAATTTAACCCGCAAACACCCTAGATATTTTTCTCTATCAACTATGTTTTACTTCATGAAGCAATTGGAATTTCTCCAAGCTGTAGTTTGTACAACCTGGATGCTAAGCTCAATGCAGACAACAAACAAACAAGTTTTGAAAGTGACCTGGTCTCCGCTTTTTGGCAAGAATAAGATTAGCATGACAATATTTCATGAAAAAATTTGTCTACGTCTTGAAGTAATACTTGTGGTTTAAACTGCGTGTGCAGTCGTGCAATGGTGATTTTCATTTTAGCAGCATTGCTCGTCTTTCCCATTACATGTACTCTATATATGATTTTTTCAAAAAACGGTAAAATGTGAACAACAAAATTTTATTTTGGAAATACAAAAATCCGCGATCAACTTGTAGAAATTTGCGGCCAGAACAGAAGGTTCACTCGTTTGAGCTGTTAAATATATAAAAAACTAACGATACTTTTTTGAAAACTCGTCATGTTTCTCAATGGCTGCTAACAAATAAATAAGACGTAACTCCTCCGTTGGTATGGTATGGTTTAATCATGCATTTTTGTGACTTAAATCACGAAATAACGCGAAGCAGCAAGAAGAAATACAATAACATCAGAGATCACTAGTTGATTATACAGTGATGAAAAAATATAAAAAAATATGAAATTTCACGTTTCGCAGCTTAGTAATCGTGTTCTAACATGTTGAATCACGAAGGGTTGGCGAAAGACCACCGTATAACTATTTCTGCGAGATTCGCATTTTTCCCTTTTTCTAAAAGGCTTTTACTTCTCAGTAAGAAGCTCTATATAATTTGATCGTTCGTTATTATCGCAGTAATAGAATTTTACCATTTGAAAAATAATTTAAGAGAGAGAGAGAAACTTTCCGCCGTTTCGGCGATGAAATGTGAAATATGTTTGCGTTGGAAAATGTGCATGAAAGCAGTCACTTGCTGCCAAATTTACAGTGCGATTGAACTGGCAAAAATAAGCAACGTCACATGCTTGTTTTGAAATTTCAGCCATCACATAAACTGGCACATAAACGTGCTTGCGTAGAAGACACTGATTTTGAGTGTATCATCACGCTCAATGCTCATGTGAACTGTGCATAGCAACGCAAGGCTATAAGGCGATTCCGGAACTTACAGTATTGCACCAAAAGCCTAATTACAGATAACTGAGTATGTTGGTGCTCAATATTGTTTCAAAATATAAATTGCTGTCCAGAGCATTGTGAGGAATATAGCACCAGACTCTCAGTTATTGTTTTCGACTGTGGTCGGGACTGTTTCTGAAATTGTAAATTAATACTGAAGAGCACACACATCACTGTCGTCAGAAATATGAACAGTGTTTGAATGCTGCACATGAAAATTTTCTAGTGGATGGCGATACAGGAAAGAACTGCACGCATTCTTTATCACTTGTTTTCTTGCATAGCACCGACAAAAACTTTCACGTAGGCTGTAGCTCGTTTTGTGAATATATGACCTATTTTATATGGAGGACTTGTTCTCTTATCACAAACAATACGCTTTGTTCCATACAAAATCGTTAGAAAACACGAAATCTCAGAATAAACGCAAAAGCTGATACCTTGAAAAAAATCATGACTGATTCTGCAATGTTCAGCATTATTCCCAGCGTAGTCCATGTGCATGCAAAGCGATAAGCGAGCACCAACTTTCAGAACGCGAGCTATAAATCGTCTTCACATATACTTCACTAAATGGAAAGCATGCCAGTTCTTCAGCTCTGGTATCTCGCATGCTGCGATGTAGTGCACTTGAAATACGTGCACAGAGGTTAATAACCAACTTCACCTGGAAGGCAGTTTTTGTGGAACCATCTCCTACATGTTACGCACAAAATCAGTCTTAGTTTCGTTTGTCACCCCTGCATGTGGTAATATCGCACACGGACCACTTGCTTTTGTTGTCAACCGATAAATTGCTGATGCAGTGGGCCAGATGCTGTAAATCAAACCTAACTTGGCAAGTTTCTCTCTCCCAGGAACTAAACAAAATATTCAAGTCCTCTTGTTGCTGCATTGCCAATGCTTCAAATCGTACATCTTCTGCAGTTGAAGTAGACAAAATGTGTCTTACCGGGGGCTGGGTTCAAGTCAGAACCGTCGCTAGAAAGTCGTCCATAGGGGGCCATTGGGTTTGTGCTGGGTGCCTGTGCTGTAATCTGCAATGCCATCAGGAACTAAACATGGCAAAATATTTCTAAGGAGAAAAAGCGCAAGAATCTGGCAGTCTTAACTGAAACGCCACGACTGAAACGTTTTTTTTTAGCAAAGCTTCTATGCAGCAACGTTAAATCAGCGTGGCATTAATCAGTGCACCTGGCTGAAAATGTAGGTGAAAATCAAGACATAAGTTTCGAAGCATCTTTCACACTCAGACTGGCTGGCCATATTGACATGTTACTTTTCTGGTGCTTTGGTTTGTAATCTCCGGTTTCTGCTTATTGTTCGAGTGAATGTTGTTTCTTGCCGTGTCAGTCTCTAGCCTGTGGAAATATTTTTTCTTAGTAAGAATGCACTGTAGTGTTTATATCATACACTCTCTTCTCGCAGCTAACTGCATGTGTAGTTGATCTAGAACGTCGCCAGAAAGTCGTCAATAGGGGGGCTTTACGATTGTGCCTGGGGGCTTGACATTCAAATTTGACAAAAATTCAACTGATGTATAGTGTTTCATATTTCAAATTGGGGGGACTTGGAGCTTCGTTTGGGGGGCTAAGCCCATCAAAGCCCCCCATGGCGACGGGACTAAGTTGAACACCGTATTTATTCGATTGTAAGCCGTGGCTTATAAACTTTTTTTCATCATTTCATGCGGCTTACAATCAGGGCTCCTTACTTTTTTGTTTTTTACTTAGTCAAAAGGTACAGATGACGCTGTCTTTCCTTGACTGCGTTTTGTCGACCAAATTCTTCTTTTGCATTCGATTTTCTTCAGCATCACGTGCACATCCGTCACAGAAGGGATTATGATAAACAGAAGGCAGTTGTAGTGGTGTATGCATCATTAATACGGGAAACGCACGAGTACGCAAGTGTCGCGAATGCATCTCAGAGGCTTAGGTAACCTATGTTCAATTGCGGTTTACAATCAAGGGCAGCCTACATTAATTATTAACACCATTTCGTGCGGCTTACAATCAAAGTCGGCTAACAATCGAGTTAATATGGTAGGCACATAATCGACTACTGGAAAAAGCAAAGGAGAACATTGCGAATCAGCGAAAACATAAATTTTACAAACGATGGCGTCATGAAATACACTATAGGAGCCCTCCAGTGAAAATTGCCCCGTCCCCCCTACTCTTTAATCCGGCTTTGATCAAATGTAAGGCTTTTGTTTCAATGCAACAAAACGACTCTTAATTATAAATTTCCAGGTTGGCTTTGTACTGCGCAGCAACGGCGCTTTTGTTTTCCAACAGGGTTTTCGTCGTTGGCACCTGATGTTGTTAATGCATTGCAGTGGCACTGCCATTTTTACTTCCATAGCAAAACTGCCAAAAATTTGATAAAGTAATCACGAAAAAGAGGCGTGCGATCTGCATACACATAAGGCATTGTGATTGCAAATAAATGAAACCACAGCTGCAAAGGGTTGTCATGAAAATGTATGACCGAAATGCAAGTTGCTGTTGATAAAAATTAACTTTCTAATTAAAAGGTACGTGACACACTGTAGGCGAACCACTACACAAATATTTAGAGGTCTTGTATCGCAGGTACTATCCTCCCCCATAAATAGTAACCAAATCCTTATCTCCCCCCATAAATGGCAGGGCACCAGTAACGTGTTGGAAACAGTGTTAAAAAGTATGGCAAATCAAGCAGCATTTTCAACAACTTCCTAAACGAATTTTACATTTCACGAAAACGAATATTAGGGGAGACCGGTTAGAGTTGTTACAAGGGTAAGTTGTTGCAAATCCCATAACTTCTTTAAAAACTGCGGTTGTCCGCTTGAATTAACACAGGCAATTCCCACATCCAAGAGCTACATGCTTGCAAAAAAATTGGTTTTCAATATGTTAGGGTGTGTTAGGAGGATTTATGTGTTTTAGGGTATGTAAAGTAATTTTTATGGGTTAGATAAAATTGTTGTTAAGCTGCTGTTAAAGGCTTTCACCTGGTCACATTAATCTTGCATAGAAGTGTTTTCCATGTAGTTACTTGTACTAACAACACTCAGAGTTATACCTATGTGGTTTTCTATGAAATCGCCAATAAGTGTTCCAAGACACGTTTGGGACATGTTGTTACACAGTGTATCAATATACTCCGTGTCTTTTATTCTAGCTGCATAAAAAACATGCCATCAGGTGTGTCACCAGAAAAAATTAGGATGCCACCAGGTGTCGTGACATGCACGAGTGATGATCCATCCTCATCTTAAAGCCGGTCCAAAAGTTTAAAAAAACACCATCATCACGAAAACTTGATTCGGTTGTCTTGACATTATCTGCTGAGAAGATGTTAAAAGAATCAAAGAGTTGCAGAAGTTTGTAGTAAACCTCGAGGGCCAATTCTGCCAAGCAGAACAGAAAGAACGTCATGTCTAATGTGCATGTATTTGTCTGTAGTGACTTCTACTCTAAATCTGCCCTTGGTGAGATGTGGGGGAAGTGCATGAAATACACAGGTTAGTCACATTCAGCTTGTAGTGATGGCAGTAACCTATATGTTTATGTTATTAGCCAGGATTAAAACGCTGTTGTTGTGATTTGGAGTGACACTGTATAGTCTAGTCACTGCATGCATTTTTCTGTATTCTTACAATGACTGAGATGGTTATTGCATTGATTGTGTTCTTTGCTTTCATTATCTTGCAGCTTTTGAGCATGCGTTGTTTTTAACTTGAATGTGTTTGCAGTTAGAAAACTATGCCTGGTGACAGAAAAGGCTTTTTAAATGTGAATGTTTAGGTCCCTATCACAGCGTATGGCTTCTCATTTCTTTGACGTCTTGCTGCATTTGAATTGACAGGTTTATTCCTGCAATAATTGCATGTTGGCGTTCTTGTAACAGGTTACCCCATGGCGTGTAACAATATACCCCGTCCATGGGGTCAATTGTTGCACTTGACACCACCTCACTTTTCATTCAATGAAAGTTCTCAACGTATGAATTTTTTGGTTTGTTTGGTGGGTTTATTAGCTAAAGGATGTAGCAACACTTCTGCCAATTTTCTTTGCTGCAGCTATTGTGCATTGGTGGTTATACCAATTTACGTGAAAATCGTATCAACTCTACCCGGTCTACCCTACTTTCCACGATATGTTTACATTCATCTAATCAAGGAAACTTGTTTTTGTTGTTAAATACTTTCGCAAACGCATTGTTATTGTTTTAAAAATAATCCCTGTCATAACTTCTGCTTTCACAATGATTTGGTGATGGATAAAGTGAGTTCATTTCTGTTAATTTAACCAACTAAGCCAATTTTCAGGTAGATGCAGCTACTCGCTAAATGCACAAACTTTCCCACTTGCAAACAATATGACTGTCAAGCTATGACCTCACAATAAGTCGTATCGCACTCCTGTCTCGCGTCGCTTGACCGTCAATACGTCAGACTTAGTGCACGAGTCGCATATCATGAAACAACATCTAACTCCCTACTACCTATGCTTGCTGCAATGCTGCGTTGGAACTGGGAATGACAGCAAAGCCCTTTGCTGCGTAAACACAGCGGCCGGTCTGAATAAGAGAGGACAAAAAGAGCAAAACTGTTTTAGCAACAATCATGTATCATCGGAGAGAGTTGCTTTCCCGCACTACGGTTCATTGCAATGAAGTCTTCGTAGCGCAAAATGCGCGCCGCAGTGTCGTTGAAAAACTGTTACCATATTTACTGTCAAAGCTTTTGAGCTTCGGCAAAAATAACTAATGCCTGCAATCAGGGGCGGTTCCAGGGGAGCAGTTGGGGCGATCGCCCCCCTAAAACCTACGAAAGTAATTCCATTCACCATGATCTTGCACAATTCGGAAAACAACATATCAAAAACAATTCCGAATAAGTCTCGTGACATTCGGATTGTCTCATTGTTCGCAATAAGCCATTCTGTCGTCCATTGTTTTGTCACAACAGTGTCATGTAGTTTAGTTCATCTATCTTGCGGTGGCGAAGCCGTTACGAGACTTGATTACTAAATATTACTGAAATCGTCCCCCTAACGTTACTAGCTGGGTCCGCCCCTGCCTGCAGAACGCATGCGTATAGTGAGTACCAAGATTTTTAATCAGTTAAGTGAGAAACGTAGTCGATTGCAATCACTCTTGTGCGAAGACACAGTGCAGCCAATGGTTAGAATGAAACCAAAATATTTTCCCGAATATTTAGAAAAGAACAAGAAAAAAGAAGTTTACGAAAGACGGTAACTCTAAAAAGCCTAATACTTAATAGACTAAATCGAAGTAACAACCAAACCTTCCGTTCCCGAACTGTGACCATCATCAGTGCTAAACTTCAACCGGCATAAAAGAGAGATAAAGAGGAGTGTACCACTGTGACAACCTGATGATGTCTGTGGTCAATGTTGACGCTTGAAATGCAATGCTTAACGCTCATTCACAAGAAAAGCTCAAGGAACGGTGATGCAATGCGTGGTGGGATTGGGAAGCAAAATATGCGATAGTAGGAAATGTTGCTACATTATTCAATGTC
>Ga0210059_1017516_pt1 | contig 10197 bp, 4 predicted proteins | sample Ectturendosymbi2_FD_188042 | JGI IMG/M metagenome (GOLD analysis project Ga0210059, IMG submission 188042) | Ecteinascidia turbinata endosymbiont from Florida, USA - Sample 2 (SPAdes) (version 2) | ecosystem: Host-associated > Tunicates > Ascidians > Unclassified | place: Key West, Florida...
TTCAAATTTGACATTTTACTATCAAATTTTTAGCAAAAAAGGTTGTTTTTTTAGTTTCAAGTGGGCAAAATGAAATATCACCACTTTTCGCTCCCCTGAAAAAATCCACTATTTCCCCCCGGGAAATCCTTCGGACGCTCATGATTCTAGGAATAGAACCTCGCGAAACAACGAGTTTTCAAGAACTAGGCTGCAATAAAGCCGACAAACCGAATCAACCAGCAAATTTTTGAAACGAGTTTATCTTTGTTCAAATCAAAGGTTGCCATATTTGGCCTGTTAATAACAACCAAAAGATAAGCTGGAGCAGTTGGATTAGCAAGCTTAATTCTTATTTCAAATCGATCAAACTGCAGTGCAGAATCACTGATATTTGAAAATATACTGTATTTTAATCCCAGAGACGCGTCAAAATGATCTTCGCCGGTGATCGCGGCAAGATTTAGCAATGGCACCAAGTAGCGCTGTCGCAACAGGTGGCAAGATTCATGAAGACGACAGATTGCCAAGAAGACACTTTCCAACGATTTTGTAACTGCATAAAAATTACGGTTAAGGTGGGATATATAGACAGGTTTTTAAAGCAACAATGTGACGAAATAGAATTGAAGCTTTTGTAACAATACCAAACGAGCATTTCGCGACATTGAGTTTGTTGCGTTGCTCCAAAATTTTCATGGCGTTATACAACACTTGCAGAATAAGTTAGAACTGAGATATACTCTGTGAACTATAGAAAATGTCGATATGTTGCTTTTTCTTATTTCCACGATCACAACATCCAAGAAAATTTAGTTAAGGAAAACAAGTAGTTTTGCCAGTTTTCTCGTATTCACAAAATAAAGAAGTTGTGGTCAATCTTATTTTTTGCGAAGTGTAGGCAGTCGTTTAAATAGTACATCTTCAAATCGCCGGGCAGTGCGAAAACACAAATATTTGCGTAAAATAATCCACGTCATAATAAGTAAGCGTCTGCATATTCAAGTGCGTAAAATTTAAGACGGCTCTTGTTCATGTTTGACTAACAATTAATTTTTAGCAAGGACATTACCAAATGTCAAAATTTCGCTGAGTGATTTCTTCCTCTGAAAAAAAGACAGATGTGGCATTAGAACACGGAAATATTCCTGCATTTGATTTGCAGGGTTGTGAAAAAAAACAACCCATGTGCTTTCTAAGAAAAAACAAAACCTACTAACCTAAATACCAAAAGTGTTTTCATTGAAAGTGGTGAGTTACAACAATCCGTAACGTGTTTATTTAAACAATAACTAAGGATGAAGTCTTAACACTTCGAGTATAGTTGATTTCATATTCTTTTTGTTAATTGACGTTTTGCATGCTGAATTTTCATACAATATGTATATTCAGAGATAATAGGTTTAGCTCAACTGTTTGTTGTAGGTAATTAACCATGGGTGTCGGAAGGATTTTTCCAGCCGGGGGCCAATAGTGGATTTTTCCAGGAGCTGACTACAAGAAATTTTCCAGGGGGAAACAGCGGTGAAATATCATTTTAAACAGCCGTCAAATTTCATTTTACCAACTCAAAACTAAGAGAAAAACATTTTTCTGTTGTAAGTTTAATAGGAAAATATCAAATATTCAAATCCAGGGGGGCTAAGACCCCCTTGTCGACGCCCATGTAATTGACCACCCGAAAAATCAAGTTTTTCATGATTTGCAATAACAGAAATGTTGAGAAAGAAAGTGTGTGAATCAGAGTGGTAAACGTTCCTTATTTTTAAACCCGACTCGGACCCGACATTTATTTTTGAAACCCGATTTAGACCCGAAAGCTAAATTTACCGAGTGAGACAAGATAAGCGCAACTGCGGGTATTGATGGCGTAGCAAAGTAATCGTGATTAAGTAATTCAGAATAAAATTACTTTCTGCTGAAGATTTACGTTAACCGACTGGATTGCTTCAACAGCAACTGGCGACAACTGTACTGTGTCGTTGTAAAAAAGAGTTGTATGCAGGCCCGAATTCGGCCCGGAACATTTTGACAAACTTACACCCGAACCCTGCCCGGCTTACACCGGTTGGTGTGAATAAATGACATCATCCTAAGGCAAGGCGCATTCAACATTTGAAATAGCTTTTTGAGCCTTCCGGGTAATCAAATGGGAAAGCTATGTGTAGCAGTTACAAGTATTTTGTGGGCTTAGTTGCACTTGGGTTATTATCCAACGAAATAGCTTTCACCAAGGACTCGTGGCTTTCTGAAGTTTGCTTCACTCAGTACTTATTTTAGCCAATTCCTACCACAGCAAACAATCTGATTGAGGGTCAAGATTTCGTGGTTTCTATGACTAAACACAAAAATCGTCCTGCTACTTAAAATAGGCTAATAAAACTGTGTTATTACTCTTGAAAGCAGCTGCTAAGACTGCTTTGAAACTACGAATTCCGACTTACAGTTTGTAAAAGCATGTTTTGCAAGTAGTTTCATTGTGGACAAACACGGTGGATTTTTTGACTGATTAAAATAAGCCGGTGCCTTTTTGTAGTTTGGGTAAAATTACACAAGCCTGTTGCTTTGTGCACGAATTATGCGGTTTAACGAAAACAAAGGTAAGCTTGACTGTACTCCCATGCAGTAAGGTATCTTAATATAGTTGGCAACAGGTTTTGCATTGTAGCCTGATTGTGATCAAAAAGTGCGTCTGCCACGAGCTGTTGAGCCGTTTAGGTGGCTATACTAGTTGGACTGTTCAATTTCGATTGTGCCTTTCTGATGCACTTTATAAAAATATATATTCGGCAGGTACCTATGCCAATTAAACAAATGTGACAAACTCCAACGCAAAATCGCACGAATGCGGCTTGCAGTAACGACCCACATATAAAAACCACAGGATATTTGTTTACTGCAAGTAAAGATTTGGACCAAGTAGCAGTGGCACTGAAAGCAAATCCGCAGGATGCGTGGATCATCTGACCGCCCAAACTACTGTAGGTTTTAAAAAGTTACCTTAATATGGCAGAAACAAGGGGATCTTATTCAATCTTCCGAAAATAAGACACCGTAATATTTCCATCATTGTTGAAAGATGTTGCGGATGTTTAGAATCAATACCAAAGCATTACAAATGTGTGCATAGTTTTCCAATATCAATAATGAAATTTTGAAAAAAATTAAACTGCCGAAGTACATCTTCGTTCACCAAAGTTATGACCAAGAGCCACCACCGGTCCACTTACCGGCGTATACGAAGGCAGCAAAATCAAGGCGCCATTAGCTGCTCGTGGCATGAAATACAGTATCGAAAAATTGATGGCAGTTTGAAATTACCCAAAAATTATCCGACTTTTCAGGTGTTTGTGTGCACATAATTATTACGTTTAGACGTGAAAATCAAAAGTTCAAATATTTGCATAATTTGCGAGCAAAAGTTTTAACGAGTACCGGAGAAAGTAGTTCAATAGAGCGATTGTCGCGTTATCTACAAAGAAACATGCTCAACAACGCAGGTCGACAAAACTGACTTGCCACACAGCGTCTTTTGCGCGTCGAATTCCAGCCAGTTTTCGACTTGCAAGTGTCCCGTTCCTCACGCATACTGTCGGTACCGTACAAGTCATAGAAAATGGCATGATGCATGCGCTTTCATTTTCAGCAGCACTTGGCACGCAAAGAAATGCAGTCCCGCCATTGTTCAACCACGTGCATACACCGCTTTTCCGTGATTTTCAATACGATTGCGTAGATTAACGCAAAATTAGTGCTTTTTCAAAACTTCAATCACCTGCCACTTCAAGGTGCTTTCCAAAGGCTTTTCGCGTTATCATGATCTTGCGTCGCAGTGAATGCGACACATTCGTTAAATTCAATTTTTCATCGACTATGACGCGCTTCACCTTATCACACTGGCTTAGAAGCTTTGGAAAGCAGAGATTGTCGTTGCCAGTTACCGAAATTTCTTGCAGCTCCTTTAGTTGAACAATCTCTTGTCCCAGCGTGGATAGGCAGTTATCGTCAAGGTGCAGGTTCGTCAAGTTGATAAGGGAAAACACTGGCAACGGGACTTCTTTTAAACCGCAGTCGTTTAAAGCCAAGGTGCGAAGGTTCCAGAAGCAGCAAAGGCTGTCGTCAATCACAATTCCTTCGTTTCCTCCCAAAGCAAGAACTGCTAGCTTTGCTAAATGCGTAATTTCGTCAGGTATTGACGTCAGGCCACAGTAACCTAAATCTAGCCACCTGACATTGGTCAATTTCTTCATGGGAGCAAACCCTGTCAAACCAGGCATACCGCCTAATCCGAGCACTTGCAGCTTGTGCAACTGTCCCCAGCTGTTTGGTATTTTTGACAAGCCGCAACCCCACATGTTAATAGCCTTTAGGTCTTCCAGCTTACCCAGCATATCGGCTTCTGTAATATTGGGGTTATGGTTCAAACTGACGGCTGTGATGATGCGAAAGTAATAATATTCAATTTCCAATATTGCCGACGGTATACTGTCTAGCCCACACCCGTCCAGGTCCAACGTTTCCAAACTCAAATTGGGCATGTCGTTCAGCACCCATTCTGTGACCTCAAGATGCTTCAGTAATTCGTACAAATCCCATTTCTCTTGCTGCTCGTTCGTTCGTATCCTTCGGTATACATCCATTTGGCGCTATATACTGCCATGCACTTAACACACAGACAGAAAACCTAACTTGATTCGCTCCTACCACAACAAACAAACACACTCAGTTGTGCTGTACTGTCTAGTTGTTTCGCAGAGCATCCCGTTCAAACCGGAAATCATTCGCTTTCCTGACTTGCAACGCCTTGGTCACGTGATTCAACATAAATCGACTGCCGTTGTGGGAGGTTTGATAAATGACTTGTCTCTTGATAGCCACGACCTTGCGCAAGAAAAGTTCAGCTCGTTTGTTTTGTATCTCACAAAGCCTGCATTTTACAGCTGTCGCACACCCGTTAATGACAACGTCTATAACTGTATATCTTCTAGTTTGTGGTTACTCACACAACATCCGCCTTCTTGTGTATACAGTTTCACCCGCTTCTGACGGCACTGCGTGATCGCCTGAACGACAAGTACAATCTAAACTTGGACTCGATTTTGGCGAACTTATACCGCGACGGCCATGACAGTGTTGACTGGCACTCAGACAACGAACCGGCATTGGGAAGATGTCCTACCATTGCGTCCCTGTCATTTGGAGATACAAGAAATTTTGAATTACGTCAAGTGTTGGAGGTACCTCAAATTTGTTTTCCAATTACAATCGCTCGCTCTCGGGAAAAGGCGTTTCGATTGCTATTTTTTGAGTAAAATACATCGTAGAACAAAGTGACATTGTGCTAACGTTACAATGTGTTTTTTTGTTGGTTATGACTAGGGCAACCAATTTTTAGACCTAAAAACTTAAAATTTTGACTTTATTTTGACCTAAAAATTTTCTACCTATGCAATAGCAAAATAACTCAGCCTTAGGTGTAGAGGTCAACCCAGAAGCATAATCATGCACTCTATGCTTCAAAAGTTTAAAAAAATTGGTTGTTTAACTTTGGGGATGATGTATTGTCCTTACCTTACCATGCCCATCCTACATAACATTCAATTGTCCAGTGGTGGACAAAACAACATTGCTACGTTACGAATCACAACAAACCTATTATTATTACCGAAATGCAACTAAGCTTGCAAAAGCATATCAACACCTGCTGTTGTAGTTTCAATAAAATATTGATAAAGAGAAAAAACTATTGCAAGAAAGTTTGACCCAAGGATAAATTTTGACCTAATGATAAATTTTGACTTTTTTTGACCTAATAACTTGGGATTCCCTCATGGTATGAGCGCTAAAGTGGGTATGTGGACGTTTCATAAGCATTATAAAAAGCAGAAAAATTTTGACTTTATTGACTTTTGGTTGCCCTAGTTATGACCTAAAACTGTCACCGCTCGAGTCAAAGACTTGACTTGAAATCGCGTATCCAAAAAATATGCATAACTTGAGTTATTTCTTTCTGAACAAATTACTTGATTCCTGAAGTTGGATTCATGTGTCTTTCAATTGATATATGCTCTGTCAAACGTTTTCATTACGATTACTTCACGACCGTGGCGGTTAATATCTCAACTCGATGTTCAATAGCGAATCTTCAACTCAGTGATAAAATTGTCGTTAGTAGAGTTAAATTTTCATTTGGCACCTTTCAGAGTGAGCACTCTTGCAACAAACGATTGGCTCATTACTTTCGGAGTAACTAGTCTTCCCGAAAATGTCTGCAAATGCTGTCATTACGCAAACAAGATGCTCTATCAATTAATTTCCTGTAATTCGACGCGTATGCTTTTTGTTTATGGGTGGGCCAACATTTAATCAACCATACCGCATATCAGCACGCAAGCACCAGTCTCGGTGAAGCAGACAAATGCGTCTCGATCGAAGATGCGTGTTGGTGGATCTGCCACTACATTAGCCGTGTTCAGTTTTCGGATAACGTAAACTCACACACAGGGATAGTATATTTCAGTGTTTTACGCTCCACGTACCTTAGAAATACAAATCTTGTCTCATACCTTTTTTCAACGAGTTCCAAACATTGATCAAAACACCAAAAGCGTTGCTTGATTTTCGGTGTAATTACCCTTATTGCGTAGCGTTACTGCTTACGTTGTTTATTAGCATTTGTACCGTCATTTGCCCCTTGCCTAATGTTTAATCTAACCTTGTCAACGAAATCGCGCTTTGTCACGAATTGAACCGGCAAAAGAAGGTTTAAAATCATTTCCAGCGGCAACTTTCTCACCCTTGTGATTGTAATTTCTCAAACCTAAGGTTGCATTTGGGAAACGTTAGCTCAACACGCTTTTTATCCGTAAAGAGAGACGATTACTGTGGTGCGACGAGGACAAAGCAGTGGATTTCTTTGCTTCATGCCAAACGTATTTGTTTAACAAAGCAATAGGATGGAACTTGTTTTTGTACTGTATCTGCAAAGAACCGAGTGCCTTGCATCAAAGCATCTGGTAAACTCGAAACATCGCTATAATATACGACTTGGGTTCGATCTTCATTGCGTTATTGGGCATCAAATGAGCATTTCATCATCCGATCTAGCTTTGCCGTCTGCAAATCCTGAGTAGACACTCTTAATTCGTGCATAACAGTAAGCAACTCTAAATTTGTCTGCAGTCACGCACGAATTGCAAAAACATGTCTTCTTTGCTTCGATAAGAGCTCATCAAGAAATGAGAGGGTGGTTTTGCTGTATAGGTACTAGGATTCTTTTCCAGGCTCGCATCCAAGTTTTAAAGTTTGGGGGGAATTAAATTTTTAGGGGAGAAAGATTTTTGTTTTTATTATGTGTTTAAAATACTTATTTTGGGCAAAATATAATTTGGGGGGAACAAAGAATATTTGGCGGACACTGCCCCCGAATGCCCCCATGGCTACGGTCCTGATTCTTTCCAGCGAAGATACGAATAAATTTTTCAGTACTTACCAGTGTTTGTATAGAAGAATTAAAACTCGCTGACCATGCATTTCTTGTACCTCTCGCAAGCTAACTTCCGCTACCTTCCAGAACACGTTTTAAAGCGATATCGCAGGGTTCAGAACGCTATATCTACAAGGTTTTGCGCAATACTTCTATATTATCTGCTCTTTCGGTTTACGCATCTTGGAATTGGTCACTTTTGACCGCTTTTTGCTTTAGTCGCCTGAATTACGGTAACTACATTAAACTTTGATATGTTGGCTGAAGTTGCATGGCTAAGTGAGGTGTTTAGTTTTTTTTTAATACATAACGCAGAAATATTGTAGGGTTTGGTTTGTCAGACCACAGATTTTTTAAAATGCTAAAATGTGTAACCTAACGTTTTAAACCTTCGACTGCACTGGTGCATGCCAGCCTATTGCTTTTTCAGATCAAGCTGGATAAAAGTCTTGCTTATCATTAGCCTAAGTGTAACCTATGCTTGACTCGCATTATTTCTCATACTCTGTTTCCACAGTACTACAGGGGGTCGTTTAATGACGTGTCTGTTGCGTCATGTTTACGTGATGGTGACAATCTTAAAATTCTTGTTTATCATTCAGAAAGATGACTTTTCCTTTAGCCAACATGTTCGCGTACCACTGAGCCACGGAAGTCTCCTGCTTATGCTGGGAAGCACGCAGCATGACTGGCAGCATCGATTACCGAAAGAATACCACGATCGAGGTGCAAGAGTCAATCTAACGTTTCGCACGATGAGCCCGAAGCACGTAGTTCCGTTAGTTTGACTTCCTTTGCCATTCTGCGCAAGACAAGACGTCATCTTCAGGTTAACAATCCAATGGTGGCCTCAGTGTGCAAAACAGGAAACACTTTCACGTACAACGCTTCTGCAGAACGAACAAACTGTGGCCTGCGTGCAGGTGTTGGCACCTCGAGACGACGATGACGCGCGCGCAGGACGACCAGTGTGTTTTAGGAGCGATTCCCGCAAGGTGTTGCAATCAAACCTCTCGTTCACTGTTGTGCATTACTTCAACGGTATTACACTCCAACGAATACGCAATGTGTTTTTATACAAGATTTTCCACAAAACATGATGTCCACCTCTTCCACAGCATGGTAGCTGAGTTGACGTGCACGCATCGTTTTTTAATTGATGCGTCATCGTTGAATTTCCTTGTTAAATGGTGAAGCAACGCTATTCAGCAGCATTCAGTGTCTTGCGCAGCGGTGACCTCTGTTAGTATTCTTTAGTAGTGCTACTGCAGCGTAACGGTGAGAAAAGCAGGCAAAGTTTAGAAGTATCCACTGCACTGTATGTTGTGTTTTATGCGAGCAACACAACCGTTTGAAGCTTGAACAGGCTGTTGCCTCGTACGACATTTTGAAAGATTTTATCTCCATTTTTTCCACGAAGACGTCGGACAACTCCCTGCTGAAAAGCATTCTGTCGCAGGTGTAGCATCAAATTGACTTAATACATAGAAGTTTCGTGTGGATAAGGATGTTTTGAAAAGAAGCAGCGCTTTAATAGTTTGCTATGATTTCAAAAAATAAATTCAAGGTTGCACTGCTACTGGCAGCGCCGAATATGCCAAAGTCATGAATTTGAATTGTGACGTTAAGTACCCAAAACCAATGGAGAACTTACGACAAGAATGGATTTATCACTACAGCACACGGAAGTGCAAGCTAGGAGAGGTGGCCGGAGTCACTTTTTCCGACTCCGCTCCTGTTCCAGAATTTTTGGATCCAGGTTCCGGGTCTGAAAATTTTTCAAATTTGAGAATCTTGTTGTATTCGATTCAACCGAAATTTACCAACGCTTTTACTTAAGAAATGACGACACAGACTCCTGCTGCTGCCTGAATTGAAACGTGACTACTGAATTGAAACGTGACTAAACGTGAAATTGAAAACGAGACTAAACTGCCTGAATTGAAACGTGACTAAACGTGAAATTGAAACGTGACCGGTACATACACTTCAGTGTTGGATATAAATGGTGTGCAGCATCCCCGGGTCAAATTTCTGTGCTCTCTAACTGGGGCGTAACAAGATTAGATGGCTCCCGAGGCAAGAAGCAAAGATTGGCGCCCCGATGTTCGAACCTGAGGTCTTTCGGAAGCAAATGTGCTGTATTGAAGAAAGTAGGCCTATTTGTGACATTTTTGGACTTTTCAGCGTCCCCCGCAGTGATTCGGCGCCGGGCAATCGTTCCCCGTCGTTACGCCCCTGCGCACACTTGGCAGACAAAATTTTGCGCTGGTTTGCATAATAAACAGAAGGAACTTTCGAGAACTGAACAATGTTACTTTAACAGAACGGCCATCAAAGTTTATACAACAGCACTCGTTTCGACCTATTCATTGCGAGCAGGGGCGCAGCTAGAATTTTTCTAAGGGGGGGGCTGAAATTATGGAAGCAAAAGCTATGAAAAGGAAAAATTGCATGTGATAAGAATAGCCAGGAAAGCACATATATTGTGGATAAACAGCTGACTGTACTCACCACGAAACCCGGGGTCCCTCCAACTAAACTGCCATCTTGTTTCTCTGATATTCTTTCATGAAGACCGTAAAACTCAACCACCTTGATTACAGGTCTCAGCCGAGTTTTGTTTTGATCTATGATTTTTTTCTACTGTCGGAAAGCATATTTCTCACGTCCACGTTTTCTTCATTTTTGCAAAGTTTAAGAAACGCATCAAACTTCTCTGCGCAAAACTG
>Ga0210059_1017517_pt1 | contig 10196 bp, 8 predicted proteins | sample Ectturendosymbi2_FD_188042 | JGI IMG/M metagenome (GOLD analysis project Ga0210059, IMG submission 188042) | Ecteinascidia turbinata endosymbiont from Florida, USA - Sample 2 (SPAdes) (version 2) | ecosystem: Host-associated > Tunicates > Ascidians > Unclassified | place: Key West, Florida...
AATCATTTTTTAAAACCGTTTTTTAAAGGAACTCCTTCTTGCAAAACTTCATAAAAAATAACCTATGCAAAGTCTCGAGACGAAGAGCTCGAGACCGAGACCGAAATCCTTCGAGACCGAGACGAGACCTGAGAATTTCGAGACCGAGACTTCAAAAAACGGGTCTCGAGACGCGTCTAGAGACCGAGACCAAGTCTCGAGACTCCATCACTGATAAATGTTATAGTAAATAAGGTAGCCTATACTTTAGTAAGAACAAAATATTTTTCTCAAAATTTCAGCCCCCCCTTAAAAAATTCCTGCGTGCGCCCCTGCATAAGAGTGCTTTTAAAAACAATATCTCGGGATACTGAACATGTTACAAACTTCCATAAACAATGTCAAAATTTTGCAGAGAAGTGCCACACTACATCGCATCGTACTTTAACAGATTAACAAAATCACGGTAGCGGGGGAAAACGGGCAAAGAAAAACAGGTTCGCGCTGGACTTGGTCAATAAAAGTGTTGATGTGTTAAAATTGAAATAGCATACATGACATAAATGTTATAGTAAATAAGGTAGCCTGTATTTTAGTGAGAGCGAAATGTTTTTCTCAAAATTTCAGCCCCCTCCTTAAAAAATTCCTGCGTGCGCCCCTGGGCGGGGCATTGCCTTCCTTGCCCTTTCAAAAGGGGGGTAACGGGGGCAGAAGTGCTTTTTCATAACAGCATCATACGTAATTTCATGGTGTATGAAGATCGAGTTGAAACAAGTTTATTGCAGCTATATGCGCGCCCACAAAATTCAGATTGATTTTCTATAATTTCTGTTGTTATTTTTGAGGTCAGTGTTGCTGATGAACAGAAAAATTATAATTAGTAACAATTTTTTGTTTTTTTATAAGTTTCTATTGCCCTCAACGCTTTTACTACCCCCTGTCCTACCGCTGTTTCAGCGTCGCTGCTGTTGAACGCAGACATCTTGGCAGGCAGGCCTAGATGCAGCAAGACAGTGACTGCTGATATCGGTAAGCCACGTACACGTATGCTGTGTGACAGAGAATGTGTTTGTTATGTTTAAACAGATCGTTCCACGGATGATTGAGAAGGATGGCGTCACCATAAGCTATGGGGTAGGGGGGCGCTGAAACTTGTTCTTGCTTAACGCGCTGGAATGGTTTGCGACGTCCCTTACAACACCACCAATGTTATCTGAAATGCCTAGAACACAGTTTCTCACTCTTGGAAAACTACTGTAGTTACTAAGTTCCACGTACTGTTGCCTTGATAAACTGTTCAAAATCAGTTTTGACAAAACACTGGAAATCATATAGCCAGGGTTTTTTAAAAGAAAATTTTAAGTACCCGGTATGAACCTGTAGGGACCCGAAAAATTTTCGTTTAGGTATTTCCCTTGATAATTTTATCTGATTCTAGGGACCCGATTTTCAATTCTAGGAACTCGAATCGGGTCCTTAAAACACCTTTAAAGAATGATATGGCGTAGTTTTTTTCAAGCATTTTGAACTCTACTGTAACGCTGTAACGTTCGGTGAATCGCTTCACATGTCAAAAAATAAGGCCATTTCGCGTTGTGGCAGTGTCGGCTGCATAATATTTATGGTGAATTGCAAACCACCCTCATGTACTCTCTGTACTCGAATAAAGTTTGTAAGGTATGCGTTAACTGATTTGTTATGCTTCTCTCGTCTTGCGCATTGGTTTGCAGTTCTGCGGACACGTAACTGCTGTAACTAGGAATTGGAATCGCAGCTAAACGCAACAAATTCACAGAATCTATTTCAGCCACAAATTTATACTACAGTGGACGTATCAAAACTTAAATTAGTGGGGGCTCGTTTTTACCTAAAAAGTCTGCTGATGCCTAACGCACAGCGGTTTACTCAACAATCATCATATTTTGGATCAGCGATTTTAACAATTTTTCTCAAAAGTTGAAATTTTTGTTTTTATTCAAAAGGACGTTCAACAGGCAATATATACGTTGGACTAGTAATTGCCATGGTGGAAAATTTTACAAGTGAGATGGTTGTAATTTTTGACTGTCATTGATGCAATTGTTTACGTGTTTGTCTCAAACTCATAGTCCATGTGCAAAAAGGATTAGCACAGCGATGGTACACAAGACCACGAAACACGAAACACTTAACGATAACACATTCCGGGGTAGGCCATAGCTGGTGCGCGGATCAAGCACGAACGAAAAAGAACAAACACTAGAACAACGCACAGCAGTTACTGTATGCGCTCAACAGCATACAGAAGTGTTACACAGTTGAAAAGCATTACGACTTGTAAAAAGCATCAGATATTCGAAGTGAGCGGATAACAAGGTTAAGTCAAGATTCACGATCAACACTGTGCAGTTCAGTTTCATTTATACCGGCTTCAGTACTCTTTTGGGATTGTCACTGGTGGTCAGCAGCGCCCATTTCTTGGTGACGCCGTGAGCCACGCGGGTATTTTTGTAGTGAATGCTGCATTGATCGCGACTCGCCAGTCTTCTTTCGCTTGAGCGAGTTCTTTTATCCACTGCTTGGCCGCGCTAGATTTCGGGGCAGGTGTTGAGCAACCATTCGGTTGTTTCATCGTCCAGAACCGTCAGGCCGTGTATTCCGTGGGGAGATCGATGGATTGGACATTGGAGGACAACATGGTCGTCCGCAGGGGGGGGGGCAAAACGGGCATTTGCCCCCCTGGAAATTGGGACTAAGAAGTAAAAATCGTTTGAAAACCTGAAGTTAGCAGCTAATTTCCAAATAATTCACTTAAATGTTGCAATGACAGTTTATTTGACGATATGTGATACTGAGAATCACACTACATAAGAGCCAGGTTCACTGTTCTGGTGCCATGCAATGATGAGATTGCAGTCGCTCGTGCCCTCTCCTTTGCCTGCAGGGGCGGGTTGCAAACCTTGCTAGCGGATTGTTCTACTGTTGGTCTTTATTGCGCAACAATATCACGGCAATAAATCTTCGAAATTTCTCTTCAAGTTACGGTAGAAGGCGTTTTTCCGCATTAGTCCATAAGGCTCCCACTGCGTTTTTTTCCAACCAGATCTGCTTTGTTAGTCGACCTGGGTGTCAGGGGCGTGACGAGGTTAGATGGCGCTCCGGACAAGAAGCAAGTCTGGCACCCCCATATTCGAACCTGAGATCTTTCGGAAGCAAATGTACTTTTCGGAACAAACGCGTCATAGTGATTCGGCGCCCCGGGTATTGCGGCCCATTGCCCCCTCTCGTTACGACCAAGCTCGGTGTCTAGATTTAATGATGAAAAATCATGTTTGATCTGTTTTTTTCGAAGTGATATATTCGCCAGCAACTTTAATGTGTTCAAAGGATAACTTTATATTAAAGTGCTTGCATGCGCACATCAGGTGAGAAAGAACGCATATCGGATGAAGCAGAACGTGTTCAATCGGTTTCATGTTCTCATACAAGATCATTGTCGGAGTTATACATATGATGTTATTGTTTTTAATGCCAGTTGAAGAAACTGGTCAAACAAGGGTTAGGAGTGACTGTTTAAATTTAGTTGTTTCCCTACGTATATAAATTAAAAAAAAACAAATTTCAGATTGAGGAAGAAGGCATTGGGATTGTATTTTTTTATTGGATTTTAGATCCCGCTGCTGTTCAGGATTGCACAAAATTTTTTAGTTTATTAACAAATGTACTCCTACAATTATTGAGAGATATCACCAACGGAGCATGTTACCAGCGTTATGAAAAACGTCTTGAGCAACAAAAAGGTCATCCAGATGTCAATGTTAGGGCTGCAGAAGAAAATTTGGAAGAGGAACTATAATTAAATTTGGATTTGATTATCGTTTCAATTAAAATAAGCACACTCATATGTTTTTGTTCGTAACACCAGCTTTCTGGGTATTTATTGTATGAATGTGGGTTTTTTGGTGTGCGGTCGGGCTCGGGGTTTATTTGAAATCATTGAATGGGAGCCCTGCATTGGACTGTTGAACACAGACATCTTGGCAAGTAATGCTGTGAGACAATGACTGTTGATAGCGATAAGCCACGTAGAGTTTTATACTATGTGGAAAGAAGCATGAGTAAATCTATAGCAGTGCTTCCACAAATTTGAAAAATCCATTGTTAGTCCTAGAGATAGTGTGGCTCCACTGCGGCGAAGCTCAGCAGGTTGGATGCCTGCGAGGATTGGAAGGTTGTCCGCTGGTGCCGCGAGTCAATCAACTCGCGAGTCAATCAACAGTAACACCGCGCGTGAACCGTTTCCTTGCACCCACTCACTGACGTTGAGCACGAGGCTGGACAGGCCGCAAGTACCATTTTTCAAGTCTTCGGTATGGTCCGAACGGGAATTGAATCCAGTCTACCAGCTTTGGTAGCGAACTCAACGGACTGTTTCACCTAGCCTGTTAAATTTGCAATTTCCACCTTTGTATTGAATAACTCCATCATATAGGCGTAGCTATCTTGTTACCTTAGGTATGTCAGTGTGATGCATTAATTGAGGTAGGGTGATTTCATTTATATAATAAAGTTCATGGTGCCAGGACAACAAAAATTGTTGTTGTTGTTTGTCTTCAAGATCTTCCACATCTTCCCAGGGAGTTATTTTTTTGACCAACAAATTGTATTTGTATTATGTCTGGGTAAACTCAAATAAAATTAAACTCCGTTCGAGTTACCGCAACCACTACACATCAAAGCAGATGATTTTTATTCTATTCGGCAGTTTGAAGCACAGATCTTGAAAGATGTCATCTACACATCCTCTTTGGGCGATTGGGGCGATCGCCCCCCCTAAAACCTACGGAAGTAACCTTTTTCATCATGATTTTTTACAATTCGGAAAGACACCTGACTGCCAGCTGAGACTTGACTGCCAAATATTACTGAATCGCCCCTCCTAAACTGAAATCGCCCCCCTAAACTTACGGGTTGGATCCGCCCCTGGCTGACACAGCATGTAAGGTACAGAACAACAGTCTTCATTCTTCAGTGAACGTTAGCCATCTGAGAAATACAGTATTTAAGCTTACATTGCTTTGGGCACTAGCATAACACGTGCCATTCTGACATTTTGGAAAGTACAATTTAATTCCCATTGTTGGCAAAATGACAAAGATCAGGTAAGTAGACGCTGAAGCAAAGCAGTTGCGGGGTAATTTCAAAAGACTTCTGAATAGTTTTGAAATGTCATACAAATAGTGTTCAGAACAGTCGCAAAACAATATATTTATTAAAGAAAAAATGCGGTTGTTGATGAAAATTTACATGTGACATCACAACCCGCAATCAGGCATACGGTACTATGTGCGCGTGTTGTTAATAGTCTGCTGACTGCTAATGTGCAATATCTTTTGATAGGATTATTGAGCTAACTTATAAGATAGCTTTAGATTAATCTTAAAACATGCTTGAAAACCGCTGAACACATGCATGCAAATAGTCTACAAATTGTTTCTAATCGAGGTGTCAAATATATTGGTGAAATAGGTAACTTGATGTTGACGAATCTTTGCATTTCTGGGATGTAATGCAAAAATCGATAGGCCTTGTTATGAACAATCTCAATCGCATTTTTGATTCGATAAAACGATTGATAATGTATCATGAACTTGCACATATTTTTGTTAAATATTTGATTTTTGCTTATTCATTCTCACTTTTGAACATTGCTGTTAATAGCAACCCTGTGCAGGATGACTATAATAAGAGAATACGGTAATTTTTAGGGAAAGGTTGTTCACACTGAAGTAAAGCAAAATGTGCGAAAATAAACAAACGTGTCTGTCTGCAACCAGAAACGAGTGGAGATTTCCACAGTAAAAAATATACAAACTATTGTTACTACCCAGTACGGTCTACATCAAAACCAGAAAAACTAAGATCGCCAGTTTTCCGTTTGCTTTCGTTCAAAACTCGAAGACTGTCATGAGCAATATAGAAAGTCAACTTTGGCTTGGTAGGAATTTAGTGCGAAAAAAGGATTCAGTCAATTGTTTACAGCTTCCCGTGACGCGCTGATGCCGGTACTAGATACACGTAAACAACGGATGATACTTGCCGCTAAAAATTCATTTGCTGCAACGCTAGCTTTTTTCTTGGTAAAAATATTGCAGAGGTCATCGTTAGCATCGACGACTCTGGTGCAACCATTCAACCCCAGTTCTTCCGTTATGACCAATATAGAGCACTGGTTTCCCGAATGCGTCAACAAGCCAACTACTTATTGGCGATCGGTACCTAAATCACACAGACAAACGAAAAGCAGTTGATCTGGGCGCAAATATGAAGTCGACTTTGCTCCATGTTTTGATTCTATTCTGCATTGCCATTTACGTTTCGAGGTCGGCCACCGTGATGAAAGAAACTATTATTGCAAATCGCGCTTGGTATGACTCAGGAGATGGCGAAGATGCTCACTGTGGCAACAGGCCGCAAGTTGACTTCAGAGAACGTGGCAGTGAAGGGCGCGGTTACAAAAACGAGCACGCAGCGAGCCACCGAAAACCGCCTCATAATGCCCCTTGGCACGAAAAAAAGTAAATCATGGGACGGTTACGAAGAGGAGAAACGAGGTAAAACTTTTGACACGACAGTGGATCAAAGTTTTGGAAACTACAATACTCTTTTTCTGTAAACGAACATAATGATATTGGTTTTGCTCATGAAATCTACTTGTTTGCTTGAAAAGACTGTGAAAGACATTTGTGAATAATCACTAAATACGGAAAATCATAATATTATTTTCGCAATGTCTGACAAGAACATTTTTACGTAACTGTTGCTTTGGAGGAATGCAACCCAATATGCCAAGCAACAAAACAATAAAATTTGTATAACCATACTATACTACACCTCATTGTGTTTCACTACAAACTGTTATAATGCATTTGTGTCAAAAACTAAGGACCAAGACAAACTGAGATAAGCTGCTATATCTTTGCGTTTATGTCCGAGCTACAAATTATGAACGTCTAAAGATTTCTCTCTGTGAAAACAAATTGGTGATGGAATGTTTTAGGCTACTTGTTATTTATCGTCAGACGTGTTACTACACTACCAACTGAAGGTTTCGGATTTTCTTCACATGAGTTTTCAAATTAGTTTGTTGTTTTGTTCTAATTCAGTAAGAGCTGAAGTTACCTCCTCTGCAGGCGAAATATTTACTCGGATAAGATCATGGAGTCTGATTCTTGGCTGCGAAAGGATTCCTTTTTATAGTTAGTTTGTAATTGTTTTGTTGCTTTCAGAGTGTGGTGTTGCTGATCAGTTTGGCAGTTTTAACTCAGTCTAGTCCGGGGTTTCTCAACCGGGGCCCTCGACCCCCTTGGGGCCACGAAGCGGTTCTCCGGAGGCCACGAGCAGAGGTCTTTACTAAATAGCTCTGCCGCGATATTACAAAACCCAGAACAAACTTAGGTATTTTTATTGATGAGCAGGGAGCCACAAGTGTTGAGAGTCTTTGGAAGGGGGCCACAAACCATGAAAGGTTGAGAACCACTGGACTAGTCGTTTCATTAGGAACGAATCGTAAGTAATCAATTCTTTTAAAGTTTGATTAACATTGGGTGCCAACATGTTTTGTGATCCACACTGGATGTCAATTGCAATTTTGTTTTGGGCCAGAGAAGTGCTTGCATTGATTAGGAATGGGTATTCTTTCTGCAAAACGGTGGTGAACACTTTTGGTTAATCCCTTGGCAATCATACAAAACGTTAAGGAAACTGGTTAAACAAGAGAGAAACAGAAATACATAAAGTTGCGTTAAATATTTTTGCTTTAGCAAATAGTTTGACCCTTGTATGGATAAAATAAAAATGACAAGCTATATTCTCCTTAGTTGCGGAATCTGTTGTTATATATTTTTTTTAACTTCAGCTTAAAATTAAGTGGTAGACGTAGTCCTCCATTCCTTCTGCAAGCTGATAAGTTTAGGAAGGCGCAGTGCTATTCCACAAGAATTTGGTAAAATTAGCTTACTTCTAGGCCAACGGCCTGAAAATTTCAAAATCACAGAGATTTAAAGAGAGAAGGACAAAATCTCAACAAAGATTGAAGGCGTTGTGTCATATCTGACTTTAATAGCATATACACTTGAACCCATGGGATTTTTTCCTGGCGGGGCACAACGGGATTTTTCCAAAATTTTTCTAGGGGGGGCCAAAAGTGGTTAAATTTGTTTTTTCCCACTCGAAACTACGAAAATCAACTTTTTTGTTAATATTTTCAAAATCCAGGGAGGCCTTGGCCCCCCGGCCCCCCTTCCAATGCCTATGCCTGAACCTAATATTCCAACGGAAAAACATGAATAGAGGGCTGCCATGTTCAATCTAAGTCTAGCTAGAACGCAACTAGTCACTTTGCGAACAGCCAACGATGCATGGATCAGTCAGTATGGGGTCAAAGAGAAGAACACAATAACTTCTAAACCAATGCTTATCATTTGTGATCTACGTAACTACAAACTCTAGCGTATGAAATTAAGCAGGCGTAATGTTTAGTAAAGCAAAACCTGCTCATAAAAATTACATTGAAGTTTTCAAGAGCGTGTGGAGTTTATACACGATTTCCAAAATTTTGAATGCTTATTCATAAGAGTTCGATCGGAAAACTTGAACGTATTCTTCATATGATTTTTCAAGAGTGTTCGTCCAGGTCCTTTGAAAGAAAAAGCAGCGAACAGAAAACAAACAATTGAATTGTTTCTGCATATGTTGTTAAAATTTGAGATCATTTGAAAAAAACAGGTCAGAGTTTAATGGAGCGCATAATGATAAACAAATTTTTTGAAACATCCTGTACTGAGCTTTAATTTAATTTTATTGGGCATATTAATTTTTGAGGAGGCATCTGCGTTTTTTTCTTTGCTGTTGCGAAAGCCAGGCTTCAGAGCCGGAAATTCGTTCACCCGAATCCGACTCTGGAGTTGAATTTTAAAATTACTTGACTCCAACTCCCTTTCCAAGCGGTTCAAAATTTTAACTCGACTCCGGTAAAGTTTGTTTTTATTAGCATTCTGTCAAACAGTTTATTTCAGCAAAGTTTGCTGAAATTAATAACAGCTTTCTGCATTGAAACGCTGCAAAGCTGTTATTATAAATTGCTGCCAGAAGTTTTTTCAGTGCTGATTTCTGTTTCTTTGCCTCTTCTATCACCATTTTTCTAATGTTGTCTTTAACCAAAGAGATCGAAAACTTTCGTGCCATCGCCCGTTCAACTTTGAAATACAGGTTTGGAAAAAAATAAGAAAACTGATTTGTAAACAATCAATAATTCTTTTACGAAGTTTAACAGCACTCATGCAATTCTAACTGTTTCACTTGCAAAAAAGTTTTAAATGCTACTAACTTCTTGATGAAGGCTTACTTTTTTTGAGTTGCAAGGAATTAGGTAGTTCTTCTGTTTTCTTGTCCGAATCTTCAATTTCATCATAAATATCCACGTGGTCTCTCTTCAGATGTCGCTTCAATATACAGGCTCTTGACAGTCCATGCCTGCTTTGATCTGCAGTTAGCATTGAATCACAAGCCTTTTTTCACCTCCACCGGTGCTACAGCGTCAAATGTCATGCTTCCCAACGTCGGTAGCAGTAAATCATGAGAAACAGCAGACTTTTTCGTGTATACATGCTTACAAGAAATGAAAGCATAGTTTAAAACGCAATTCTGACTCTGTTTCTCTCTGAGAAAAAACTTGTATCACGCGTGTAGAGGAGCAATGTATATAGATCATACTCTACAAGTTATATAGTTCATTCTCTACAACAGTGGTTCCCAACCTTTTTTGATACATTCCGCTCTTTGCTCATTTGGAATTTTTACATAAATTCATTCCTCCCCTATTACATAAATTGAGCAGGGTGGCTGAAAGTGATAAAACGTAAATTTTGCGATGACTCAGATCGCACAATGTGGGTTGAACCATAATCCTATAGTGGTGTTGTTGCGTCCTTTCAATAAGCCGCCAGTATACGATAACCTTACACGAGTAGGAGGCGCGAGTCTACCAGGCTCGTCAACAAGGGCTGTCCGATCTATGGAAGGTCCGAACACCTGAAGGAAACAGTATCTCTGGCCCTTTCAGGCCAGAGGAGCTTGCTGCCGCCCTCAGGCGCCTGAAACCAGACCTGCCAAACACCGTCTCCAGAAAGTATGCATATGTTGACGACCTAGCAACCATGCATGCTGATGGAGATTGG